>Ga0164315_10003931_pt1 | contig 11554 bp, 9 predicted proteins | sample GuaBasSedimGuay6_FD_113737 | JGI IMG/M metagenome (GOLD analysis project Ga0164315, IMG submission 113737) | Subseafloor sediment microbial communities from Guaymas Basin, Gulf of California, Mexico - Guay6, Core 4569-2, 0-3 cm | ecosystem: Environmental > Aquatic > Marine > Hydrothermal vents >... | reverse complement strand
ATGAAATTCAACGCGCACTTGTAATAAGACTTTTAAACCGGCTTTAAATGGGAAGCCTGTGGCTTCCAAAAAACGTTGAAGTAAAGTTTGGGCCCGATGCTGCCAAAGCGTGGCACGAATTTTCGCGATTTCTTGCCCTTGATTATCATAATCGACGAGATCAAGATATAAGTGAACATTTTTGGACAGATTGACGATTTCAGCGCGTACCCAATAACGAGTAGCGTGTTTTTCGGCAATGGTTTTTTGAACACTTGATAATAATTCGTTGAGTGTGAGACTATTTTCATCAGGTTTATCAAGGGGTTGAGGATTGCTTTGGGGTAACCATTTGGTAAAGGGCTCGGTTTCAAGGCCGGGGGGAATGAACCATTTTTTTTCGGCCCAATCAAATTTCGCCCCCAATTTTTTCGCCTCATCCTTTTCAGAATAGGGGCAATCTAAAAATATTGACATGTTTTAATTTGATCTCTATTTAATATCATGCAATTAATAATGTAGGGTGGGTAACGTCTTTTTGTTGCCCACCTTAAGCTTAGATGGAATAAACGGATTTTAAATATCGGCATGTTTTAATTTGATCTCTATTTTATATCATGCAATTAATAATGTAGGGTGGGTAACGTGGTTGCCCACCTTAAGCTTAGATGGAATAAACGGATTTTAAATATTGACATGTTTTATTTGATCTCTATTTAATATGATGCAATTAATAATGTAGGGTGGGTAACGTGGTTGCCCACCTTAAGCTTAGATGGAATAAACGGATTTTATTTAATTAAATCAACCTCCTATTCAAAAATGACTAACGACAACGACATTTCAATAAACGAATTACTTTCTTTACAATCTGCCCTCACTTGTCAACCGCGTCAACGCCAAGATTGGGGGCATTTATATGGCAGTAGTGCGGGTTTAGTGATCAGCATCGTCGCTCAAAAAACCCCCTTAATTGTCATCACCCCAGATTCATTCTCTGCACAACGCTTAGTTGATGATATTCAATTTTATGCTGTCGCCGATTTGCCCATTTTGAGTTTTCCCGATTGGGAAACCTTACCTTATGATAGCTTTTCGCCACATCAAGATATTATCTCTGATCGTTTGACAACTTTATATCATTTACCCGATATTGAAAACGGCGTATTGATATTACCCGTCTCGACTTTGATGTACCGTGTTTCACCGCTAGACTATGTGAGAGCGAATAATCTATTAGTCACCACGGGCCAACGTTTAAATCCACAAAAATTGCGGCAACATTTAGAACTCAGTGGATATCGTTGCGTCACGCAAGTTGTCGAACATGGTGAATTTGCAGTGCGCGGTAGCTTATTCGACTTGTTTCCCATGGGCTCTGATATCCCTTATCGGATTGATTTATTCGATGATGAGGTAGAGAGCATTCGCAGCTTTGATCCAGATACGCAACGTTCGTTGACGACTCTACACGAAATTCGTTTGCTTCCTGCGCGTGAATTTCCCTTAAATAAAGAATCCATTAATCAATTTCGCAGCCAATGGCGTACCGCCTTTGGCGGTGATCCCTTACGTTGTCCATTTTATGAAGACGTGGTGAGAAATCAACTCGCCCCTGCTGGTATTGAATATTATTTGCCGCTTTTTTTTGAGCAAATCCACAGCTTATTTGATTACTTACCGACTAATAGTGTCATCATGACATTAGAAGGCGTGTTAGAAACCGCAGAGCAATTTTGGCGCGACATCACGGATCGTTATGAACAATTGCGCCATGATATCGAACGCCCTATTTTGCCACCGGCCCAGTTATTTTTACAAGCCAATCAAGTCTTTGAACAGGTACACGCTTATCCACACATTCATCTGCATCAAAACGAAACCGATAAAAGCGGTGGGATGAATTTTGCCACTGAACCGCCTCCCAATTTGTCTGTTGACGCACGTTCGCAAAAACCCTTGGCAACATTGAAAGCGTTTTTAGAAAGCTTTGAAGGCCGTGTACTCCTCGCAGCCGAAACCACGGGCCGGCGTGAAAGCTTATTAGAATTGCTCAATAAGCACACCTTAAAACCAAAAATCGTAGACGATTGGCAAGCGTTTTTAGACAGCGATGCGCCTTTATGTTTAACCGTTTCGCCACTTGAACAAGGTTTGATATTAAAAGACAGGCCTTCAAGCGTAACCGCTGTTCAGGAAAGCGAAGCGCAAACGGCAGACGATCAAGCCGCGCTTCTGGAAATCAAGGCAACGCCGCCTTCTGAAAAACAGGATGATCAACTAGCTCTTTTTAAAACGGCTGAAAGCCTTGAAAAGCAAGCTGATCAAAAGGCTTCATTGGCAGTCATCAGTGAAACACAGCTTTTTGGTGAACGGGTTGCACAGCGTCGTTTTCGCAAGAAAACCACACAACGTGATGTAGATGCCATAGTGCGTGATCTCACTGAATTGACTATCAGTGCGCCCGTAGTACACGAAGAACATGGAGTTGGCCGTTATCAAGGATTAATCACATTAAAAGTGGATGACATAGAAGCCGAGTTTTTACACCTAGAATATGCGAAACAAGATAAACTCTATGTACCCGTTTCATCCCTCTATTTGATCAGCCGTTTTACAGGCATCGATCCAGAACACGCCCCGCTACACCGTTTAGGTTCAAAGCAATGGGAAAAGGCGAAACGTAAAGCCGCTCAAAAAGCGAAAGATATTGCCGCCGAATTACTGGATATCTATGCGCGACGCGCCGCCAAAGAAGGGCATCAATTTCAAATCAATCAAACAGATTATGAAGCCTTTGCCCAAGCCTTCCCCTTTGAAGAAACCCCAGATCAAGAAGAAGCCATTCAAGCCGTGTCAGACGATATGGCATCCACACGTCATACCGACAGATTGGTTTGTGGTGATGTCGGGTTTGGTAAAACAGAAGTCGCCATGCGAGCCGCCTTTATAGCCGTCATGGATAGCCAACAAGTCGCCGTCTTAGTGCCCACCACCTTACTTGCCCAACAACACGCTCAAAATTTCCAAGATCGTTTCGCCGACTGGCCCGTGCGTATTGAACAACTCTCACGGTTTCGCACCTCAAAACAACAAACCGCCGCCTTAAAAGCGATTGCTGAAGGCAAAGCGGATATCATCATCGGCACCCATAAGCTATTACAAAATAGTATTCAATTCAAAAACTTAGGCCTGGTTATTATTGACGAAGAACACCGTTTCGGGGTGAAACAAAAAGAACGGTTTAAATCGCTACGCTCAGAAGTCGATATTCTCACCCTCACCGCGACACCCATTCCCCGTTCCTTGAATATGGCCCTATCCAATATACGGGATTTATCCATCATTGCCACCCCACCGGCCGGCCGTTTAGCCATTAAAACCTTTATCAGAGAATGGCAAGGGCCCTTGATTATCGAAGCCATAATGCGCGAATTAAAACGCGGTGGGCAAGTGTATTTTCTACATAATGACATTAGCACGATAGAGAAGATGGCATTAGAAATAGAAAAGCTGGTACCGGAATCACGAGTACAAATTGCCCACGGCAAAATGCGAGAACGTGAACTTGAAAAAGTCATGCAAGACTTCTATCACCGTCGTTTTAACGTCTTAGTCTGTACCACGATTATTGAAAGCGGGATTGACGTACCGACAGCCAACACGATCATTATCAACCGTGCCGACAAACTCGGTTTAGCGCAGTTATACCAATTACGCGGAAGAGTGGGCCGCTCGCATCACCGTGCATACACATACTTGATCATACCCCCGCGTCAAGCGATGACAAAAGATGCCCAAAAACGCATCGACGCAATAGGGGCATTAGATGAATTAGGCATCGGCTTCACCCTCGCCACCCATGATTTAGAAATCCGTGGCGCAGGCGAATTATTAGGCGGTGAACAAAGCGGCCACCTACAAGAAATCGGTTATAGCTTATACACCGAACTACTCGAACGCGCGGTTAATGCCCTCAAATCGGGAGAAGAACCGGATTTAGAACAGCCCGTATCAAACAACACCGAAGTGAATTTATATACGACAGCCTTATTGCCCAACGATTACATACCCGATGTGCATACCCGTTTAATCCTGTACAAACGGATTGCCAATGCAGCCGATGAACACAGCTTGGATGAGATTCAAGTTGAACTGATAGATCGATTCGGCTTACTGCCTCAACCCGCAAAAGCGTTGATCCGAACGGCCGAAATCAAATTGAAGGCCACGCCTTTAGGGATTCGTAAAATAGATTTTGGCAGCAAAGGGGGTTACATCTTATTTAATGAAAAGACAAACGTCGAACCACAAGCCATTATCAACCTGATTCAAATGCACCCGACTGATTATCGCTTAGCCGGGCAAGATAAATTGAACCTATTGATAGAAATATCAGACTTTTCAGAACGTTGTCAACGGTTGGAAGGGATTTTGGAACAATTCAAAACGGCTGGTTAAATTTAGGGTTGCGTTAAAAACGCTTTACCTCGATCACAGAGGGGCACAGAGGGGCACAGAGAGTTGAGGAATGACTCTGTGTTTCTCTGTGCTCTCTGGGTTGAAAAAAATCGAATCGAAAAGTAACTTCATTCAATTTGTTCACAAGCTTAGGGCCTTGCAAAGTAAATATAGCCAGGTTGTTGGCTAGATACGCCATGATCAATTGCAAATAAGATTCTTTCAAGAAAACCATGAAAACCTAATACCATTGGGCCTTTCCAATCTGGCATAACAATAAAGGAACCATCCACTTCTAAGTCATGCCCTCTTCCTTGTTCAGCAAGTAAACTAACAGCAATACGATGCACATTGCCAGTAAATTTTCCCAATCTGGTTGAAAGCGTAATTGGAATATGAGCTGGAATAGACAATGTTTTATCTTCAAGTATCTTTTCAGCTTATTTGCCACCAATGATTGACCACTCAGCAGCAGTATCTAACAAGGCAATATTTTCGATATTCGCTTTTTCAATTTTACAATGTACGCCAACAATGAGTTTATTGATACCTTGCCAAGTTTCAATGTGAAGAGGCGCACATCCTGTCCACGGCGAAAAATGACAATCATTAGGTGCTGGAAAGGGTTTCATAATGTTTAGTTTTCGATGGGCATAAATGCAATGTCATGGGTTAATTTACCGGATTTTTCTAGAGTTTGACGTAAAATGGTCAGATTATCATGGCTATCAATTAAAACGCCCTTTGAGAGGGCTACCCATAAGCCCTTAAACTTTTCGGCATTTTTCTTGAGCCATTGGTAATTTTCATTCAAACCAACACCAGTTGCCTCATTTTTCACCGAAACTTGAGGTTCTTTTAATACCAGCTGCCACTCTTTGAGAGTAGTACTCAAGATACCCGCCTTGCTGGCTTGGGATAATCGTTGTCGTGCTTCCATGATACGATGGTTTTCAACCAATTGTTTAATCTCATTTTCCCATTCTGTGACGCTGGGATGAGCGTTTTGTTTGATCATAGTCGTTTCTCCTTTGGTTAGACTCATCATTGTTTTTCTTACAAACTTGGATTCTCATTATAGGGAGCCGTGAAAAAAAGAGTCTGAATCAGATAGATTAACCGATCTTAAAACAGCAAAATTCTGTCAAACTTCGTTCATGAAGCTAATCTGCCATTCCTGATTCAGACAGATTGGTTATTTAGGAATTATTTTACCCATAATGTCTACCTTTTGTTGTTCAAACCTTTCTTTTCTTGATAAATTAGATAGAACGCAGATTCTCATGATGCTCATGATTAACACTGATTAAAATCTTTCGATTAAAAAAAAACAGCGCCAGAACGGAAAGAAACATTTTTGCGGACTGAAGCGTCTCTTGCGTCTCTTGCGTTATGTTTGTTTTGTGTTACTTAAAAAAACGAAACGGTAAACAGTCATTGTTCATAGCCGTTGAAAAATAAATCAAAATACATTGTCGCGCCATCCCTAAAAATACCAGCCCCAAAAATTAACAATGCTTAATTAACAATGCTTAATTAATAAATAAAGAAAAAAACGCAAAAATTAATAAAGAAAAAAACGCAAAAGACGCAAGGGGCGCAATGCTGATTTTTTTCAGGCCTCAGAAGATTTATTAATCAAAAGCCATATTCATGATAAATCAATAGGTTATGGGTTGTTATTTGGCCTCAAGATTTTGACGATGAATTATCAATGAATTATCAATGAAAGTACATAATCGTAAGCTGTTGAAAACTAAAGTTAATATTTTTTCGATGAATTATCAATGAATTATCGATGAATTTTTGATGAATTTTTGATGAATTTTGAGGGGGCCATTTTTTTCAAGTCATTGAATATTAAAGCGATTTAATTATTGGCAGACACATTGCTCAAATTGCGAAAAATGGCTTGCTATAAACAATAATCCTGTGATGATTTAGATTAGAAGCGTTGTGCGTCAAGGCGGCTTTGTATCACAAAATTGACAGCAAGTAAATATTTTCAACAAGGTGAAAAAAAAGCTTGACATTTATTTTTTGTTAATAAATACTGTCTGCTTGTGCGATTATAAATTTTCCCTCGTTTTGCTAATCCACCAATCAATATGTTTTGTACGGTTATTATGCGATTGTGGGTAGTCCCTACAAACCCGTGGTCTTACAAATCAATGACTTGTGTGAGTGGCTTCGGTTCGATTTTGCCACTTCTAATACACGGAAAATTATTTGACTCTGACCCCAAATTATTACTCCCATCAGGAGGGGTTAGGGGAAGGGCCTTTTAAGGACATTTGTATGAACAGTGAAATTGAATTAAAACAACTTAAAAGTATAATGAATGTTGGATCTAAAGTTATTGTTGCTCGTTTTATTGGGTACACTGGGCATGGGCCTTTCATTCGCAGCCCAAGCTGATATGAAGTGGATTGAAATACCACGACGTTCTTCCCCAGCCTGCCCTAGCGTTTGTCAAAACTCAGACAACTATAAATTTGCTGTGCCGGCTGGTATCCACAAACCAACTGGGAAAATATTTTAGGTTTGTGCCACCACATTTGGGTACAGGATGGCGAGTAGGCTACAATATAGAATTTCGATGCGACGTGTGTTTTGCCCAATGGCATAGAATGAATAGTGGAAAAAATTCTTATGGGGAACATTATCTTTGTCTGTGTACTGATAAAGAGATGCCACCAGTAACAAATGTTAAGGATATCGAAGACTATTTTGTCTATGATGATTTAACGTTGGAAATTTTACCTAAACATAAGGAGGGCACTGAAGCATTTAAAAAAGCGGATTATATGAGAAAGATATCAGACTTAAACCACAAAAAATTAATTCGCATGAGAGAAAAAGTCGTGAAAGATATAGAAAGAAATGGGCCGTATGAAAAGCATGAAAAGCTATTGCCTCCTTTTTATTCTATGTTGTTTCAGTTAAAATTTTTATAATTTTTGTTTCCAACACTCCAACCATTGAGCATTTGTGATGATGAATTACTTGACGCTAGAGCGCATTCCCGCACGGAAATGGTGGAAACGAGAAACAAAAGATGACGGTTAATTTTACTCTGACCTCAATTATTTTAAGAAAATTACAATGGCTTGAACAGATAGAGATTACCCCACCCAAAAATTATGGATTGAAAACAAACACGGTGAGTCATTTTCCGAAATTGATCAATTTACTGATTAAAAGATTGCAAAAAGGTGAAATACAACATGTTGGGATTATTGCCGACGCTGACTATGTGGCGGTGGTTTTCAGCAACGTTGGAATACTTTAACAATTAACTCATTTTGTGAAAAAAGGATTCACTATTGTAGATTTAGCCAGTAAATTAAAAGAGTTGTTAAAAGAGCAAGTGTAGTATAAGTTAAAGTAGGGGTAGATAGAAACCCACCATTATATATATGGAAAGTAAAATATTGAATATATATCATTTAATTCACGAGGAACTAAAAATGTTAGATTTATTTCAGAATTTACGTATAGCAGAAGAAAATTTACACCCAAAATTTAAAATTTTGAGGGATATTTTGAAGCTGACAGGCGAACAAGAAGTTTTAAAAGAATGGACAGATGGTTTTATTGATAGAGACAATAAAATAATCAAAGAGTTTCAAACAACTTTTCATTCATCTTTTTGGGAATTTTATTTGTTTTCTTTTTTCAAAGAAGCAGGTTTTGAAATAGATTTTTCAAAAAATAGCCCTGATTTTATTATTTCTAAACCAGAAAAAATTCTGGTTGAAGCTGTTGTATCTAATATTAAAAAAGATGGAAGAACAGAAAATACAAGAAATCAGGATGATTTATGGAGCATGTTGATACCTCCTTATTTAAGAAAAGATTTTTATAATAACTTAGATGAGTCAATTGTAAGACATTCAAATGCAATCACTAGTAAAAATAAAAAATATATTGATCAATACTCCAACTTAAAATGGGTAAATGGAAATGAACCATTTGTAATAGCATTAAGTGCTTGTGATCAAGTTAATTATGGAAATGAATTTTATTATCCTTTAATGGCTTTATTGTATGGTTTCTATTTTGATGTGAAAACTGAAGAATACATAAAAAAAGATTTTATTATTAAACCAAATACAAAAAAAGCTCAAATACCTCTTAATATTTTTTTGAACATGGAACATATTTCGGCAATAATATTTTCATGTACTACAACTCTTGGTAAACTAAAATCTTTAGCTATATCTCAAGAAAAATCAGATAAGATAACTAATTTTGTAATGAGCATTAGACACGATGATGAATTTCCTCATTACAAAATACAAGAAGTCACAAAAAATACACCAGAATATTTATCTGATGGTGTATTTATTTTTCATAACCCATATGCAAAAAATCCATTGTCAAAGGAACTATTTCAAAAGACAAATGCTGTTCATATAACTATAAAAGATAACGCATTATCTTTTTATGGGAAAAATATTCCAATAGTTTCTAGATTTAATTCTCCAAAAATTCCAGAAGAATTAAAAAGAATGATTCAATATAAAACTATATGTGAATTTAATAGAATGTGTGACGATAACAAATGGACAGATGCTGAATGGATAGTAGAAAATTTAACGGAAGATGAGATGCTAAAATTATTAGAATTACAAATTATCTGTTTGGAAAATAAATTATGTGAAATAAATTTTGAAGATTTAAAGAAGATGCATTTAGATAATATTAGACATTATACCGATTTAAATGACAGCCATTTCATAATTCCAAGGCATGAACATTAACCTGAAATTATGCAACCCACAGCAGGTTTCTAGCAAGCGTAGGGTGCGTCCCACGCACCATTTAATTATATAAGGTGTATTTTTTATGGTGCGTAGGACGCACCCTACGCTCGCTGAGTCCTAATCAATCAGTCAGGTGCGTTGTCAGACGATGAAAAACTTGACGAACTTCGTATAAATATCTACTCGGAACGGAAAAGCATTTGAAGGGCGTATTTGCACGATCAATTGGAATTCTTCGTAAAGATTATGAAAAATCATTTTATTAAAAACATAAGCATTGAAAATTTTAAATGTTTCCAAAAGTTACACATTGAGGGCATGGAAAACGTTAATTTAATCGGTGGCAAAAACAATGTTGGAAAAACGGCCTTTTTAGAGGCGGTAGAATTGTTGGTGTCTTCAAATGAACCATACGAGTTAGCGGTTAATATTTATAACCTGTTAACCCGGCGACAGAGCCATCAAGATTCAAGCGATTTCATCCTTGATTTTATCAAAGAAGATGAACGTCAAATTAAAATGAGTACCGACTATAAAAAATGTGAAATGTGCTTGAATGTCCAAGCGGATAGGGTTGATTTTGAACCAGAATTTGGTGAGGAAAGAGAGAATCTTATCCCAACAACTTCACTCTCATTAGCCATTAATGGTGATAAAAAATCATTCCCAGTAGAAAGATTATTGAGACCAACAGCGTTTCTTATGCGCCAATTCTCAAAAATAGATAAAGTCAATTTCATTGATTCGGCAAAACCCCGGGAACGAGAAATAGCTATTCTCTATGGCTCGTTAGTTGATTTAGATCGTGAAGATTTTTTGAATGATTCTTTACGAAAATTTGATGACAATCTTATCTCTATCAAACAAAGAGTTACCAAAAACAACGTCATTTTAAAACTTAAACTGAAAGATAGACAAACACCCGTGTTGCTATCTTCATTGGGCGAGGGTCTCAACAGATATATTGCCATTCTTTGTGCGATATGGGCCGGCAAAGAGGGTTTTTTGTTAATAGATGAAATAGAAAACGGGATACATTATACCAACTACTCAAAATTATGGCAGCTCATTTTTCAAGCCAGTGCTGAAGCTAATTGTCAACTGTTTATCACTTCCCATTCTAAAGAATGTATCGAAGCCTTTAATCAGTTTCAGCTTGAAGATCAAAGTAATCGTGGGGCATACTTTGAATTCTACAAAAATCTGAAAACCAATATGATCACCGCCTCAAAACGAGATAAAGAACAATTAAACTATTCCTTAACTCATCAAGGGAGGATGCGAGGTGAGTAAAAATATTTTAATTGTTGAAAGCGAAAATGATCAATATTTTATCGAATCCCTGAAGGAATTCTTGAATATTTCTGATGTGGATGTTGATACACCGATTTGCACGATTGATGATTATGAGTGTTTGAATGGCTTATCAAAAGCAAAATTAGAGTCCAAATTACAAGAACTCATCATTGAGATTGAAAAAAAGGGAATTGAAAAAATAGGTATTATTCTGGATGCCGATTTAGAGGGCGTTGCGAAAAGAATTGAACTCATCAATGAAGCCTTAAAAATCATAGATAAAGATTTGAATCTCACTCGCTGTAGCCATTTTACCCAAAGCGAAAGTTTAGCGATTGAAATAGCTTGTTATATAACCAATGTAGAAGGTTATGGCGAACTTGAAACCGTTCTGAAAACGATAAAATCAAAAGATTCTCCTTTTGCTGATTGTTTGTATGAGTGGAAAAAGTGTTTAGAAAAACAAAATCGAGCAATCAAAGACAAAGATTTTGATAAATTTTGGGTAAATACTTATCAAAGATTTGACTGTTGTACTAAAAAAGAACAGAAACAAGCTTTCCGAAAATGTAATCCAGAAGCCAGTATGAAAAAAGATATTTGGAATTTTGAACACAATGTCTTAGATGGATTAAAAGAATTTTTAAAATTGTTTTGATTATCCATTGCCCAAGCCAAGCCTGTGTTTGTCAATTGAATAATTGGGGTCAGAGTAAAATTAATGTGAGACAATAATGTCTGTCACAAATTAAAAAGATGATTCATGGCAAGCCCGCGTAGCCCGCGTAGGTTGGACTGAGGAACGAAGTCCAACAAAAGAAAATAGAGAAAATAGGGGACAGACCACGTTTTCTCAATCTAAGTTGGTAGGCAACCTCTTGCCTAGCACCTGACTTTGATTCAATTGGGCCATCTTCTGGCACCAGATTTCAAAAGATAATCCACTCCCACCATGCGCTTTCAAAAACTATCCACACGATTAAAAAAGCCCCATTTCCATTTAGCCACCCAGCAATACCATGCTTCCATCACCCAAAAAATCCTACCCT
>Ga0164315_10003930_pt1 | contig 11555 bp, 5 predicted proteins | sample GuaBasSedimGuay6_FD_113737 | JGI IMG/M metagenome (GOLD analysis project Ga0164315, IMG submission 113737) | Subseafloor sediment microbial communities from Guaymas Basin, Gulf of California, Mexico - Guay6, Core 4569-2, 0-3 cm | ecosystem: Environmental > Aquatic > Marine > Hydrothermal vents >... | reverse complement strand
CAGGTTATTCATTGCCATACTCCTTTGATAAGATTTTTTCTCGGATAACCCGATTCCATAATAATCCGGCCTGGCTGGATGTTTTTTGCCAATGATCATTTTGTGCAACACGAACCTGTTCCAGCATGCCCAGGACAGCAGCCATATATTCCTGGCTGATTTGATTGGTTAAATCAACAGGCTTACCTTGATCAGATGCCTTACATGAAGAGATAAATTTTTTGATATTATGTGCAGTTATTTCTATGCCTGTATTCAAAAAACTCTTCCAGACTTTACGCTGTTCTACAAAATTTAATTGTACCAGGGGGCGTGCCTGGAACTCGTTTCTGGGAAGAATATCCCCAATTGGGGACAAATTATTAACGACCGTATAAGAATCCATCAAGCGGTAAGCCTGGGATTTGCCCATATCCCACCGGGCTCTGGTGTAAGCCTCAAAGGTTTCATAAAGCGTCTGTTTGTACAATCGTTTATCCCGGATTTCCTTTAGTGCTTTGCCAATTTCATAAAAATGACCCTGATTTCGGGCTATAAGATTTTCCAGGCATGTTAATCGATCATGCTGCATTATATTAACAGGCCTACTCATTGCCCAAACTCCCAATGATAGTTTGATGAATTGTGGCTGGATCTCTTAACATCATCTTTTTTTTTGAAGATATTGCCTGTGGTACAGTCGGTTTGAAATTCTCAGGTAATGAAAGCACCTGAAAAAGATGACCGTCAAAGGCAATCAGATCCTTATCTATAAGTTCATTCCTTGCCAGAATATATTCATCCGTGTTGATGCCCAAAAGAGAACATATTTTATCAAAGCTGTAATATGATACCCCCTGGCGATCTGCTGCCAACACCAAAAACAGATAGAGCAGCAATTCATGGTGATTGAGATTGCTCCAAAAACCATTGCGAAGAAAAAAGTGGGGGATCCAGGCAAAGCTGCCCTGGATTTTACGAATACGCTGATGAAGAATTGGTTCTTTGTGAATCACAGGCACCTCCTGATGACAAATAGTCAACAATAATTGGTAAAAATATCAATTGTATATCTGCCCCCATACTCCCGATGGGGAAACTGCTCCACAACAATGCCTTTTGCACCGCAAAAATGACAACATGGTGTCATGGAACTTATATTATGGGAGTTATTATCATGGTCACTGGGGGGTGTTGTACTAGCATCATCCATGTTTTTTTTTGATTGGCCTAATCTTCTTCTTCGTTCAGCAGCAGCATGGGCGCTTTTTCCTTTCTCTGTCTGACGATACAATTTTTGAGCCTTATTATGGATTTTTTTTTTAGCCGGATCGCGGCAGGTATCACTGCAATATGCCTGGCCATGCCAACAAGATTGACAAACATAAAAAATTTTACCACACCAACGGCATATTATTTTCCGTAAAAAAGTTTTCATGCTTCCGATCTTGTAATTATCCGGAAGCCATGGTTTAATATAAACGTTTTTCGGGTGACTTCCGCATAACAGCGAGTTGCTAATTAAGGCTCGAAGGGTCTACTTCGAGCCTTTCCATATTCTGAACAAGGGAGCGTTACAGTATTTCGTCAGTAATTTGGGGGTAAAGCGTTACACTTTTCGCTTAATCTCACTTCGTCAGCCGGAGATGTGGACCAAACTTCGGTCATCGATCTTTCAGATATGATACAAACACTCAAAAGTGCAATAGCATTTCCCAGCAATGTCAGCATTACGGCAGACACCAGCGACAACACAAAAATCGACATGGCAGAAGCTGTTTTTATTCTGCAAAGTTTAAGCTCAATCCGCGGCAGCTCAACCATAGATATGGATGGTGACGGGTACAGCTTATTGAGCGGAGATTGTGATGATACATCTATCAGCATCCATCCATGGCATTAGAAATCTGTGGTGATGGTATTGATCAGGATTAAACGTCATCTAAATTTAGAAATTTTTTGCAAAATATAAACCAGATCCGGTAATTCAATAATACCATCATTGTCAATATCCACATCCTTTTGGATGGGTGTTGCAGGTTCTAAGCCGACAACAATACTGAGACACAATAATAAATCTTTCAAGTCGACAACACCGTTTGTATCCAAATCTCCTGTGATCAGGGATGCCGGCGCTCCCGGATCCATAATTTCGCTGTTAACAAGTTCATCATGATCCCCGGGTCCCCCATCCATAAGGTTAAGGGTGATGACATTATCGGTAATCACCACAGCACCTGGATATGCAACAGAATCACCAAAATCATAATAATGAGGAAAAGAATTATCAGGTTCGGGTCCGTATTTAACATAGGTATCAACGGTTTCACCTTCCGGCAAACTAATTGTTACGACAGCAGTGTTTTCACCCGGGGGGAGAAGTACTTTAAAATGAAAAAAACCAAAGGGGAATTCATATCCCTCCAGGGATTCGGGCATTGCCTCTGTTGGAGTGCTGACCGATCGAACTTCTGCTAAAGATGAATCCTCAGACTCCAACTCGATAACCACTGAATGCAGGCCGTCAAAACTGCGCAAAGATGCCACATGGGACTGTTGGGCATCGGGGATTCCGTCTTCATTTGCATCCCCACTTTCTTCACTGTCCGGCACACCATCAGCATCACTGTCACTCACACCATTACCCGTTAGTTGAATGATAAATTCACCTTCATCCGGGTCATTGGAAACAAGAGTCATGGTTTCATTAAATATACCGTCTTCGATTGGTCTGAATGTCACCTTCATGGTGCAAAAAGATGTGCTGGAAATTTCAATGGGAAGAGATCCGCATGGAAGCCCCCCGCCATCTCTGTCATATAAAAAATTGCCGGGATCGGAAAGGGCAATACCGGTAATATCCAGTCGTTCTCCTCCTGTGTTTGAAATAATTAAAGGCAATGCTTTGCTGTTCCCCCTGGCTACATTTCCAAAGTCAAGATCATATGACGAGATGTCTGTATCAAGATCTGTGACACCTGTTGCCACGAGATTCATAAAAGCAGGGTTCTCATCCAAATCGTTGGAAAAAATAATTACAACGGCTTCCTGGGAGCCATGGAATGTTGGCGAAAATTCAATAGATATATAACAATAGCGGTTTGGAGCCAGGACAAAGGATTCAATGCCTGGATTCGGACAATAAGAATAGCCATCTCCGTAAATTAATGTAAAATCCTCTCCGGTGTTGTCATCAATACCGGTTTTGTGAATACCTGTGATTTCAAGATCTGAAACGCCTGTATTTTTGATTTGAAATATTTTTGTAGTGCTGTTTCCAATCTGGGTATTGGAAAAATTAAGGAGAGATATCACTTCAATATCCGGACCGGAATAACCGAGAAGCGGTATAATGATCAGGGATTCATCCGGATCATTTGTGGTCTGAATCCTCAGTTCAGCCGTTCGCAATTGATTTTCAACCGAAGGAGTGAAGATGATCTGGACCTTACAGATGCCACTGGGATCTATGGATTGTGGAAAATCATCTCCGCAGGCCGGATCACCAGAGGTTAAATCAAGGGTATAATCTGCTGCTGCTTCCCCTGCAATGTATATGGATGAAATCTCCAGGGCTGATCCTCCGATATTTTCCAAAGTAGCCGTCAGGGGATCAGAAGCTGTGTTCAGATATATATTGCCAAAATCCAGTACCCGTGGTTGAACTTCTATGTCCGGGGTCGGGTCAGGCCTTAAATCGGCATTCATATAGGATATCAGAATATCTGATCCTCCATTTAATTGCGGCTGAAAGGCGGTATCATCTGTGATGCCAACCAGACCGCTTGAATAAATTCTTCCGGTGACAAATACATACCAGTCTTCTTCTGTAGTTGACGGGTCTTCTGCAAGGGCAAGCCCTTTGCCCAGGATTTCATCCTGCCCGATACTTCCAACAAAAGTGGTTTGATCAATGTCTAAATTATTATGGAAACGCGTCACAAAAATATCTGAATAACCTCCCCTGTAAATTGGAAGGATACCGCCGGCCGTCCCCTTTAAATCCGGAGAATGCGTAAACCCCATTACATACACACCAACCCCGGGAATAATTTCTATATCCTGTGCCCGTTTTATGGAACCATATGCACCGTCAGCACCTAAATAAGTATCGCCATAATATTCAGTTAGTTCTTGATTAAAATAGGCCACAAAAGCATCTTGATCTGTGGCCGCATCATTGGTCCTTCCACCGGTGATATAAATATTTCCTGTGGACGGATGAATGGCAATGGCTGTAGGAAATTCCAGTTGCGGCCCGCCGTAATGAACAGCCCTGGGAGCCGGGTTCCCACCCAGATCGTGATTGAGTTTAACGATAAAGGCATCACTGCTGCCATTGAATGGAAAATTTTCTTCATCTGTCCAGGGAAAACACCCGACATTTATGTTACTGGAATTGTAAAAAGTAGTACCAAGGACATATATATCATGGGGTTCGTCCGGGTGGACAGCAATATCCGATCCATAATCAGTTGTACGGCACCCAAGGTAGGTCGCTCTTTTCGGAACCAGATCCATGGTTAACCGGGCAGCAAATGCATCAACGGTTGAAATACTGCCGGCCTTGGAGGGCTGGGCACCATATTCTGTATGGGGAAAGTCATCGGACATTGTCGATCCTGTGACATAAACCGATTCAGTATCTAAATCTCCCATAGGGTCATCAAAAAGTGCTATTCCCATGGCATAGTCCGTTTCGCTGCCACCTATATAGTTCGATACTTCCAATTCATTGAGGTCCCAGCTTAACCTGGCTACAAAAGCATCCCGGCCACCGCCTCTTGAGAAATGATTGGTTACCGGAAAATCGCCATCAGTCCAGCCCACCACAAAAACATCCCCATCTGGGTGACGAATCGCCATGTCCCGGATTGTATCTTCTCCGCTGCCTCCCAAATACGTAAACTGAGACTGGGTAAAATCCATATTGATAAGTGCAATAAAGGCATCCTGATTATATCCTTGTGAACTCTGGTACATGGCAGTGCCGGGAAAGTCATTTGAAGTGGTATGGCCTGCAATATAAATCCAGGGTTTTCCATCCACAAGAATATTGGTTGCAATCGCATTAGCGCTTTCCAGCCTGGAACCTCCCAGGTATGTGGACATGAGCGGATCAATTACCAGTTCACTATAAAGGTCATACGCTCCCAGTTTAAATCCATACTCCGTTCCGATCACCTCGTATTTTACATTCACCTGAGTTCTTTTCCCGTCTATGATTTGAAAGGCTATGGGGCGGGTAAAAAGAATATCACCCTGCCCGGCCGTCACTACCAGTTCACCGGCCTTGTTTATGCTTAACTGCTTAGCCCCGTTTACATTAATCCGTATGGTTTCCGGGTTTGCACCGGGATGGACATAGAACAACTTTTCAATATTATTTCCATGGGCTTTTAAAAGAACTTCAATACCGTTATATACTTTACCAAGAGATATACTATTATAAGTAGAAACCGAAGTATGCCAGTCCCTTGGATTGCTTCCTTTAAAATAATTTACTTTGGAGGATGATTTATGTTTTCCTGTGGGAAGGATCGGGAACCCGTCCATTATCCTTTCTATGATGATTTGGGATTTTACATTTTGACCATCATCAACGGATAGATTATAGACCAATTCACCTTTTTGCGTAACAAATACAGTGCCGCAAAAGGTCTGGGCATAAAAACTGACATCCGGATGACTTTGACCCCTATTTTCAACAAACGGGATGGACAGGTTTTGAAAACGAGTTTTTAAATCTGATTCGTTATGTGTTTTTATACTATGGATTGCAAACGCATTCCATGACCCTGCATATACAAAAATGATCAAAGTTATGAAAAAATAAAATTTTCTGGAATACATTTTCATCTTTTTTCTCCTGTAATCCGTTACATATTTAAGCTCCCAAATTCCATACCGCTCCCCTAATCTGCCTCACGCAGTTCTGATTCTGTCTGCAAAACAAAAATGCCTTCCGGCAGGCCAATCTTATCGTCTTCATTTACATCTCCGGCCAGATCCAAGCCATCCTGACTCAATCCTGAAAAAATTTTAATGGCTGCTTTGGCATCCTTTAGATCAATCTGAGTGTCATTGTTTACATCTCCTGGTTTGTCCATAGTAATTTGCTGCTCATACACAAACACATCATTTCCATGATTGGTGTCTGCCAGATCAATGAGCAGATTGGATGCTGCTGACTCAAAGGCCACAAACCTGCCATCGGCACTGATGACCGGTCTTTGGCTGATAATGTTACCCTGTTCATTGTCGCACGGGCACTCGCTCAGGCGTTTGGTTTCACTTGTTTTGCGGTCTCGCTGAAAAACATCTTCCACACCATTGGTGTCATCAGGAACCAGGTTATCCGCTGTAGAAGTAAACACTACAAACCTGCCATTCGCACTGATGGAGGAAAATCCAAAGGAAGACCCGTTTGCCTGACCATTGCTGCCGGACAGATTTACCCGTTCCGTTGAACCGGTATTCCGGTCATGAACAAATACATCTGTCTTTTCATTATCATCACCTGCTACCAGATTCTCTGCAGTGGAGAGAAACACAACATATCTTCCTTTTGAACTGATGCTTGGCATGAAGCTTTTACCATCTGCCTGGCCGCCGCCGCTCGAAACACTAACCCGTTCAGTAGTTCCTGCGGTTCGGTCGTGAACAAAAATATCCGAGCATGGTACCTCGTACTCTCTTCCCATATAATCGGTATACAAGCAGATATTATCATCTCCGTTCACCAGATTGTTTGCAGAAGATTCAAACGCAATATAACGGCCATCTGAACTAATGGAGGGATTCATGCTTGAACCGTTTTCCGGATCTCCATCATTGGAAATGCTGATATGTGTTGTGGAAATCGCACCAGCCCTATCAAACACACCGTTTTCATCTGTATCCCGATCATGCACAAAAACATCAAGATATATATTTAAATCATTAAAATCCGGGTCAAGATTACCTGCTCTGGAATGAAACACAACAAAGCGGCCATCTGCACTGATACCTGGATGACTGCTGTTACTATCAGCCTCTTCACCGTCACTGGAAACACTGACCCGAACAGTTTTATCGGTGTTCAGATCATGTACAAATACATCATGGAAATAATTTTCATCATCCGGGACCAGACTATCACCAAACTCAGCAAAAGCGACATAGCGGCCATCTGCGCTGATAGAAACTGTATCCGGTTCTGCCAAACCAAAATTTGATTGTATTCCCGTGCTTGATACATTGACCCGTTTAACAACATCATCAAGCACATCATAAACAAAAACATCTGCCAGTTCATGTAATCTGCCTATATTATCAGCGTCAGCTTTATAGGCCACAAACCTTCCGTCTGCACTGATTGCCGGTGCTCCGGTCATCCCCGTACCTTGACCTTCGTAATAAGTGATCTCCTCTTTATCCAAAGTCATGCTGGCTCGGATTAGATAGGTACCGCAGGGTTCGGTTCGCTGATTGGTGTACATGACTCTCTGGGGGCCGTCCACGCTTTCATTACCGGCCCCGTCATATGCTTCAACCGCGAATGTATACTTCCCGTTCACACCGGTAAACGGTTTTAAACAGCTAAAATGAAAGGTATTGGTCCCGGGTGCCACATCTGCAATTTTTTTCCAGTCACCATCCTTTCGCAAATATATACGATATCCGGAAACTGCACTATTGTCTATGGCCTGACTCCACTGAATAGTAATGCTTGTGGCTGTCCGATCGATCCATTCAAGGGATACAGGAGTCGGCCAGGTTGGCAGGGTTAAATCCGGTGTATAGGCTGTTGTATTTGGGCCGCCTGAGCTTAAATTTCCTTCTGCATCCCTGGCTTCAACCCTGAAAGTATGATACGTACCAGGTGAAAGGCCGGTAACTTCATGGGTCCGGACATAGATATCCCCCAATTGCGCAGCAATGACATTGTTTCGATAAATCAGATACCCGGCCAGATCATCTTCAGCATCTTCAGGAGCAGACCAGGCTAAAACAACACTGGTTTCATTCCGGTCAGGAGTAGTTAATGTGCTGCCGTCCGGCCAGGTGGGTGCTGTTCCGGTGCTGCCGGTACATGCGTCTCCAACACCGTTGTGATCACTATCGGCTTGATCAGGATTGTATATATCAGGACAATTATCGCAAAGATCTCCCCTGCCGTCGCCATCCCCATCCAACTGATCAGCATTACCGATCTCCGGACAATTATCCGTATCATTGGGCTCTCCATCTTCGTCGGTATCATAATCTCCGTCACACAGATCCCCTATGCCGTCACCATCTGAATCTGCCTGATCCAAATTGGAAATATCAGGGCAATTGTCAATATCATCCAACACTGTATCACCATCGGTATCCAAAGGTCCTTCACATAGATTATGCGCAAGATTATCCGCTAAATCGTGATATATTCCACCGACTAATGCCTGATGATCCGTGGCCGTAGTACGTACACCATCCTCCTGAATAACAGACGGAAAAAAATCAACGCTTCCCAGATCAATCAGGGGATCTCCGGTGCGGGTACTGAAAAGAGAAATCTCCAGCCGGTTTTCAATATAGGAGATAACATCTCCACAAGGACTGAACTGCCATTCCACACCGGCCGCATTGGTGGTAATATGCTGCACAAGCTTTCCTGTGACCAGATTGACCACATTCCATTCAACAACATTAAAATCACTCCGGTAAACATAGGCAAAAGAAGCGTCGCCATCATCCGGACTGAATCCCCATGTAACGCCGCCCCATTTTTTGATCTCGGGTAAATCCTCAAATGGATTACCCTCCACCGGGACTGCGTAATAAAATTCAGTCTCATAAGCGATATCTCCGGTTAATACATTAACCACCCGGATCAGGGTATGGGTCGTATCGGTGACATTTATCCATAACAGATATTTACCATGGGGGCTGAATAATGGCGGCGTAGCATGGCCCACAGCAAGATCGCTTTCATATATTGGTGTTTCAGGGTCACCGGTCAAATTATGCAGCCGGATATGTCCAATGGTCTCTATCGCAGCCAGTGTGTAATAATGATATACAAACCGGTCGTTGTCCGGGCTGAATCCCCAATAAGCGTTTGTCTGAGCACAATTGGCTGTAAAAAGTGTGACGTTGCCGGAAACTTCGCTGACGGTTAAAATTATCTCGTTTACGGTTGGCGCGGCTGTCACTTTATAAACACCATTTTTGGATGTACAATAATCCGGATCAATGGGAGGAACGCATATCCGGGCAGGCTTTTTTGCTTTTGCACCATTCTTATAGAGCTCATCGTCCTCGGTACAATTACAGTCGATACCGTCCCGCTCTGCCGCATAAATGGACGGTATCCATAAACACGCTATGACCATAATGAATAGGAGTCCTGTTCTGACTTTATGCAAATGATTATCCATTTTATAATCCCCCGTTTTGATTTTTGGATTTTAGAAATACCATAGTGCAAAATGTGATGGTATCCTTCAAATAGCGGAGAAACAGAACAAACGAAAAACAATTATTTAATATAAGATAGGAAGTTCTTTTGTGTCAAGGAATAAGAAAAGAATACTGGTTATACGAGTTTGCGATAGAATAACCAAATAACAAAAAGCATTGAAAAACCATTTTGAAGAAAGGCATATTTATCTAAAAATTCACGTAAATCTATCAGGGACTATAGGTTTAATAAAAAAAGCTCATCCGTATTTCGCTTTCCTTATCTAAAAGTGCATTCCCCTCAATACGAATAAGAAGATTAGGAAAACGTACGACACCGGCCTGGAAGGAGGCACTGCGCCGGGCACCCAAACCAGACAAAATACTGCAACTACTGAAAGAGCTCTAATTGTTATCCGCACCCCTGATGATCGTTTTTGGGGATTTAGCAGACAATAGCCTGTTTTTTTATTCGATACGCCTTGTAATCTTTTGCAAAATATAGATAGATTCTAAAAGATCAATTTTATTGTTACCATTGACATCTCCAGATAAATCTGTAGTGGTTTGATAGGAAGTCATGACCTTGAGTCCGATAAAAGAATCCTTTAATGAAGCAGGCAGCCCACCGCGCACGGGACGCACATAATAACTATAAAAAGTATCAGATTTATCATAGTAGTCAAGGAGTCCACTATCAAAATTCACGAACCACGCTTGGGTGGTAAGAAAAGCCTGTGTCGTAGACGACCAGTAATTTGACGAGTGAGTGTCGGGAAAAAGTGCTGTATCAATGGCAGGCTTACTTTTTGAATAATCAACCAGGGATTGAAGCTCATTTCGATTGGGCAGGCGCCAGTCATCATGATTCGCAGAGGAGAGCGTTTCGCAATAATTGATAGCTGCCTCCCAGTCCACAGTACCATGGCTTTCTTTTAGCCACATGAGACCGGTTTTGGTATCAGTCACAGTATCACCATTATCAATCAATGCTGGTTCATTTGATTTTGGACCCCGCACGGCACACACATAACCTTGATTCAATTTTGGTTTAGTACTGATAAAGCCAAAATTGTAAAAATAGACTTGCCATACATGATAGTTATTAGTGTATGAAGTAGATGACCAGTAATAGTCAGGTAACAACCCTATGTTTGGAAAAAAATGGGTATTAATGGTTGGACTGTGCCGTCCTGTTTTCGCAATAGAGGAAAGTTCTTTAATCGTTGGCAACCGCCAATCATCAAATCCACCAAAGCTTTCAGAGTTCAGCTTATGAATAAAATCTTCAGTATCAGTGCCCTCTCCACAGGTTCCGGGATTATCGATGTTGGAATCACACCAGGTGTATTTATTATTTTTATCATGGATGGACCCATCATCAGTCTTAACTTCCCAAATAAGCCCTGTGACATTGTCCCGTGTCATGATCCAGCCACTTTCTATTGCAGCACCATCCAAAAGCACCACTCCATTGACTCCAAGTTTGGTATAAGATGGTGGATTGATGGTGTAATCTGAATCTTCGCCCACCGTATCGGTATAAGAGTCAATCTGCCCTGTATCCGGCCATTTGTCAAAGGCATGACACACTATCGGAATCATTAAACAAACAGTAATAATCTGAAATACTCTGAAACTTATTTTCATGAAACCCCCTTTTAGGAAAAATCATGACATTATCCGGTTCATTGACCGCATAAATGGACGGTATCCATAAACACGCTATGACCATAATGAATAGGAGTCCTGTTATGACTTTATACAAATGATTATCCATCTTATAATCCCCCGTTTGATTTATGGATTCCGGGTTTGCACCGGAATGAACACCATAGTGAAAGATATGATGGTATCCTCCACATAGCGGAGAAACAGAAAAAACGAAAAACGATTATTAAGTATAAGATAGGAAGTTCTTTTGTGTCAAGGAATAAGAAAACAAAAATTGTACAAAAATGCTATGAATAATGCTGGTTATACGACTTTGTGTGAGAATAACAGAATCACAAAAAGCATTGACAAAGCCTTTTGAAAAAAGGCATATTTATTTATCTAAAAATTACATGAATCTATCAAGGCGTATATGATTAATGAAACAATTAATTTTAATCACTCTAACTGTTTTTTGTATTTTATCTTTCTTGACT
>Ga0164315_10003929_pt1 | contig 11555 bp, 10 predicted proteins | sample GuaBasSedimGuay6_FD_113737 | JGI IMG/M metagenome (GOLD analysis project Ga0164315, IMG submission 113737) | Subseafloor sediment microbial communities from Guaymas Basin, Gulf of California, Mexico - Guay6, Core 4569-2, 0-3 cm | ecosystem: Environmental > Aquatic > Marine > Hydrothermal vents... | reverse complement strand
CTCCCGGCGTTGCAGGGAGTTACGGCGTGAATTCGGTCAGGTGTCCTGCTAGGATCACCGCTCAATCGTGCTCGGACTAACCTGACATTTGCACCTGGCAGTGGCGCAATGTCCCGGTTGCATGTCCGGCGACATCTTCTTTGTAATGCATATTATGGCCCAAGCCGGGCAAAAAAGGTTAATACTGAGATGGGAAGCCTCCTTGCCGAGAAATACAAAAACAGCAGCCCGAAAATAACCCAAAGCACGGGTACACCCGACGGCAAGACAATTGCCGGAATTGACCAGCTGCTCCTGATCCTGCCGAAGAAGGTCCCGGCATCGCTGTGGCGAAAAGTGCCCCAAGGCAGCAAATTGCAGTCCCTGCTGCGCCGTAAGGGTACCGGCGGGTTGCCGGCCGTATCGACACATCTGCAAAACAAACGTCAGACGACCATGAGTGTCGGCAAGATTGACCCGCAGTCAGATGCGTTCGAAACGCTGACATTCGCCCGGAAAATGGTTACGGCAGCGACATCCGAGAAGGCCGGCACGCTGGGTATCTGGGCCCTGGGATTCAATGAGGACGAGCAAAATACATTAGTTGCGCGCGTAACCGCCGCGGCACTTGCAGCTGCATTCGCGATGCCGGAATTCAAATCCAAGTCACCGCCTGCTCGATTAAAGAGCATTAAAATCATTGGCCTGCGGGACAAGATTGATCTGAGTCGGGTAACGGCAGAGGCTGAGGGCAACAATCTCGCCCGCTGGCTGACCGCGCTTCCAGCAAATAAACTCGACGCTGTGAGCTATGTGCAGTTGTTGAAGGAAATGTCGGTAGAACAAGGCTGGCAATTCAAAAAATATGGCGTTCGCGAACTGGAAAAAATGGGTGCTGGCGCTTTTCTCGCAGTTGCGCAAGGCAATGACAATGACAGCGCCGCGATTGTGCGCTTGCGCTATCGTCCGGAGAGCAAGACCGCCAAACCCGCGTTGAGCCTGGTCGGCAAGGGAATTATTTTTGATACGGGCGGCACCAATCTGAAACCGTTTACCTCTATGCTCGATATGCATATCGATATGGGCGGCAGCGCTGTGGCTGTCGGCAGTTTGCTGACCATATCCAGGCTTGGTTTGCCGGTTGCCGTCGACTGCTGGCTGGCAATTACGGAGAACAGAACAGGCCCGAATGCGTACAAGTCGCAGGATGTATTAACAGCACGAAACGGCAAGACCATTCAAAGCATTCACACCGATGCGGAAGGCCGACTGGCACTTGCAGACACACTGACGCTTGCGGGTGAGGATAAGCCCGACCTGATAATCGACTATGCGACGCTGACCGGCGCCTGCATGAACGCAGTTACGACCCGCTACAGTGGTGTATTTACCAATCGGCCGGACTTGCACCCGATCCTCAAGCGATCCGGGCAGGAATGTGGCGAAAGAGTTTGGCCATTTCCAATCGGCAAAGAGTTCCTGGAAGATCTCAAGAGCGACACGGCAGACCTTCAGCAGTGTTCCGCAAATGGTGGCGGCGACCATATTCTCGCAGCGAGTTTTTTGCAGGAATTTGTCGACGACAAGATTCCATGGGTTCATATGGACCTTAGCGCCTGCAGTCGTAAAGGTGGACTTGCTCACGTGGCCACGGAAATTACTGGATTCGGCGTGCGTTACACTATGCAGCTGATCATCGACAAAAACATGCTCGGTGACACTGCGTAATAAAAGGCAACCTGAACCTGTGACCCATTCATTTTCGATCGCGCAACGATTTCGCAGTTTTTTGCCCGTCGTAGTTGACGTTGAAACCGGCGGATTTAACTGCCGCACCGATGCGTTGCTTGAGATCGCCGCTGTCCTTATCGACCCGCAGGAAGACGGCACGCTGATGCGCGGGGAAACCATTCGCTATCACGTTAAACCGTTCGAGGGCGCAAACCTCGAACCTGCGTCATTAGCGGTCAACGGCATCGACCCGCATCATCCACTTCGCCCTGCTATTGATGAACGGGATGCACTACAAAGAGTTTTTCGCGAAGTTCGGCGTGCGGTGCGGGAAAGTCACTGCACCCGTGCAATCCTGGTGGGCCACAACGCTGCATTTGATCTCGGATTTTTAAATGAGGCTGTTGCGCGAACTGCGATAAAGCGCAATCCGTTTCATCCATTCAGTAGCTTCGATACCGCTACACTGTGCGGCGTGGCTTATGGCCAGACAGTACTTGCGCGCGCTGTAAAAGCCGCAGGGATGACCTGGGACGAGAACTCTGCGCATTCCGCTGCTTATGATGCTGAAATTACGACTGATGTCTTCTGCGATATTGTGAACCGGTTCCAGCCGGTGTATGAGTCGAAACGGCCCCAGGATTGGGCAGAGCCGGTAGATTTTAGCGGCGGCGAGGAATAGATAAGTCGTAGGAGCGGCTGTCTAAACTATTGTGCCTGGTTGTAGCGTACGGATGCGCTGAATAGCGAAGACGCCGCGAATTCTATGATTTACGCATGTGTTGAGTATTCGCGGCTAAAGCCGCTCCTACGATGCTTTGCTACAGTTACGTACATTCGGGTCTTTGTTCATTTATGCGCTGGTGTTTCGCGAATTCTGTCGCTGGCTCATATTGATCGGTATAGGCATCGACTTTCTGGTCGGCGCCGCTGCAGGACGGCCAATGTAAAAACCCTGCGCCATATCGATGCCCAACTCCCCAAGTAAGGCAAGTATTGGACCACTTTGCACGTATTCCGCGATGATCTTCATGCCGGCTTCCTGACCGATCTCGGCAATCAGTTTGATCATCTTCTGGTCCACCGGTTTGTCCACCAGGTCCCTGATGAAGCAACCATCAATCTTGATGTAATCAACCGGCAATCTTTGCAGATAACTGAATGAGCTGTAGCCTGTTCCAAAGTCATCGAGCGCCAGTTCGCAACCCAGCTTCCGCAACGACTCGATCTGCCGTTCCACAAAGCCAAGGTGACGCACGGCCAGACTTTCCGTAATTTCGAAAATAACCGAGCTTGCCGGCACACAGTTTTTTTCCAGGTGCAGTTGCACGTACTCGGTCAGGTCCTGAGTCTCAAATGCGTTGGCAGAAAGGTTGATGGAAAACCTCAGGTCCGGCCGCTCGCGCCGATACTCAGCGAGTGATCGAATGGCATTTTTAACCATCCACGAATCGATTTCGGCCATGAGGCCAAAGCGCACGGCCGCCGGCAGAAACGCATCCGGCGAGATTAACTTGCCGTTCTCACCGGTCATTCGCAAAAGCACTTCATGGTGAGTAATTCGGCCTGACGCAATATGCACGATCGGCTGATAGCGAAGTACGAACGAATCATTATCGAGCGCATCACGCAGTTTGCTGACCCAGCCAACGTCAGCAACCATCTTCTCTGCCTCGCTTTCGGACATGTTGTAAAACTGTAGTCGGTTCCTGCCGTTGACCTTCGCTTCACGGCAGGCAATATCTGCTTGTGCAAATAGTTCGTCATGATCGAATTTGTCTGAGGTAATCATCGAGATACCGATGCTGCAATGAACATGGAAGACGTTGTCATTTTCAACATGTGCCAGGCGGCGCATATCCTCGAGAATCGTCTCTGCCAGCTCTCGCGCTTTGCGTTTTTTCGCACCACTCACCAGAACAGCGAATTCATCACCACCAAAGCGAGCCACAATTCCGTGACCTTCTGTCGATCTGGTCAGTTGATCTGCAACCTTCCTTATTAAGCGGTCTCCGGCAGGGTGACCACAGGTATCGTTTACGTACTTGAACTGATCGAGGTCGATAAACAAGAGTGCACTTGTGAAGTCATTCACCGTCACATTATCGATTTCTTTCTTCAGCTCCTCGACCAGGCGGCGCCGATTGAACAGGCCTGTAAGAACATCATGGTTTGCCAGCCGCAGGAGCCTCGCATCACGTTCTCCAAGTGCCGAAGCAGTCGATTCCAGCGCTTCAACAATCTCCGATATCTCGCGGTGTTCGGCCGGTTTGAACTGAACTGACAGGTTGCCTTTCGCCAGTTCGGATATTGGTTGTTGCAAATCAGAAAGAGCCGTCAGCGCGCGTTGCAGGTATCTTCGCCCGAGAAACCCGGACGCGATCAACAACAGTAAAAGTATGCTTATGGCTATTTTTATATTGGACAAAAGCCGATCATGGAAGAGAGAAAAGTCCAGCTCGAGCCCAACGAAACCAACCAATTCTACTGCTCTGCTTGACGCGTCCGCCGAAAGATCAAAGTTGAAAAGGCCATCGGAGGAGATCGATTCAGTCCAAACGGGAGCAAGAATCTGGAATGCGCGAGCGTTCATAAACCGGCTATTCACCTGGTATGGCGTTTCGGCTCCGACCAACTGACCCAACTCGACCAGCTCGCCTTCGTTCAGGCCCTCAGCGTGGTCAACTGTCTCCATACCGTTTTCTAACGAGAACAGAATTGAGCCGTTCTGCCGATAATAAGTGACCCGGTCGATTTCAGGATATTTGTCGATGAAACTTTCGAGGCGCAGCATTACCTCGTTATCATCCGGCAGGTAGAGTGGTGCGCCGAGCTCGTTAAGCTCTTCTGTCCATTGCATCGCCCAGCGGCTGTAGTTGCCCTGCAGGACCCATTGACCACCCCAGTACAATCCGGCGATAGCCAGCGTACCGATGATTGCCGTGATAATTATTTGTAGCGACAGGATTTCATTGATCAGAACGCGCTTGCCTTTACGCTTCCCTGGACGAAGAGACGCAATGACATCTGTGCCGACGCCGAAAAGCGTGTTGAACCACATCTTCATTGTGTGTCTGCCACGGCAACGTCGCCGGTCGAATGCTCGACATCGAGACCAAACGTCTGCACGAGCTCAGGATTCGTCTTGATGGCGATAGCCGATAATTTGCTGACTGGCGGAACTGACTGTCCGCCCTCGCTCAAAAATGCATCGAGCACTGCAACGATCGTCGAAGCGATATCAGCCGGAACTGAGCTGGCGCTGAACAATGCGCCGTGATTGAGTAGCGATTCGTTGAAAACGGCGATCTGGACGCGATGTTGAGACGCGTATGTCATCATTTCATCAAGGACTGATCGACTTAAGATCCTGTTGTCCGGAAAGAGCAAAAAACCGTCTATGTCCCTGGTCAGTCGATTGAACAGGTAGAGCGTCTCCCGATCCGAACCGGCAACCGCGTAGTGGAACTTGATGCCCTTTTCCTGCATTGCTTTGTCGGCCTCGGCAATCAGGTCATCATGTCCAGACCCGATAATAGCGCCGACATTTCTGAGACCGGGGTTTAGCTCGCGCCACGCATCTATTTGCAACTCAATCGGTGGCAGCACTGCGACGCCTTTTACGTTGTCTGATAACAGACCGCTGTCGCTGATATTAAAGACCTGGCTAAAGACGACCGGAGCAGTTGAAAACCGCTTTGCAGCCACTGCCGCCGGCATACCGACTGCTACGACTGCGCTGACTCCGGATTCTGCGATTGCCGCAAATGCTTCCTTCGGTGTTCGGCTGTGATCACCGAGATCGTATACCTCGTAGTTCTTCAGGTACTGGCCAAGGGCATTTGCCACATCCGAATAGGCGGGCATACGATCGCTAAGAACCACCGCGACGAGCGCACTAATAGGTTCCTGCGGTGCCGGCGGTGGCGGGACAACAGGTTCAGGCTCAACAATCGGTGCCGGTTCGGCCGGCAGTTCCGACTCTGTTTCAACGACCGGTTCTGGCTCGACCTCGGGAATTGTTGTCGTCACCGGCGGCGGCGGTTCCGGGAACAGTATCGAACACCCCGACAGAACAAACAGCAACAACAGCAGTGATGATCGTAAAACCATCCTGCGTACCAGTTCTGTCTTTTCCATTTGAAAGAACTCCGCCGTTCCATGTGCTGTTGATTGAAACCGGCATCAGACAGGCTGCGCCGACACAAAAATCCCTGAGGGAACAACTATAGGGAACAGGCCAGAACCAAGCAGTGATACGTGTCTCAGTTGCCCGCCGAGTGGACATAAGATAGAAAATAAGCGGAAGTTAAATTGCGCCAGAATTGCGCAATTTAAGGTCATTGGGGACCATATTTTGGGCAGGTGAATGTAGTTTTATCCATTCGCGGCTAAAGCCGCTCCCACAGATCGTAGCAATCTGTGGGAGCGGCTTTAGCCGCGAATTCAAGATGACTTACGCTATAGAGTTAATGTTTGCCAACTACACGCGCACAAAAAACACGCCTGCCAGATGACAGATAATTACGAAAATCCAGCTTTTATCGCCCGTCGCCCCGATAGAAGGGTCGACTCAGCTTTGAGATCGAATTCTCTTTCCGTACGGGCTCCTACAGCGGTCTTGCGAAAATCATTGCACGTACTAAGGCCTCACCCCTCGTCGTTCGACGCTTTCTCCCCTTCCAGCAATTCTTTCAATTCGCCGGAATGGTACATCTCGATAACAATATCGCAGCCACCGACAAGCTCTCCATCCACATAAAGTTGCGGAAATGTCGGCCAGTTCGAATAGGTCTTCAGGCCCTGTCGAATCTCCTCATCATCAAAAATATTGACGTAGGAAAATGGCTGGCCAATCGACTTGAGTGCTGCAACCGTCTGGCCGGAAAATCCGCATTGCGGGAAGTCAGGCGAGCCCTTCATATAAAGAAGAATGTGGTTGCTATCCAGCTGTTCTTTGATTCTTTCATTTATGTTCACACTAAAACTCACTTCTGATTATTTGCGATTGATGCGGATCGATATGATGCCCAGGCAGGCGATTTCAATACCGATCAGAGATTTGTATTCACTGTCACTCTATTATTCACACTGGCAACATTCTGCGTATTGCTGGCAATCTGTACGGCACGGTCACGAACCTCATAACTACCTACTGTCCCACTTAGCGTTACCTTTCGGTCTACCGTGCGGATGCCAATCGGGTACTTGCCAACAGCCGAATCCGCGCTGAACTGCTGCCTTACAGCGGCCGAAATTGCATCGTCCTGTGCCACCTGGGCCGAACTGCGTGCGGCAGGTGCGGCGCTCATATCACCCGACGAGTTGTTGCCAAGCAGCATGGACGTACATCCCGCCAACCCCATAAATATCAGCGCAGTAACTGCGACTCGCATTTCACGTCCTGATTGCATTTAGATTCAGTCTTTAATTGTACTTAAGTGGCGGTCAGGAACACAGCCCGGACTAAAAGGAACCGCCATAATCCGCCCATTTTTCGCAATTGCGGCGTCAGCGCTCACAAAATTGACGGTTTATAGAGATTCCTTAAAGCCTGCGCTCAGTCAGCAGGCCAATGACTTCCCATTGCTGGTCTGCAGTCATAGATCCCCACGCCACAATTTCCGCCAGACTGCGCTTGCAGCCGAGACACAGGTCTAGCCCGGACTATTCACGAATGCGCTCGCGCCCTTGCTTGATCTTTGTTTACACACGGAATTTTCCTCTCTCGGGAATACACTCTGATATTCCGCTCGGTCGGAAAATCCCGTGTGTAAACAAATCTCTGCGCAATCATCGCGGCGATTCATGAATAGTCCGGGCTAGGTCATTCAGCGTACAGGTTTGGGTGCAGGGCGAGGCAGGGAAACCTGCTCTGACGGAACTGGGTGGCTTGTCGGGCATCGTCAAATCGATTCCATGATAATCCCTGAAAACAGGTTATTTTATGCTTCTAATCAATGAGTTACAAAATCACTAAGGAACGGGCTCCGGGCCCATCAAAATCCTGCAAAGGTCGGGGGCACACTCTATAATAGGCCGCTCGCCCTTGTGTAGGACAAGGGCAGCGCTTCCCGGACAAGAGCTCCGAGCGATAACTAAATAATAATCTCTGGGAGATAAAACATGAATCCATTGAACAGTGTAAGAGGCACGATCATTGCCGGCTTCGTGGTGGCAATCGCCATCATCGTGATTGCCGGCGACAGCCACATGCCCGCATCAATGCCCGTGAATGCCGTCATGATCTGGTTACATGTTATTGCTGGAATCATCTGGATTGGGATACTTTACTACTTTAACTTCGTGCAGGTGCCGGCGCTGGCCGATGCGGCTGCAGACGATGGCGGTCCGGGCGGGGCCGGCATCACGAAATACGTCGCACCTCGTGCACTGTTCTGGTTCCGCTGGGCGGCGCTGGCCACCTGGCTGACTGGTGCTGCGTTCCTGTTGCATCGTGGCATGTTTGATGACGCCTTCGCACTAGGTCAGTTAACGGATCCCACCAATGCCTATGCCCTGACAATCGGCATTGGCGCCTGGCTCGGCACTGTCATGCTGTTTAACGTATGGGTGTTGATCTGGCCAAACCAGAAAAAAATACTGGGCATCGTTGAAGCCAGCGCAGATGAAATCGCGAAAGGAAAACGCACCGCATTTCTGGCGTCACGTACCAATACAATGCTTTCGATTCCGCTAATTATGAGCATGGTAGGCGCCGGACACGGCTTCTTCATGTAATCGCGAATACATGACACAAAATCAAGCCCGGCCAAGCGCCGGGCTTTTTATGACGGTGTAATTGATGACCAGCCCCTTTCAACTATCTGCCGCGATAACAGCGAATGTCAGCAACGCTCTGCAGGAAGACGTGGGCGGTGGTGACCTGACAGCAATGTTGATAGATGAGGCAGCGCAAGCTCGGGCAATCATCATCGCGAGACAACCAATGACGATGGCCGGCCAGCCATGGTTGAACGAAGTCTTCCGGCAAATTGATACCGCAGTGACGGTGGAATGGTTGTTTAACGACGGCGACGCGGTGCCGGCTGATGCGGAAATATGCATCGTGAGCGGCCCTGCCCGAGCTATTTTGAGTGGCGAAAGAACCGCGCTCAATTTTTTGCAGTCCCTGTCCGCGACCGCGACACTTACCGCACGATACGTCGATGCAATTAAGGACTCAAAAGCAAGAATTCTCGACACACGTAAAACACTTCCCGGTTTACGGCTGGCGCAGAAATACGCAGTGCGCTGTGGCGGCGGCAGCAACCATCGCATCGGCCTGTTCGATGCAATCTTGATTAAGGAAAATCATATCCTGAGTGCCGGCGGCATTGCAGCTGCGATCCATATTTCGCGTGAGCATCACGGCGACTTGCCGATAGAGATTGAGGTTGAATCAATTTCCGAATTACAGGAAGTGCTGGCGGTCGGTGCCGACCGGATTTTGCTCGACAATTTTGACGTCTACGATTTGCAGCGAGCCGTCGAAATTAACCAGATCAAAGGAAAGCCGCCGGCAGAACTGGAGGCGTCGGGTGGTGTTACGCTTGAAGACCTGCCGAAAGTTGCAGAAACCGGCGTCGACTATATTTCGGTCGGTGCACTGACGAAGAATATCAATGCTGTCGATCTTTCAATGCGTTTCGACTTCACCTAGAACTGGACTACTCTACAATTGCACGGACAATCAAATACAACACGGACGGTGCAAGCAGACAGCCAACGCCGGTATAAAAGGTAGCCGTCATGGCGCCGTAAGGCACCAGCTTCGGATCCGTCGCCGCCAGGCCACCCGCTACACCGCTGGTCGTTCCCATAAGGCCCCCGTAAATCAATGCCGAATGTGGATTATTCAGGCCGATACGAGGTGCTATTAGCGGCGTACCGATCATTACAAGAACGGATTTCGTAAGTCCCGCTGCGACACTCAGGGCGATGACGCCACTCTCAGCACCTAAAGCAGTTCCGGTCACCGGGCCAACAATGTAGGTAGCTGCACCGGCACCAATCGTACTTATCGATATGGCATCCGTATAACCGAATGCAATTGCGACCACAGCGCCAACGGCGAACGACAGCACCACCCCAATAAGTATCGACATTGCGCCAACAAATCCAGCGCGTTTCAATGCATCGACATCGGCACCGAATGCGGTAGCAACAATGGCAAAATCACGAAACATTGCGCCACCCATGATGCCGACACCTGCGAGCAGACTAAAATCAGCAATGCCCTGGTTGCCGCCTGTCACGGATCCACCGACATACGCCAGTACCAGGCCAATTGTTATCGCGATTGCCGAACCGTGGATGTGACCGCGAGTAAGTCGTTCGGATAAAAGGTAGGAAAGCCACACCAGCACACCAACGAAAACGAACGCGGTAATTAGTCCGTTCTTTGTCAGGACGTCCGCCAGAGACTCAGGAATCATCCTGCCCTCCATCACCGAACCGGGCCAGTACCGGAATCATCGCAAAACTTGCGGCAACGGCAGCCACGCCGGCGACAATTGCAAGCCAACCGCTCGAAACAGCGGCGATTACGTTTTGCTTGGCGGCCATGGCGACGACTATTGGAATATACATCGCACTCCAGAAGCCTATGCCGGTTTCCGTAATCGGATTAAGTTTGAGTTTATGCGACGAGAAATTCGAAAGAAAAATCAGCAACAACATGGCGATTCCAACACCACCAACATTTGCCTGCACGCCGATGAGGTCGCCAAGAAGATCGCCGACGAAGACGCCTGTCAGCATGCAAAACGACAACAAGGCGACGCCATATATCACCATGACCCTTCTCCTTAAATTTACACACTGTATGATGCCCTCGATACTGAGAAAATGCGATGCCGAACCCGGACTTCAACCTCTTTACACATTTCGAGAAGCAATTCGCCGCCCACGCGAACGACGAACTATTGTGCACTGAGCAGGATCGATCTTACGACTACATGGCGATCGACCGGCGTGCGGCGCAAATTGCCTGCTATCTGACAGACCTCGGTCTATCGCCCGGGGATCGCGTATCCGTTCAGGTTGCGAAATCCGCAGAGTCTCTTTGCCTTTATCTCGCCTGCCTGCGCGGCGGTTTTGTTTATCACCCGATGAATATGGGATACAAAAGCAGAGAACTTGAGTACTTTCTCGCAGACGCTGAACCCTCGATCGTCATTTGCGACTCCCGCAACGAAGCTGCCATCAGGAAAATCGTCGATGGCGCCGGCATCAAGCACCTGTTGACCCTGAATAAGGATGGCAAAGGCACACTCTGGAAGCAGTCAAACAGCTATCCGGAAACATTCGACACTGTCAGGCGCGCGCATATGGATCTTGCTGCACTGCTCTACTCCTCCGGTACAACAGGCGTACCGAAAGGCATAATGCTTACGCACGGCAACCTGTTGAGCAACACAGAATCCCTGGTGGAGGCCTGGGGCTTTACCGCTACTGACAGACTGTTACACGCACTGCCCATCTTTCACGTGCATGGCTTGTTCGTTGCCATCGGCTGCGTATTGTTGAGTGGTGCCAGTATGCGTTGGCTGCCCGCGTACAATGTCAAACACGTAATCCGGTATTTACCCGAATGTACGGTAATGATGGGTGTTCCGACCTATTACACACGCCTCCTCGAGGAAGCGTCGTTTACTGCCGAGGTTGCGAGCAACGTGCGCTTGTTTGTTTCCGGCTCTGCTCCTTTGCTGGCAGAGACCTTCGTCGATTTTGCAGGCCGAACCGGGCAGCACATTCTCGAACGTTACGGCATGACCGAAACCAACATGAATACGTCCAATCCACTGCACGGTGAACGCAAAGCAGGCACCGTCGGCCCACCG
>Ga0164315_10003928_pt1 | contig 11556 bp, 1 predicted proteins | sample GuaBasSedimGuay6_FD_113737 | JGI IMG/M metagenome (GOLD analysis project Ga0164315, IMG submission 113737) | Subseafloor sediment microbial communities from Guaymas Basin, Gulf of California, Mexico - Guay6, Core 4569-2, 0-3 cm | ecosystem: Environmental > Aquatic > Marine > Hydrothermal vents >... | reverse complement strand
GCACAAACTGATGTAGGTCCGGTTGGGGCTTGCGGGATCTCCGGTACTGCCAATACGGTTACATAGTCTTCGAGAACCAATGTATTGTTTGAAGTTCCGTTCGACACAGTTAGCGTAACATCAAAAAGCCCAGCATTTAAATATTCAATTACAGGGTTTTGTAAGTTGGATGTTTCCGGTGTGCCTCCTTCAAATGTCCATTCCCAACCAATTGGCTCTCCTTGTGATTCATCGTAAAAACTTATGTATTCACCTTCACATATATTGGTTTCATCTGAACTAAATAAAGCCTCAAATTCAAAAATGGGAAATACAATAAAATCAAGCCAGGCGCAGTCTTCACCACTTGTATAGGATTCATCTTTGGAATAAGTCCACTTTAAAATGTGTGAGCCTTCTGTTAACAAATAAGACGACCTTTCCCAGGCAACCTCTCCTGACCATGATGACATTTCCTCATCGTCAATATAAAATTTCAGGAAATCATATCCGATTTCTGATGACACCCTACAATAAAATGACAAACTATCTTCACCATAAGCTTCAAATAGTAAGCTTAAATAATTATTTTGTTCATGATCTATTGTCCCTGATTTGATACTAAAGCTTCCTTCATAAGCATTATTGTTAGTTACTTCCCAGTCAGAACTACCTCCTGTTTCCCATTCAAATTGGCTTAAATCCCCCGTTTCCCAATCTTCAACTAACGGGCTGATAATGATTGCGTAATACTGCTGGATGCTATACCCTCCTGAAACTACTTCATATACAAATTCAACATAAGTACCAATTGGGGCTTCATCAGAAACAGCTACTTCAAACATACCTTCTTCTGTCATCCCAACACCAATGTCATTAAAGTTAAAGGTTGTATTGTTAAGGGTTATATATTCGTTGGAACAGCTTAAAGATCCCACTGTACCAGAGGCATTGTAAGAACCATTGTTATAAGTTGGGATAATTAAGAACGCTGTTTCCCCCGGATCAAGACGCCCGTTCCAATTCCCAATATAATCATCAATCAGTATGTTACCGGATTCAAGCAGTGGTGCGTGACCGGTTAAGTTAAACCCAGAAGTCCATGTTAAGGTTCCATCAGTTACAGTAAGTTCAAAATCAACCACGTGCATATCCGGGATATTATCAGCTACTTCCCATGAAAAAGCATCTGTAACAACTGCTGTAACTCCGGCAGATATGTTTCCATAGTTTTCAGTTCCATCTGTAATCGTTATGTAAGTATTTGTTGTGGATAAGGTTACCTCTATATTTTCAGCATTTTCAACACCAACATTTTTAACTGTAATAGAAGCCAGAATTATTTCTGATGTTTCCATGATACCATTTCCGTTTCCAGATGCATCATTGATTTCAATTTCATTATATACAACATATGGACCGGAAGCAGGAAGCACCTCAACATTAGCTTCATACCGGAAATAATTTTGCTTTGTAACAGTAACAAGTACCTGGTCTGGTGGGGCTTGTACAGGAATCGTAATTAAAACAGGTTCTCCGGTTCCGGTTCCCGTTCCGATCAACTCACCGTTTACACTTAAGGCAATAAGTGCATCCACATCAGCAGTAACTTCAAAAAATGTTTCACCCATGTACAAAATAGAATTATGTAAAACTGTCAGAGATTGGGGCACTTCAGAGTAAACTGTAGTAAAAGCATCACCATGATGATGGAAAAGATGGTAGGTTGCTTCTTTGTTTTCCGGGTTATATGGCCAGGCTGATTGCTCCAGGAAATATTTACCTGCTGCAGCGGCAAAAGCTGGTAACACACCTCTTGGTTCAGGAGAGGAACCAAAACCGGGCATAAAGTCAGGCCACATATTATCATAAGCCCCCCAAACATAAACATCACTTACAAAAGCGTATGTAATTTCAGAAGCTGCATTGATCCCAAAACAACCGGAGTTTTCGTCTTTATGTGTGTAACGGTGAAACTTTTCGGCAAAAACTTCAGTGCCAGAATTAAACTTCCCGGTGAGGCAATTTACAGACCATACAAATGTGAGGTCGGTATTTAATAAACTGTTTATATCTGTAGTAGTATATCCAGGTTGGGACCAACCTTCTTCAACCCCATGATCACGGTGCTGGACCATAAATGCCCCACTATCGATTGCAGCATTGATCATATCTGCATTTCCGCCGGTCCAACCACCCAATTCAGTTGGTTGTTCAGGAATATAACCCAAACCATCAGGGCCAAAGTATTCGACCAATGCTTCTGTATTATCAGCAGTTGACCACTCTGAGCCAGGTGTTCCACTATTTATCTCATTAATTCTAACCGGGTCTTTACCCTGCACTTCCCGCCAGAATCCCCCAATCACTTCCGAACATAACTGAAACCAGCTATCTGTTTGCCAACCAAGGGAGGTTATCGGATGATTATAAAATTCTTCTTCTGTTGGAGGATCAATTTCATAATGTAAAAATTTAGTTACCATTACCCCTAAATCAATTTCATCGCGGGCAGTAATTCTTGCCAATATGATATCCGGCAAATCATTTCCATCCACATCGGCGTAAATGTTATCCGAAACACAATAATTTTCCCATAAAGGTGAAATGATCCTGTTGGAAGCATCTGTACCATAATCTCCTAACAAAAGGCATGCAGCTGGTACAATGTCCCATGTATTATATGCATTGTCAATGTAATCTTCAATGGCTGAAGCTGTGTTACTTCCAATTTCGCCAAGCGTAACTACATTTGTGTATATCCCTTGAGTTGTCCTGAACTCCCTTATGGAATCAGCCCAAACCTGAAATTCTAAATCGTTGGGAGTAATGATCAGATATTCACATCCTGTTTCATCTTTCGACTGGAATGATTTATTGTAATCCACTTTTGGAAGTGATTCATAATTGAGTAACATATCGGACAATATTGGATCCCACCAACGGCTTCTCAGCTTCTCATTACCGAAAATCCCAGATCCACCACTATTGCTGATTTCAATTCTAATATCCTGATAAACGATTAATTGCTTCGTAACCGGATTGTATTGAAACGGGGTTATTCCTAACATAACAACATCAATTCCTCTTATAACATCCTTATCCGATAGAATAAATGGTTCTTCCGGAAAAAACTTATCAGTTGAATAAATGGATCCATTTTTTGTGTATTCAAGCGGGCTTTTTTCGGTGTCCTTTGGAATACGAAAAGATGGGGCTATGTTAACATTGTACAAGGTATCTGAGTGAAAAGAAACAATTTTCAGGTTAGTCTCTGCTCCCTGTGGAATAGCAATATATCTTCCTGAACCAGGAAGGTTTGGTGCTCCAGCATCATTGGGAAGAAAATGGCCCGTTAATTTTATGTTTTGATAAATCTCACCATCTATTTCCTGATCAGCCAGGGTAAAACTTCCAATGGAGTAAGTAACAACTACCTTTGTGTTGTTTTGAGATTCAACAATAAAACCAGTGTTATTCGAACTGTTTGGGCTCGTATAACTTTCGGCTGAAGCAACAGATAAATTAAAAATTATCATTATCAATAAAAGCCTGAAAAAAGCTGAACTTAATTTTATCGTGGATTTAAAATAAACTGTCATTGTTTTTAATTGTTTAATTTATCTGATCAACTGGAGTTAGATGCTAAATACTAAATTTATTGCGGCACATTCGAATCTTCGTCCATATTCGGAAACCAAAAATTATCTTTATCCTGGTTATCAATCTGTTTATCAAGATTCAGGTCAACCGGAGAATACCCTTCATTCCCGGCATTTGTGCTCCAATCAGGTTCAATATCTTCAATTTCAACTTTTCTGTTTGCATCACAATCCCCGCTCATCATTACCCATTGACCTGCCAATTGCTTTTGTGAATTAATTCCATATGCCTGTCCTGATGCAGTGGTAAAATCATATGTATAGACCTGACCCGATTGACCAATTGAATTAGCAGACATAATAGCCAGGTGGTTACGATGATGAATCACAGCAAACATGCCATTTGTAATCGTATTGTTAAAAGACAAGGGCGAGGATCCATTAGTTGCAACAATCCGTCCATCATTTAACAACAATCCAGCTCGTAGTTCAATAATTGTAGCCGGTGTGGCATTTGCTGCTGATGTAGCATCCCTTAGTTCCACCAGTACCCAGTCAACAACATTGGTGGGCATAGATGAAACACTTTCTGTTCCGGCATAATTCCATGGAGCAATATTATAAGGTTGTGAAAAAGGTAATTCAGCGTTTAAATCAGTATGCATAACCGATCCGTTAAAAGGACCTTCAAGTAAAGCTGTAAGGCTAACTTGTATGCCATGCTCTACTATCATGGTGACAGGAATATCTACCTGCTGTTCATCCTGATCATTACTACTAATATTAATATTTGCATAATAGGTACCTTCCGGATAAGAACTTGCATCGAAATTAACATTGATATTTTGTGTGTTCCCTGGCTCAACACTGCTTGTTACAGAACTTACACCATCAATGTGAAGCCATGTTTCGTTTAGAGTGTAATCTACAACAAGATAAGGTGCATTGGCTTCATTCCAACCGTCAAAATTGATAAAGTAGGAACTGCCATCCCGATCCATAATGCCAATAGCAAACCAGTCCTGGATAAGTGCACTTTCGAGATCGGTATTTACATTTCCTCCAAGGGTGTGGTTTATCCAATCATTTGGGATTGTGCCTGATTCGTTTTGATATAAATAATAACCACTACTTGCTTCATCATTAATGTCAGCATACAATACGGAAGCCTCAGCAGTTACCGGATCATTGGTAACCGGAGTAATGCTCCAATAAGGAAAGTTGTTATCATTTACAAATCCAAAAAATTCAACTGAATTTATTGTGCATTCGTCTGGAATACCACTCACATCAAATTTCATCCAACCTGCAGAGTCGGGAGGATAAGCTTTTACCAGGCTTACTTCTGTTTTAGCGGAAGAAGTACAAGTTCCTGTTGCAAAACTAAAGTGTGAAGGATAAACTGTTGCCAGGCTTTTACTATCCCCAATAAAGTTTATCGAGGCCGTAAAATCCAGTGGAGTATTCCCTGTGTTGGCCACTGAAAGGATATCGTTATCCAGGCCTTCCACTACAACTGTTTTGGTGAAATACCCGGGGGATGTTTCTATTTCAGGTGAAATAACAGTGGATGCCGGAAAAACAATGTAATCCACCCAGGCACAATCTTCGTCCGTACTCGCGGACCCATCTTTATAATAGGTCCACCTGAAAGTATGGATGCCAGCTGTAACATCATAGCTAACTTCACTCCAATCCACAGTTCCTGACCATGAATCCTGTAAAACATCATCGATATAAAACCGCAAATAATCATAGTTGTTTTCTGATGATACTTTTCTGAAAAATGATACCTGTCCTGCCATATCTACCTGCAAATTTAAGCGCATTGTAGAAGTTTCGTTATCTGTGATTGCACCAGACCTGGCAGTATAAGTTCCTTCATAAGGATCTGCTTCAACTATTATCCAGTCTTCATCACCTGTATGATACCATGGATAATGTGTAAAATTACCCAACTCCCAATCTTCAACTAATAAGCCAACGTTACTGAAAATTGTTGTATCGAATCCGTAACTTCCAGCATCAATATCTAAACTTAAATCAATTGACTGACCAATGGGCGTTGTTGGCGAGCAGCTAATTTCAAAATCGGCACTAGCAGAACCACCTGAAACAATTTGACCCAGTGAAATATCTCCCGTGTTAACTGTGATATAGGGAGAAATGCTTGCTAAAGATGCAATAGCCAGTGGGGACAGACTGCTACCTGTATTGTTGACTATGGTATTGATTGTTACTGTTTCCCCGGGATCAATACGCCCATTATTATTTCCAAGAGGATCAGAGATTGAAAAACTTCCCAGTGATAGCATTGGTGCATGTCCAGCAATGGTCAGATAACTGTCCCAGGAATCAAACAAAGCATTTGCAGTAATATCAATTCTTACTTCATGCCCATCCGGAATATTATCAGCTACGTCAAAAGCATAGGATTCAGAAGCTAAAATACTTTGGTCGGGGAGTAAAAGATCAAAAGTAAAAGTTGAATCGGTTAAAGTGATGTAAGGATCAGTTGTTGAAAGCACTACTTCAACATTAGCAGCTTGAAATGTTCCAATATTTTCCATGGCCAGCGACAACAAGATGGATTCACTAAACTCCATCATCCCATTTCCGTTCCCTCCTACAGTATCATTTAAAAGATAATAATCTCTAATTACCCAGGGTCCATTTGGTGGAATTGCTTCCATTGTTCCCTGATAAGGATAAACATTTCCTCCAGTTACAGTAACAATCAAAGTTTCTGGATTTTCTGCGGTTATTTCGAGCAAAGCTTTGCCAGATGCGTCTGTCGTTCCAGTCACGAAAATATCATTCCCTGTTACACAAACTATTGCATTTTCAACAGGTAAACTGCTCGTTTGATGAATTACTGTAAATTCAACAAGATTACTCCCAAAAACCATAGCAGCAGGATAATCTACATCGACATCCAGTGGCACTTCCTTCCATACATGAATACTGGGATCTCCAATAATACAATAAATCTTATAATGATATGAAACATCGGGATCTGTACCATAAACATTATACAAATAGAGTTTTCCCCTGAGATGTCCCTGACCAGCAGTACTAAGTCCTTCCTGGAACATTCCTACATAAATACCTTTATCAATTTTATTGTTGTAGGTTGTATGCGTATTCCCCGCTGGTCCAATAAAAGCTATAGCCCCTCTTGGGCTGGAAAGGGAGCCCAATTCTATCCATGTTTCTCCAAAACTTTCACCTGAATCGAACATGGCAACACCGCATCCAATACTAGTAATAAAGGGGAGTTTTTGGCCATTATTCAAATTCGAAACATCTGAACTCTTCATTGGAGTGCAGTTGTCTCCAGCCCCCAATCCCCAACCAGATGTCCATCCTTCTCCGCGGTAATTCAAAAAACTTCTTCCTTCGTTAATTGCATTTTCAACATCTGAAACGTTATAAGTACAACCCGGATCACTCATCATAGTATCCACGGAAGTAAAGCCACCATCTACTAGCATTTTTTCAGCGGCATACCGCTTTGTTTCTACCTGTGAGGGATAAAGATTATTGGAACAACAAGTTCCCTTCTTAAACCAGTCAGTAGTTGTAGTATAGGGTGTTTTTTCATACATTGTAAATTTGTTGATCATCACTTGCATTACATAATCGCTCTGGTTGGTAAATCTGCCAAGCATCATTTCAGGGAAATAATCATCACCTTCAATTTCAACATATATGTTTTCAGCAACATAGCCACTACTTGTATATGTCGGTATAATTCCTCCATCACCAACTAGCAAAACATAGGTAGGGGTTATTTCCCAGTTAAGGTAAGCATCGGTAATATGGTTTTTGATAATGTCAGGATCGGTTGCATTGGCCCCGATATCACTGAATTTTGTAATATGAATATCAATTCCACTCTGTCTTTTCCATTCTGCATAAGTTTGAAAACTGGCATAAAAATCATCGGGTATAATAACCAACATTAATTCGTGCCCGGTTTCTTTTCCTCCATAATCAGCATCCAATACTTCCTGGTAATTGAAAATGAAATTTTGATATAGTTGTGCAAAAGAAGGTGCTATAGGTTTTTTGGGAGTAGTTTTAGGATTTATAACATCACCAGTACCATAGTTAATACGGACTGTTATAGAGGTGGCTACTTCTAACACTTTCTTTGCTGGCATGTAACGCATTGGAAAAATTGATATTCGGGCAATACGGAAGTCCCTGAAAACGGATGGGGGCTCAATTTTCACATAAGCTTCAGGAAAATTTTTATTTGAAATATAAGCTTCAATGTTTTCAACGTATGGAGATTCAGGCGTTCCTTCCTGCCAACTCTTTCGGGCAGGTGGCAACTTAATATTTTGGAAAGTATATATATCTCCTTTTTCAAGAACTTCGAAAGAGATAGCAGCATGGTCAGGGACTGCAAGTACTTTCGCGATATAAGGCAATTCGGGTAATCCTGGCTTGGAAGTAAATGATTCCGTTAATAAATCAGCCAATTGATATTCATTTCCATCAGCATTGAAATTTTTCAAATCAAAACCTGCTATTTCAATTTTTATAACACTGCTATTGTTATCATTGCTGACCAACGTAACTTTAGGAGGGGATTGTTTTGTGTTTTTATTATTTAGAGGAATCCATTCCGCTTTCATTAAAAGAGGAATAAATGCAATAACAATCAAAAGTGGTAAATTTTTTCTTTGCATGATCTTTAATTTAAAGTGAATATACTTCTTGTTATAAATTTTAATTAAACTCTTTTTTAAACTGAATTATCTCAGAATTACTTTTTTTATTTTTTCCAGGGTATCTGTTTTTACCTTAATAAAATATAGGCCTTTTGGGTATTCCCTCAAGTCAATATTGATTGAGTTACCACTTGTTATCGTGGTAGTTTTTTCAATAATAACTTCACTCAATATATTGGTAACAGTTAGATTTACAGCTCCAACATTGTTTTCAAAATTCACTGTGAACATACCGGTAGATGGATTTGGGAAAATATGAATTCCAGCCTGATTTTCATTTTCACCAATACCAGTGCAAATGGAGCAAACCACATCAATTCCTTCGGAGAATTCACCTTCACCGCAATCATCACTTACACCTTTGACAGAGATTGTTGCTGTGCCTTCCCAATTGTTTGTCCATTGAACTATACCAAATGTGCTATTACCCGAAATAGCACCAGCCTCAATGGGAGTAATATTCCAGGCATAAGAATCGGCATCATTTGCTCCTGTGGTTAAGTACGCAGAAGCGGTGGTCAAGTTGGTGCACACAATGGTATCTCCTGTTGGAATTGCCGGTGGGTTAGGTGCTGAAACCACAACCATATAATCTTCCAATGTTAAAGTACTGAATTCAGTTCCATCAGAAATGGTTAGTGATACATCAAATGTACCCGGATTTAAGTAAGTAACAATTTGATTCTGACTGGAAGATGTGGCAGGTGTACCACCTTCAAATTCCCATTCCCAGCTTATTGCACTACTGGATGACATATCATAGAATTCGATGTTTTGCTCAATACACGCATAGGTAGTGTTTGAGGTGAAGGAAGCCTGAAATATTTGTAAAATGCCAAAAAAATCGAGATAAGCCGACATCAGTTCTTCCTTTGTCGAGGGTGATGTTCCATCATCCAATCCACCAAACTCATGTGAGCTTCCGATAGTTTTGTAATCCCCGTTGTTATATGCAATACCTGTACCATATGAGGGTGAAGTATTTTCAAAAATCTTAACAGCTGGTTCTATCGCTTCAATTTGATCCATAAAGCTATTTTCTCCTGAATAATTAAATACCATACCTTCTGCAAACGTTCCGATGTTTCCTTCAACAATTTCCATATTACTGGAACCGTCAGTAATGGGATTGATATTAAACATATCATGCACAGATGTACCCTGATCATAACACCAGGTATCTCCTCCTTCCATATAAATAGAACCCCCATTTACAAGGTAATTGGCCAGGGTCTGACCTTCAGAACTTGATAATACGTGGTTTTGAGAAAATATCCCAAGACAAACAAAAACTGTAGAATACAAACTAAGATCAGGTGGGAATGATGTCAGTTTTTCAAAAGTAATATTCATCGTATTTAAAGATGCCTCAATATCCGGTGCTGAATTTCCATTCTCATCCAGATCCAAAATAAGAACAGGAACCTGCCCAACAATTATTACAAATTCTTCTGTTCCGGTAATTCCTAAATCAGCATTCAGGGCAAGGGTAAACTCAGCAAGATGCCCTGTTGGAGTTGATATATCTGCACTTAAACTATATACTGCAGTAGCTTGGGATCCACCACCTGCAATATTTCCAAAACTCATTTGGGGTGTATTTATGGTAATAAAAGGATCTGATTCTATTAATTCTCCAATAACATTAACCACCTCCGATGAGCCTATATTTTTAAGAGTGATAAATAACTCTATCGTTTCGCCGGGATCAAGCAAACCATTATTATTTCCGGTTGGATCAGCAATTTCATAATCATCATATTCCAGTATTGGGGCATGTGCTTCAATTAAAATAATACTTTCCCAGGAATCTATACCATTAGTAGCAGTAACAAAAAACGAAACCTCTTCCAGGTCAGGAATATCATTTGCAACTGTATAAGCAAATCCATCAGTCACAATACCTGTTGCTCCAGGAGCAATGGTTCCATAATCTGCAATGCTGTCTGTAATTGTAATGTATGGATTATTAGTATGAATACTAACAACTACATTGTCTGCTTGCTCCACACCAACATTAATCATGGTAAGATTTAATAAATTAGTTTCACCGTAATCCAACAAGCCGTTGCCATTGCCACCTGATACATCATTAATCATATAAGAATCCTCAACAACATAAGGACCTGTAGGCGGAGCCACCAATAAAATTCCCTGGAAAGGGAACACAGTTCCACCACGTACCGTGACATTGAATGTTTGAAGTTGTTGTGTCTCAACCTCAACATAAGCTATACCCTGTTCATTGGTGATACCGGTAGCGAAAGTTGTATCACCTGTAACACAAACCACAGCATTGGAAACAGGCAGACCAGTAGAAGAATGGATAACAGTAAACTCAACTGTATTATTTCCAAAGGGAATTGATGCAGGATAATCCACTGTAACAGACTGTGGCACATCCTTCCAGATATGAATACTTGGATCCCCTAAAATACAATAAAGCTTATAATGGGATTCAACATACGGCTCATTCCCGAATACGTTATACATGTACAGTTTACCCCGAAGCATGGCCTGTCCTGGGGTATCCATTCCTTCCTGGAACATTCCAACATAGATTCCTTTGTCTATTTTGTTGTTATAGGTAGTATGTGTATTTCCTGTAGGCCCGATAAATGCTGATGCCCCTTTAGGGCTTGAAATTGAACCTAACTCAATCCATGCTTCTCCAAAGCAATTGCTTCCGCCAGCAAACATAGCTACTCCACATCCAATGCTGGTTACAAAGGTTAATTTTTGTCCATTTATCAAAGTGCTGACATCTGATGCTTCCATTTCAACGCAGTAGTTATTCCATCCGCTGGACCAACCTTCTCCCCGATAGTTTAAGAAACTTCTTCCACTGTTAATAGCATTTATAGCATCAGAAAGTGAATAGTTGCAGGGGTTTGAGTCCATCATGGTATCAACCGATATAAAATTGCCATACTCAAGCATCTGACTTGCTGCAAACCTTTTGGTCTCAACTTGTGAGGGATAGGCATCATTAGAACAACAGATTCCTTTTTTAAACCAATCAGTGCTGGCTGTATCAGGGGTTTGCTCGTATAGTTGAAACTTATTGATCATTACCTGCATCTGGTAAACACTCTGGTTGGTTAACCTTCCCACCATTACATCCGGGAAGTAATCATCTCCTTCAATTTCTCCAAAATAGTTTTCATTGGTAGTATAATTTGCATATACCGGGAATACCCCATCATCACCTACAAGTAAAACATAGGTTGGAG
>Ga0164315_10003927_pt1 | contig 11556 bp, 4 predicted proteins | sample GuaBasSedimGuay6_FD_113737 | JGI IMG/M metagenome (GOLD analysis project Ga0164315, IMG submission 113737) | Subseafloor sediment microbial communities from Guaymas Basin, Gulf of California, Mexico - Guay6, Core 4569-2, 0-3 cm | ecosystem: Environmental > Aquatic > Marine > Hydrothermal vents >... | reverse complement strand
TTTACGTGTTATGGTTAAGCTTGTTATTTATGACAAGGATGCGCCACTCAAGTCGAAAGTTGTAAAAGAGGTTCGTGAGCAGGAAGTTTACATGGGTGAGCTACCCCTGATGACGAACAATGGAACCTTTGTCGTTAATGGGACTGAGCGGGTTATTGTTTCCCAGTTGCATCGTTCACCGGGAGCGTTTTTCAGTCATGATAAGGGTAAAACACATTCTTCAGGGAAACTACTGTTTTCGGCAAGGGTTATTCCTTACCGCGGATCATGGCTCGATTTTGAGTTTGATCACAAAGATATTATTTATGTGCGTATTGATAGGCGTCGCAAGCTTCCTGCAACGGTGCTTTTACGTGCATTGGGTCTTGACAATGAACAGATCATTAATCTGTTCTTTGAAAAAAACAACGTAAAAGTTCTTTCGGCCGACAATTTTGAGATTGAATTGGTTGCTGACAGGCTACGCGGTGAAGCGGTCCCTGTTGATATTAAAGGCAGCAAAGGAAAAGTTCTGGTTGAGGCGGGGCGTAGAATTACCGGTAAGCATATTCGCCAGATTAAGAAAGCGGACATCAAAACGATTGAGCTTCCTCGTGATCAGTTCCTGGGTAAAAAGCTGGGCGGTGGTATTGTCGATGAGTCAACCGGTGAGGTGATTGCGTCAGTTAACGACGAGATCACAGATGAGCTGCTAGATGTATTCATTGAAAATGGAGTTAAAGAATTTACAACACTCTTCACAAATGATCTGGATTGTGGCGCCTACATCTCTAATGCGATGAGTATTGATGCTTCAACTACAGAGCTGGAAGCTTTGGTTGAGATTTATAGGATGATGCGCCCTGGTGAGCCGCCTACAAAAGATTCGGCTCAAAAGCTATTTAAAAACCTCTTCTTTACGAGCGAGCGCTATGATCTCTCGGCTGTAGGGCGGATGAAGTTTAACCGCCGTTTAGGACGGGAAGAGACGACAGGAGAGGGAACGCTAGGCAAGGAAGACATTATCGATGTTCTAAAAGAGCTTATCGATATCCGAAATGGCAATGGAAATGTCGATGATATTGATCACCTAGGTAACAGGCGTGTTCGTTCTGTTGGAGAGATGGTTGAAAATCAGTTTAGAGTGGGTCTGGTTCGTGTCGAGCGAGCGGTTAAAGAGCGCCTGACTCTGGCGGACTCTGATGGCCTGATGCCTCAGGAGATTATTAACGCTAAGCCGGTTGCGGCAGCGATTAAGGAATTCTTTGGCTCAAGCCAGTTGTCTCAATTTATGGATCAGAACAACCCGCTTTCTGAGGTAACTCATAAGCGGCGTGTTTCAGCTCTTGGCCCCGGTGGTTTGGCAAGAGAGCGTGCAGGGTTTGAAGTCCGAGATGTACATACCACGCACTATGGTCGTGTTTGTCCTATTGAGACGCCAGAGGGGCCAAATATTGGTCTGATCAACTCGCTGGCCGTCTATGCAAGAACAAATTCGTACGGTTTTCTAGAGACGCCGTATAGAAAGGTTGTTGGTAGAAAAGTGACAGATGAGATTGTTTATCTTTCGGCGATAGAAGAGGGGCAGTTCGTCATTGGTCAGGCGGGTGTTGACATCGATGAAGACGGTCGCTTGGTTGACGATATTGTTGCTTGCCGTCACAAAGAAGAGTTTACATTGACTTCTGCTGAAGATGTCCAGCTCATGGACGTTTCTGCGAAGCAGGTTGTTTCAGTTGCGGCTTCAATCATTCCTTTCCTTGAGCATGATGATGCTAACCGCGCCTTGATGGGGTCAAACATGCAGCGCCAGGCAGTGCCGACGCTAAAAGCAGAGAAACCTCTGGTCGGTACGGGTATGGAGCGTGCAGTTGCAAAAGATTCGGGTGTAACGGTTGTTGCCGAGAAAGGTGGTGTGATCGAGGCTGTTGATGCAAGTCGCATCGTGGTTCGAGTGAATGAAAATGAAATCGTTGAGGGTGAGCCAGGGGTTGATATCTATAACCTGACTAAATACACGCGTTCAAACCAGAACACTTGTATTAATCAGCGCCCTCTCGTTAAGCCGGGTGACGTGGTTTCATGCGGTGATGTTTTGGCGGATGGTCCATCTACAGATATGGGTGAACTTGCGCTAGGCCAGAATATGCTAATCGCATTCATGCCCTGGAATGGTTATAACTTTGAAGATTCGATCCTTATCTCAGAGCGTGTTGTAAAAGAAGATCGCTTTACAACAATTCATATTGAAGAAAAGAATTGCATTGCTCGAGATACAAAGCTTGGCTCTGAAGAGATTACCGCAGATATTCCGAATGTCGGGGAAAGCGCACTGGCAAAACTGGATGAGTCTGGAATCGTTTATGTAGGTGCTGAAGTTAAACCGGGCGATATTCTGGTGGGTAAAGTGACGCCAAAAGGTGAGACCCAGTTGACACCGGAAGAGAAGCTGCTACGTGCAATTTTTGGTGAAAAAGCGTCTGACGTAAAAGATACCTCCCTGAGAGTTCCTTCGGGGATACATGGAACGGTTATTGATGTTCAGGTTTTCACTCGTGATGGTGTTGAAAAGGATGAACGGGCACTTCAAATAGAAAAAGCAGCCGTCGAAAAAGCCAAAAAAGATCTTGATGACCAGCTTCGTATTGTTGAGGGCAATATCTTTGATCGTATTGAATCTTTACTTGTGGGGGAGGCTGCAGAGTCGGGTCCTGAAAAGTTAAAGTCGGGCACTAAAATTACTGCGAAATACTTAAATGAATTGCAGCGTTCGCAATGGCTGGAAATCCGCTTAAAAAATGAAGAATTAAATGTTCAACTAGAGCTGATTGCTGAACAGATCGAACAGCAGCGGATTGAGTTTAATGAGCGCTTTGAAATTAAGAGCAAGAAAATCACTATGGGTGATGATCTGGCTCCCGGCGTACTCAAAATGGTTAAGGTTCATCTTGCGGTCAAGCGTAGAATCCAGCCTGGAGACAAAATGGCGGGTCGTCACGGAAACAAGGGGGTTATTTCTCAAATCATCCCTGTTGAAGACATGCCCTTTCAGGAAGATGGTACGCCTGTAGATATCGTTTTGAATCCTCTGGGTGTTCCGTCTCGCATGAACGTCGGTCAGGTTCTCGAAACCCATTTGGGTTGGGCTGCTAAAGGTCTTGGAATCAGGATAGGCAAGATGCTTGAAGCGAAAGACGAGATTCAAAAAGTCAGAGGCTATCTGGAGAAAATCTATAACTCTGGCGGTAAGAAAGAAGATCTTGGCTCGTTTAGCGACGATGAGATTCTTGAGCTGGCAGGTAACCTCACAGACGGGGTTCCGATGGCTACTCCCGTTTTCGATGGCGCATCGGAAGAAGATATTCGATACATGCTTGAGCTTGCTGGGTTGCCGAAATCAGGGCAGACCAAACTCTTTCATGGGCAAACGGGTGAAGCGTTCGATCGTGATGTGACGGTAGGTTACATGTACATGCTGAAGCTGAATCACTTGGTTGACGACAAGATGCATGCACGCTCTACTGGGCCATATAGTCTGGTTACACAGCAGCCGCTTGGTGGTAAAGCTCAGTTTGGTGGGCAGCGTTTTGGAGAGATGGAGGTTTGGGCGTTGGAAGCGTATGGGGCAGCTTATACGCTTCAGGAAATGCTTACTGTCAAATCAGACGATGTTTCAGGTCGAACGAAAATGTATAAAAATATTGTTGACGGAGAGCATAAGCTGGAAGCAGGTATGCCGGAGTCATTCAATGTTCTCTTGAAAGAGATTCGTTCACTCGGGATTAATATCGAGCTGGAACAAGAGTAAGTCCAGGCTAGCGCACTGGAATAATAGTTAAGTTCGTCTTTGGGTGTTGATTGAATAGCACTCAAAGGCGCCATTTTGAAGTCACAGGGAGATATCCTTGAAAGATCTACTCAAATTTTTAAAACAGCAAGGTCAAGTCGAAGAATTCGACGCGATTCGTATTGGTTTAGCTTCACCGGACATGATTCGTTCATGGTCATATGGGGAGGTTAAAAAGCCAGAGACAATTAACTACCGTACATTTAAGCCTGAGCGTGATGGGCTTTTCTGCGCAAAAATATTTGGGCCGGTTAGTGATTACGAATGTTTGTGCGGAAAGTATAAGCGTTTAAAACACAGAGGTGTAATCTGTGAAAAATGTGGTGTTGAGGTCACGCTCTCTAAAGTAAGAAGAGACAGAATGGGCCACATTGAGCTGGCTAGCCCAGTTGCCCACATCTGGTTTTTAAAATCACTACCTTCTCGTATCGCTCTATTGCTTGATATGACGCTGAGAGAGATCGAGCGTGTTCTCTATTTTGAGAGCTTTGTTGTGATTGAGCCTGGTATGACACCAATGGAGATGGGTCAGTTACTGAATGATGAGGAGTACCTCGATGCAATCGAGCAGTTTGGCGATGAATTTGAAGCTCAAATGGGTGCTGAGGCAGTTTATAAGCTACTCAAGGTAATGGATCTTAAATCGGAAGCAGTCAGGCTTCACGAAGAGGTTGGCTCAACAAACTCTGAAACGAAGATCAAGAAACTGACAAAACGCCTTAAGGTTATCGAATCTTTAATGACGTCAAATAATCAGCCTGAATGGATGATTTTGACAGTGTTGCCGATTCTTCCCCCTGAGTTAAGACCTTTGGTTCCTCTGGATGGTGGCCGCTTTGCTACTTCAGATTTGAATGATCTATATCGACGTGTAATTAATCGTAATAACAGGTTATTCAGGCTGTTAGAGCTTAATGCGCCAGATATTATTGTTCGTAACGAAAAAAGAATGCTCCAGGAGTCGGTTGATGCTTTGCTGGATAATGGCCGTCGTGGACGTGCTATTACCGGAAGCAATCGTCGCCCGCTTAAATCACTTGCCGATATGATTAAAGGTAAGCAGGGGCGTTTCCGTCAGAATCTGCTTGGTAAGCGTGTGGATTACTCTGGGCGTTCTGTGATTGTTGTTGGTCCAACACTTAAGCTTCATCAGTGTGGTCTCCCTAAGAAAATGGCATTGGAGCTTTTTAAGCCATTTATCTTTAGTAAGTTACAGAGGCGTGGTCAGGCGACAACCATCAAAGCGGCAAAGAAAATGGTTGAGCGCGAAGGGGCGGAAGTTTGGGATATCCTCGCTGAGGTTATTCACCAGCATCCAATCATGCTCAACCGTGCGCCAACATTGCACAGACTTGGGATTCAGGCATTTGAGCCCTTGTTGATTGAAGGTAAAGCTATCCAGCTTCACCCGCTGGTCTGTACCGCGTTTAACGCAGATTTTGACGGTGACCAAATGGCTGTTCACGTGCCGCTTTCGATTGAGGCGCAGTTGGAAGCAAGGACGTTGATGATGTCAACGAACAACATTCTCTCTCCTGCTAACGGTGAGCCGGTCATCATTCCGACACAAGACGTGATTCTGGGTCTTTACTGGATGAGTCGTGAACGCGTGAATGCGCTTGGTGAAGGCATGATCTTTGCCGATATACGTGAAGCTAAACGTGCTTATGATAATAAGCAGGTCGATTTGCAAGCAAAAGTTAAAATCAGGATTAGTGAATGGTTGGCTAACGAAGAAGATGGTGAAACTGTTGAGACTCGCCGCATTGTTGAGACGACTGTTGGTCGCTCAATCATTTGGGGTATTGTCCCTAAAGGTCTTAAGTTCGATCTGTTCAATCACGATCTTACAAAGAAGAAAGTCTCTCAGTTAATTGATGAGTGCTACCGAAAGTTAGGTACAAAGGCGACGGTTATCTTTGCTGATCAGTTGATGTATACAGGGTTCGCAAATGCAACAATATCAGGGATTTCATTTGGTATTGAGGATATGGTGATTCCCGATGAGAAAGCTGGAATTATCGGCGAGGCAGATAAAGAGGTTCATGAGATTCAGTCACAGTATGTGTCTGGTTTAGTGACCGATGGTGAGCGTTACAACAAAGTTGTTGATATCTGGTCGCATGCCAATGAAAAAGTGGCTAAGGCGATGATGGATGGCATTGCTACGGAATCTGTAGAAGATGCCGAGAAACAGAAGGTCAAACAAAAATCATTCAACTCAATTTTTATGATGGCTGATTCGGGTGCTCGTGGCTCTGCGGCACAGATTCGCCAGTTGGCGGGTATGCGTGGCCTGATGGCTAAGCCGGATGGTTCGATTATTGAGACGCCAATTAAAGCTAATTTCCGTGAAGGACTAGATGTATTGCAGTATTTTGTCTCGACTCATGGTGCACGTAAAGGTCTGGCGGATACTGCTTTGAAAACCGCTAATTCAGGGTATTTAACAAGAAGACTTGTTGATGTTGCTCAGGATATGGTTGTATCGGGCGAAGATTGCGGGACAACTAATGGACTCGTTATGACGGCTGTCATTGAGGGTGGTGATGTTGTGACTGCACTTGCTGACCGAGTTTTAGGTCGAGTAGTTGCTGAAGATGTGCTGAGTCCTGAAACGGGTAAAGTTATTGCTGAGGCTGGCACGCTTATTGATGAGGGCTGGGTTGACGTGCTCAACAGCAATAATGTTGACCAGGTAAAAGTTCGCTCGGTCATTACGTGTGATGCACGTCATGGGATCTGTTCCTCCTGTTATGGTCGTGACCTCGGTCGTGGTCATAAAGTCAATATGGGTGAGGCGGTTGGTGTTGTTGCTGCTCAGTCGATTGGCGAGCCAGGCACGCAGTTAACAATGCGTACTTTCCATATTGGTGGTGCAGCTTCGCGTGCCGCATCGGTTAGTAATGTGGAGGTTAAAACGGATGGTGATGCCAAGATCACTAATCTCAAAACTGTCGAAAATAAAGAGGGCAAGTTAGTAGCTGTATCGCGCTCGGGTGAAATTAGCGTGATCGATAGTCATGGGCGTGAGCGTGAGCGCTATAAAATTCCTTACGGTGCGGTTCTTTCGGTTGCAGATGGTGGTGCGGTCGCGGTGGGTGATGTCATTGCTAACTGGGATCCACACACTCATCCGGTAGTTACAGAGGTGGGTGGTGTAGCACAATTAGTGGATTCTGTTGATGGTGTTACAGTTCAGCGTCATGTCGATGAAGTGACGGGACTGAGCTCTGTGATTGTGACGGATCCCAAACAGCGTGGCCTGGCCGGTAAAGAGTTAAGGCCGATGGTCAAGCTGCTCACAGAGAGTGGTGAGGACGTCAATATTCCTGGGACAGAACTGCCTGCTCAATACTTCCTTCCAGTTGGTGCGGTAATTGGTGCTACGGACGGAATGGTTGTTGAAATTGGGGATGTTTTGGCTCGTATTCCTCAGGAATCGAGTAAAACTCGCGATATTACAGGTGGTTTGCCACGAGTTGCCGATCTGTTTGAGGCTCGTAAGAGTAAGGATCCGGCGATTCTGGCGGAAGTGAGCGGTACCATTGGGTTTGGTAAAGAGACAAAAGGAAAGCAGCGACTCGTTATTACGGACTCTGAAGGTGAGACGCACGAGCTGTTGATTCCAAAATGGCGTCATATTACTGCGTTCGATGGAGAGCATGTAGAGAAAGGTGAGGTTATCGCAGATGGTGAGTTGACATCACATGACATTCTTAGATTGCGTGGTGTAACAGCGCTTGCAGAGCATATGGTAAAAGAGATTCAGGATGTTTACCGCTTGCAGGGCGTTATCATCAACGATAAACATATTGAATGTATTGCACGACAAATGCTCAGGAAAGTTGAGGTCACCTCTCCAGGGGAGACGTCATACCTAAAAGGCGAGCAGGCAGAGCGAGGCTCCGTCTTAGAGGCAAATGAAGTTGCTGAAAAAGCGGGCAAGATTCCCGCGACATTTGATCCGGTATTGCTTGGAATTACAAAGGCATCTCTGTCGACAGAGTCCTTTATTTCTGCGGCATCATTTCAGGAGACAACGCGTGTCTTGACTGATGCGGCTGTAAGAGGAATTAAAGACAGCCTGCATGGCCTGAAAGAGAATGTGATCGTAGGCCGTCTAATACCGGCTGGTACAGGTCTTGCACATCATGAAAAGCGTAAGCGAGATAAGGCTCAGGCCTTAGTTGCTGAAGAAGAAGTAGTGGCTGATTACTCGGAAGTTGAAGAGGCGATTAAGCAAGAGCTTAATATTCAGGATAGCTAAGCGGTAATTAATCATCGAATGTGGTGGCTCTGTGCTTGACAGCATGGGGTCATCTATTTATTATAGCCGGCTCTCTCGTTGCTTTTGGTCTGAAAGGAAGACTGGGAATAACGTGATCCGGCTTTAAATTAGAAAAAATTGCTGAGGCCCGTGGTTGGCGCTTTGGTGAAGAATATCTGGAGTTTATGAATGGCGACTATTAACCAGTTGGTGCGTAAGCCGCGTAAGAAAAAGGTAGAAAAAAGTAATGTTCCTGCCTTGGAGGCTTGTCCTCAAAGGCGTGGTGTTTGTACGCGTGTTTACACGACAACACCTAAAAAGCCTAATTCGGCGATGCGTAAAGTTGCACGTGTGCGACTGACGAGTGGCGCGGAAGTAACTAGTTATATTGGTGGTGAAGGTCATAACCTTCAGGAGCACTCGGTGGTGCTGATTCGTGGTGGTCGTGTTAAGGATTTGCCTGGTGTTCGCTATCACGTGGTTAGGGGTAGTCTTGATACGTCCGGTGTTGAGAGTCGTCGTAAAGGGCGCTCTAAATACGGCGCGAAGAAACCTAAAAGTTAATAAGTAGAACAGAGTCTGAATTATGTCTAGAAGAAGGGTTGCGGCAAAACGAGAAATTATTTCGGATCCAAAATTTGGGAGCCAGTTGCTTGCCAAATTCATGAATATGGTCATGTTGGATGGGAAGAAGTCTGTTGCAGAAAAAATTATTTATGGCGCATTAGAAGCAATTGATGAGAAAGTCGAAGGTGGGCCGCTAGAGGTTTTGGAAAAGGCGCTGGATAATGTTAGGCCTGCTGTTGAGGTTAAGTCTCGCAGAGTGGGTGGTGCGACTTACCAGGTGCCAGTTGAGGTGCGTCAGAGCAGGAGGATGGCTTTGGCCATGCGTTGGCTGATTGATGCTGCCAGGAAAAGAAGTGAGCGAACAATGGCTGGTAGATTAGCTGGTGAGCTGTTGGATGCTTCGGAAAACCGTGGCGCGGCATGTAAAAAGCGTGAAGATACTCACCGGATGGCTGAGGCGAATAAGGCTTTTTCACATTACCGCTGGTAGGTTTTTGTAATAGTTGAAGTAGTTTAGGTAGTGGCAAGAACGACACCGATCGAACGTTATCGCAATATAGGGATTATGGCCCATATTGATGCGGGCAAGACGACAACCACGGAGAGGGTGTTGTTTTATACGGGGGTCTCACACAAAATTGGTGAGGTGCATGACGGTGCGGCTGTAATGGACTGGATGGATCAGGAGCGTGAGCGCGGAATAACGATTACATCCGCTGCGACAACTTGTTTCTGGTCTGGGATGGAAAAGCAGTACGCGGAGCATCGTATCAATATTATTGATACGCCGGGGCATGTGGACTTCACGATTGAAGTTGAGCGGTCGTTACGAGTATTGGATGGAGCTTGCGCGGTTTTTTGTGCTGTGGGTGGTGTTGAGCCGCAGTCAGAAACGGTTTGGCGGCAGGCGGATAAGTACGGTGTGCCACGGATTGCATTTGTAAATAAGATGGATCGAGTGGGGGCTGACTTCCCTCGTGTGATTGAGCAGATAAAAGATAGGTTAGGTGCTACCCCAGTTCCTTTGCAGCTTGCAATAGGATCTGAGGAGAATTTTGAAGGGGTTGTTGATCTCATCAAAATGAAGGCGATTTACTGGGACGATACGACTCGTGGAATGACTTTCGAGGAGCGTGATGTTCCAGGTGATCTGGAGGAGTTATCGCTAGAGTGTCGTGAGTTTGTGGTTGAGGCGGCGGCTGAAAGTGGTGATCTGCTGATGGAGCGCTACATTGAAACTGGTCAGTTAACAGTTGAAGAAATCAGGCTGGGTTTGCGGGAGCGGACGTTGTCTGGAGAGATTGTTCCGGCGTTTTGCGGGAGTGCATTTAAGAACAAGGGTGTTCAGGCGCTCCTGGATGGGGTGGTTGACTATTTGCCATCACCGGCTGATGTTACTTCGGTGGTTGGTGCTTGGGATGGCGAAGATGTTGCGAGATCAGCGTCTGATGGAGAGTCGTTTGCTGGGCTAGTTTTTAAGATCGCAACGGATCCGTTTGTTGGGAATTTGGCTTTTTTTAGGGTCTATTCCGGTGTGATGAAGGTTGGCGATGTCGTTTTTAATGCGGCAAAAGGGAAGAAAGAGCGTATTAGCCGGTTGGTTCAGATGCACTCGAATAGCAGGGAAGAGGTAAAGGAGGTTCGGGCTGGCGATATTGCAGCCGCGATAGGATTAAAAAATGTTGTGACGGGCGATACGTTGTGTGAAGTCAATAACGCCATCGTACTGGAAAACATTGATTTCCCGGAACCCGTGATATCAATTGCTGTAGAGCCTAAGACGAAGGCTGATCAGGATAAGATATCGATGGCCTTAGGGAAGTTGACGCTAGAGGATCCCTCTTTCACCGTTAAAAATGACGAGGAGAGTGGGCAGATAATTATTTCAGGGATGGGTGAGTTGCATCTTGAGATAATTGTTGACCGGCTTGATAGAGAGTTTGGTGTTCAGGCAAATATTGGTTCTCCTCAGGTTGCCTACAGAGAGTCGGTAACTTCTGCTGTTGAGCAGGAAGGGAAGTTTGAAAGGCAGGATGGTGGTCGTGGCCAGTATGGACATGTCTGGTTGCGAATAGAACCTCTTGAGAGGGGTGGCGGCTACCAATTTGTTAGTGAGATAGTTGGCGATGTTATTCCAAAAGAATATATTTCTGCTATCGATACGGGTGTCCAAGAACAGATGAAAAACGGCGTTGTCGCAGGCTTCCCTGTTGTTGATGTCAAGGTTACTTTGTTTGATGGGTCTTATCATGAGGTTGACTCAAACGAAGTAGCGTTTAAAATAGCTGGCTCAATGAGTTTTAGGGAAGGGGCTCAAAAAGCTAAGCCCTGCATTTTGGAACCCATTATGCAGGTTGAGATTGTCACGCCGAATGAATATTTGGGTGATGTGGTCGGTGATCTGAATCGTCGACGAGGTTTAGTGCAGGGCATGGATGATGTGCCTGCGGGTAAATTGATTAAGGCGGAAGTTTCGCTGGCAGAGATGTTCGGTTATGCAACTGATTTGCGTTCTGCGACACAGGGTCGTGCAACGTATTCAATGCATTTCGAGAAATATAATGAGGCGCCTTCAAGTGTTGCGGATGCAATTACTAAAAGGATGTTCTGAATAGAAACTTAAGTAAGTTAGAGGCTAGAGTCGTGGCTAAAGAAAAATTTGAACGGAACAAGCCCCATGTAAACGTGGGAACGATTGGGCATGTTGATCATGGCAAGACAACATTAACCGCAGCACTGACCAAAGTAATGGCAGAGGCGCAGGGTGGAGAAGTCAAGGCATTTGACGAGATTGATAACGCCCCTGAAGAGAGAGAGCGTGGAATTACCATCGCCACCTCACACGTAGAATACGAATCAGAAAACCGTCACTACGCACACGTAGATTGCCCGG
>Ga0164315_10003926_pt1 | contig 11557 bp, 9 predicted proteins | sample GuaBasSedimGuay6_FD_113737 | JGI IMG/M metagenome (GOLD analysis project Ga0164315, IMG submission 113737) | Subseafloor sediment microbial communities from Guaymas Basin, Gulf of California, Mexico - Guay6, Core 4569-2, 0-3 cm | ecosystem: Environmental > Aquatic > Marine > Hydrothermal vents >... | reverse complement strand
TTATAACAACAAGCCTAATTAATTTAGTTACCCATGTTGGCATAAACAGAACTTTAATTTTTTAAAGTTAAGAAAAAAATAAAAAATCAGGGTCAGAAATTTTTTACACCCATAAAAAATCCTGACCCTTCAAGTAATTATTTATTAAATATTAATCGAGTCCAGTCTTAAAAAATGTAAACATTATTTGGGACTAAACTATACACTACTTGTCGACAATCTTATTAAATTCATATTCCAATTCAATTTTTTTAGCGTAAGTATTAAATACAAATATACTTTCCGTATCATTTTTATGAATCAAAGGTTTTACTCCTAAAAGAATTGAGGTTTTTTCCACATCCACGTCAATACCATCTGTAGCCTTAATAATATTAATAATATCTACTTTGCTTAAATCATTTCTTTTGCTAATAGTTCTCAAAATCTCCTCTCTGGTTGAGTTAAATTCTATTCGATCAATTGTTTCGAATAGTCTGTTTCGCATCTTAGGATCTTCCGGTAATTGATTTATCACTTCTCTTAGAACTGCTCCGGCAGCATGTATAAAATCTTCCTTGATTAATTGTTTAACAGCATCTAATAATGGATACAGAGTTGTTCCACTAAGTTTGTTATTATTAAGAAGGTCTAAAAGGAGATTATATCTTAAAAACTCATTATCCATCCCTTCAATAATTTTAAAGTATTCTAAAATAAAATCTTGATCTTCAACAAAGGCCCTATTTACTTTTCGTAGAAGAATAAACTTTTTTGTATTAGTACTTAAGTTTTGAGCATTGTTTAACATGCTGTTTAGTATCATCTTGTTCTTTTTCAACTTTTGACTTGATGTATTATCGATAGCCAATTGCATTATTAAGTCTTCTTTTAGATTTACATAAGAACTATGCATACTCTGTATTACCTGTATAAATGCTTTAGTGATTTGCTCATCATCCTGAACTAAAGGAAGTGCATTATACAAAATTGCACCTTTTTCACTGTTGGAAGTAATTTTTTCAACACTTTTCAGAAACTTAAGAAATGTTTCTTTGTCCATTCTTTGATCCCTTAACAAAGGTTTTAACACATTCCCTTTTTCTGACCGGATGGATATTTGATCAATAACTTCAAAATATGCATCTGAATTATGTTTATCAATTTGATATTTCGATTGAAAAGCCCTTAATACAGAACCTCTTTCTGTGTTGTATGATAATGAGGCTGTTGTGTATAAAAAAGCATTCATCAAACGTTTGTCAAACTTATATTTGTCCAGAATATTTCTTAAAACTGTTCCTTTGGTGCTGTTTGATTCGATATCTCTTACTTTTTTGAGAAATTTGTATAAATCATTTTTTCCAAGTTTATAATTATCAGTTAAAATTTTACAATACAGATAATAAACATTTTGGCTGTAACGTGTTTTAGTATTGTAGAAAATAAACACATTGGTTTGGTTGTAGAATTTTATATCTTCAATTTCTTCTAATTCAGCAAGTATGGGTTCAAAACCTTTTTTTGCTAAGCGCCTGATTCTTTCTTCAGCACTAATTCCGGTTTTTCTGGCAACATCCAACAAAATGTCGTTTAACCATTCTTGTCCACCTTTATTAAAATCTTGCTTGCTTTTTCCTTCATAATACTCTTTCTGAAGATTTCCATTGGCATCAGCATAAATATGAATTCTTCGCTTGTTACCAAATGAGGATTTTGATATTTTAATAAATCCATTTTTTGAAATGCTCTGTATATCCTTATCATTAGGTGTTAGCACAATATTACCACGATATTCCACTTCAAAATTTTCGAAACTATCGTTATTGATAAATTTATAGGTTTTTGTGTATTTTTCCAAGCTATCAGGTACTTGGTTGATAGGAGTTTCTATAAGTGCACAGGTCATGCCTACAGCTTTAAGCTTAGTTTGGTAGCCAAAACCAACTAGCGTTGCAATAATTGCAAAAGTGATTAAATTTTTTAGAGGCTGGTTCATATTATTCGTTTTAGAGATTAATATTCATATTTTTATGATACAAATATCCGATGGAATCAAGCGAAATAAAAACGAAATGTAATAAACGGGAATTATTTTGACATGAATGGGGTAAAAAAGTGTGTTAATGGAAATTCTGTATGATGGGAACCGACAGCTTATTACTAAAAAAGGCGCTCAAACCTACTCAAATCAGGAACAACTTTTTTCTTCCTTTTTAATTCATGTTCGTATATTTTGCGTCCAAGCTCAGCCATAAAAGGCACACCAATCTGGTCGTATTCATATTGATCATCATTATAAATACCATTTTCATTAACATGGATTATGGCAGAAAGGAAAAATTCTATCTTATTTTCAAAATCAACAATATATGCACAGTCAATTAGGTAACCATAAGCCTCACCAGGTTTATTTAAAATACGGATATGTTTTGGCATTTTTTCTTTATTATCGCTGAACATAAATAGCTTCACGTAGCTATCGTAATATTCAGTTACATCGTATTTTGGGAAATCACTTTCTCTTGGTAACAGACCCATATATTTATAAAGGAATTCATAATCATCCTCTGACAAATTAAACCGCTCGTTTTCTGAAAAGTTTTCAGGAAAAATAACTCGTTGAATAATTCGGTGTAGAGTTTTAAGCGGAAGGTAATTTTTTTGACTAAAATCCATGGGTTGATTTACTAATTCATTATTTTTATCAAAATAGCCTTTCCCTTTTAGGGTTTTTTTTAGTTCCATGGGTAAATATTCAACCTGTGAAACAATTTCTTCTTGTTGATATAAAATGGAATCATCAAAAAAAGTAATAGGGTTACTGTATTTATTATTAGCATTAAAAGATGATAGTCTATGTGTTATTCTTCCCGGTACGATACTTTTTTCTTCAAATTTTTCATTAATATAATCACGTCCGAGAAATTCAAATAAGCGGTTATAAGCATCATTATCACTAACCAAAAATATTTTTTTAATATAATTTGCAATAGTTGCATATCCCGTTTCACTTGTTGAATCTTTTTTTATCGAAGATTGATATTCTCTAACAGAATCAATTTCTAATGATGTATATTTATCAATTTGGAAGCCTTGCTTTTTAAGCTCATTCAGTTTTTGAAGCGCCAAAAAAGCAACGGGCATTTTCACTGTACTAGCCGGGTAAAAATAAACGGAAGAATCTAGCCGGTATTCAAAATCAGTAAAATGAGGAGTATTTGCGCTATCTCTATCTATTTGTGTATAAATTATTTGTGCTTCGTGTTTGTCTGCCTGATCAATTACCTTACTAATTAAAGTATCTTCACGTGAAAGTATTTTGTTTAATGGATTATCAGACTTGGAATTACATGAAACAGCCATGATTGATGCAGAGATAATTATTAACAGATTAAATTTGAAAGAAAAATCCATAAGGATAATTGATTAAAATAATATTTTGGTTATAAAGGAATATTTATTAGTTTAGTTAGCAAAAATAATTCCATCATGAGCACCTCATAAAAATAAAAATATTTCAATTTCGAATGAATAAAAAAGTCAAAATTTTAATCTTATCCATTATTTTATCATTAGATAGTCTGATGAGCTTTTCACAAAAAGTGAATCATCAATATAATGTCTATTGTAACAAAATTCAGGATGAAATAGCAATAGACGGAATATTGGATGAAAAAACCTGGCAAAAGGCGGTAGTTGCCAAAGATTTTCATATGATTATGCCCATGGATACCAGCCTGGCTAAAGCCAAAACTGAAGTGCGGGTGGCCTATGATAATAAAAACTTTTACTTATCTGCCATCTGTTATTTAAAAGAAGGTTCAAAGATTGTAGTTTCATCAATGAAACGTGATTTTAGTTTTGGTTCCAACGATAACTTTTTTTGCGTGATAGACCCGTTCAACGACCTAACCAATGGGTTTTCCTTTGGAGCCAATGCTGTTGGAGGTGAATGGGATGGCGATATGGCTGATGGTGGTCGTATTAATTTAAATTGGGACAATAAATGGAAATCTATCGTAAAAAACTATGAAGATAAATGGATATTTGAAGCGGCTATTCCTTTCAAAACCTTACGCTATAAAAAAGGAATGAAAAACTGGGGTATCAATTTTTCACGTCTGGATTTATCCTACAATGAAAAGTCTGCCTGGGCAAAGGTACCGCGCCAATTTAGTTCATCCACCTTAGCTTTTACCGGAAATTTAGTATGGGAAGAACCACCACCGCGGCAAGGAACCAATATTTCACTCATACCCTATGGAAAAGCAGCTGTAATGAAGGATCTTGAGAATAATACACCAACCGAGGATAATTATGATATTGGACTCGATGCGAAAATTTCACTGACACCTGCTCTTAATTTGGATTTAACTGTTAATCCTGACTTTTCACAGGTAGAAGTTGACCGGCAAGTTACCAATTTAAGCCGGTTTGAATTATTTTTTCCGGAACGGAGGCAGTTTTTTCTTGAAAATTCAGACCTGTTTGCCAATTTTGGGTTTAAAGAAACCAAGCCTTTTTTCTCGCGAAGAATAGGATTGAATGCTCCCATTGAATATGGTGGACGGCTTAGTGGAAAACTGGATGAAAACTGGCGGATTGGTGTTATGGATCTCCAAACCAGTAGTATTAAACAGATGTACAGTCAAGATGGCAGTATTGAACAAGAAGGTATCCCTAATCAGAATTTCTTTGTTGCTGCGCTGCAGCGAAAGCTTTTTACCAGATCAAGTATTCAGGCCATTTTCATCAATAAAGAATCGTTTGGCCTAAACTATCAGGATCATGACAGCAGTGTACAGGAATATAACCGAAATGTTGGCCTGGAGTATAACCTGGCTTCAAAAGATAATTTATGGAAGGGAAAACTCTTAGTACATAAATCCTTCAGCCCACATCTGTCTGGCGATGACTATTACCAGGCTGCTAACCTCGAGTATGATACAAAAAATATGGGTGTGGAACTGACTCAGCAATATGTAGGCGAAAATTACAATTCCGAAGTTGGTTTTATCCCCAGGAATGGTTATCATAAAATAAGTCCTGAATTCAGGTATAGCTTTTTCCCCAAGTCTGGTAAACTGAATTCGCATGGTCCTGAACTGGAAACCGATTTATTCTGGGATAAAAACTATGTATTTACGGATATATCTATTATTCCAGGCTATTTATGGAGCCTGCTTGATAGAAGTTCCTTCGGTGTATATACCGGTTACCAGTACGTGAGATTATTGGAACCATTTGATCCGACCAACTCAGATGGCCCGGAATTGGCAGCTGGCTCAGATTACAACTGGTGGAATGTTGGTTTTGTATATAGTTCTGCTCCTCAAAATTTATTTACTTATGAAATAGAGGCCAATTATGGTGGGTATTTTAATGGACAGTTAACACAGTTTATTGGCAGTGCCGGATATCGTTTCCAACCCTTTGCCAACATTAACATAGACATTGCTTATAACGATATTAGTTTGCCTGAACCTTATAAAAGCACTTCCTATTTACTTATAAGCCCAAGGTTGGAAGTGACTTTTACAAAAAATATGTACCTGACTACTTTTGTACAGTTTAATGAACAGGCTGAAAATGTGAACTTAAACGCCCGTTTCAGATGGCGCTTTCTACCTGCATCAGATATTTACATAGTGTATACTGAAAATTACAGGCATGATAATTTTAGCAGCAAAAACAGAGCATTGGTATTTAAAATAACTTATTGGTATAATATCTAACCTGAATAATGCATGAGTTTAGTTTGATGTGGATGTAAGGCGTCTGAACCTGCTGATATAGTTTCCTATTTCAAAGGTTTAGCAACGATACAGATGAATTAAAATAAACTCACTTTAGGAAAAAATGACAAAATTTAAATTTTGTTAATAATATTTATAACTGACTGAAAAATAGAAATATACTGCAATTTTGCTATTTTTTATGAATTAATCAGGCTAAAATGATTTCCCGTTAACCATTAATTTCTTTCAAAATTGTCTCTATATCATCATGGCATGAAGAACAACCGGTGCCGGCTTCTGTTTCGTCACTTACCTCGTCAATCAAAGTCAGACCTTTTGTTTTAATAGCATGAATAATTTCACCTCGCGTAACCTGCAGGCAATTGCATATTATTTCGTCATTTTGTTCCATTTCTATATTATTATAATTGATTAATTGACGGCAAATGTATATATATATTTCAATTTTCTGAACTCATCATTTAAAGTTTGGTAAAAATAAGACTATCATTGACAAGTTTAAGATGTTATTTTTGTCTGGGTGAAGACATTCTTTTAAAATTTAAAACTTCAATTTTGTCATTAATAATTAATAAAGAGAAATCATGAGAATTGGAATTCTAATTATTTTAATAATTATGAAAGCGGTAGTAGTATTATCACAAAAAGACAAGTTAAAAAAGTTTGGTATTGAAGATAATGATGTTCCTAAAGGATTGATGGTCGGTGAAAAAGCACCATTATTTACAGGAATTGATCAAAATGGAAGTACTTTTGATTTAAGATCACAGTTAAAAAAAAGCTCAGTTGTACTTATTTTTTACAGAGGGTATTGGTGTCCTGTTTGTTCTAAATATTTGAAAAGCTATGTTGATTCAGCAGAACTGGTAACGGAAAAAGGTGCAACGCTACTTTTTATAACCCCTGAAGCTGAAGATGGAGTTGAGAAAACGATTAAAAAGAACAAATTAAATTATACGGTGGTTTTAGATAAGGACGAAAGTATCATGAAAGCTTTTGATGTTGATTTTGAAGTCACGAGAGGCTATCAGAAAAAAATTAAAACATTTTTATTCGCCGATATTGCCAAAAATAATAATAAAGAAACGGCAATACTACCCGTACCTGCAACATTTATTATAGATCAATCAGGAACAGTTGTTTATCGGCAATTTGATTTAAATTATAAAAACAGGGCAAGTATTCGTGAAATTGTGGAAAATTTACCTGAATAATTTTTATTGTGGATGTTTCAATGTAGAGACGTTGCAGTGCAACGTCTTTACAACATACCAACAATACAAATTATTCCTATTTCCCCAATTGCTGTTTCACAATTTTGGTGATATATTTCCCAATAATATCAAATTCAAGGTTTACCACAGTTCCTTCTTTAAATTCATGAAAATTAGTTATATCGTAGGTAAAAGGTATAATAGCTACCTGGAATGTTTCGTCCTGTGAATTAACAACTGTTAAACTAACACCGTTAACTGAAACAGATCCTTTTTCAACCGTGATATTTCCTAAAGTGGGATCATATTTAAAAGTGTAGTACCAACTTCCATCTGCTTCTTCAACTTTGGTACAAACTGCTGTCTGATCCACATGGCCCTGAACAATGTGCCCGTCAAGTAAACTTTCGGGTTTCATACTGCGTTCCAAATTTACCTTGTTGCCTACTTCAAGCAAACCAAGATTTGATTTTATAAGGGTTTCCTGAATGGCCGTAACCGTAAATGTTTTATCTGTTAATTCTACTACAGTTAAACAAACTCCATTATGAGCTACGCTCTGGTCAATTTTTAGATCATCAACAAATGAACATTCTATGGTAATGTGCAGATTTGTTTGTTCTTTTCTTAAAGCAACTACTTTTCCTGCTTCTTCTACTATCCCTGAAAACATATTCAAATAATTTAATTATATATTCAATTTTTCGCTGCAAAGTTAATGCTTTTCGAAAGAGTTATCTTAATTAAAACCATGTTAACGAACAAGTCTAAATTATTTGCAAGTTATTTTCAAAAAGTTACTTAAGTGATCTATCAAGTCGTTTTATCAATATTTGCAGGTTTTTACAATACTGATAATTAATGAATTAACATTTATTAACATTGTCAGGAAACTATTTTGCCGATAAAAGTTTCCATCGTATTTAAAGTTTACATAGTTTTGCCGCACGAAACATCTATGACAAACTTTAAAACACACAGGAGCATGATTGTTGAGTGTAATTAGGTTTAAGTTTACAAGTTGATAGAATGTGGATGTTCCATCTGACCATTAAAAACAATTAAAAAAAACAGATGAAACAAGTCTCGATTTTTTTTTCGGGACGGTTCCATATAGGCATTATGAAATGTTGAAAAAAATTACACATGGAATTAAAAGATATTTTATCAAAAACATTTGAGTTATACGAAAGATATGCGATAAAAAGTGTAAGCATGGATGATGTTGCACGTGAGTTAGGTATTTCTAAAAAAACACTTTACCAAATAGTTGCCAATAAAAATGAATTGGTAGAAAAGGTGATACAAAGTGAAATGGAACTTGCAGGAAAGCGACATGAAAGCATTAAAAAAATGAAACTTAACTCAATAGAGGAGCTTTTTGAAGTAAGTAAATTGATGAATGATCGTTTGAAAAATCATAACCCTGCATTGTATTTTGATTTAAAAAAATATTACCCAGCACTATTTAAAAAAATTACAGAAATTAAAAGAGAAAAGGCCTTTGAATCGGTTTTAAATAATCTAAAGAAGGGTATAAAGGAAGAATTATACCGAAAAGAGATTAATCCTGATATTATTGCAAAAATTTATGTTTCAAGAATTGAACAAAGCTATGACAATAGTATTTTCTCAATTGCTGAAGTTACATCGATTGAAGTATTTAACGAAGTAATGATTTATCATCTTCATGGAATTTGTAATGAAAAAGGCTTGAAAATACTAAATAAAAAACTAACAGAACAAATACAATAAAATTTGAAAAAATGAACATGAAATTAAAGTTTTTATATATTACATTATTTATTGGTGGCATATACGCTACTAAAGCTCAAAACGATACATTACCCCAAACTCATTATTTATCACTTAATGATACCCGTGAATATGCTGTAGCAAATAATTATCAAAACCAAAACGCTGAAATAGATATTGAAGCGGCCAAAAAAAAGATTTGGGAAACTACGGCCATTGGTTTACCACAGATTAATGGTAATGTTAATTATAATAACTCACTCCAAATCCCAACAACATTATTACCGGGCGAAATTGTAGGACAACCAGGTGAACAAATCCCCGTTCAATTTGGACAGCAGCATAGCCTAAATTGGGGTATTACAGCAAATCAATTAATATTTAGTGGTGAATATATTGTGGGTTTACAGGCTTCCAAGATTTTTCTTGAATTGTCAAAACGCAGTTACACAAAGTCAAGTATTACAATTAAGGAAACAGTGACCAAGTCATACTATCTGGTATTGATTGCAGAGGAAAGCAAAAGAATACTTGAGGAAACCAGTGCAAATTTTGAAAACTTATTAAAAGAAATTGAAGAAAGTCACCGTCTGGGTTTTGTTGAAGATATTGATGTTGATCAATTACGACTTACCAAGCAAAATAATGATAATACCATAATTTCGGTAACAAACCAGGTATCACTTGCTTACCGTTTGTTGAAATACCAATTGGGGATTGATTTTAAAGATGAGATAAGTTTATCTGACAGTTTGGAATATTTTATTGACAATTTAGATTTTAACCGTTTATTAGCCGAAGATTTTGACCTAAACCAAAATATTGATTATAAACTAATGCAAACACAGGAAGGTTTGTCAATTTTGGATATGAAACGTGAAAAATCATTGTTTTTGCCACAATTATCGGCATTTTATACTTATTCTGAGAATGCATATAATAACGAATTTTCTGATTTATTTTCAACCTGGTATCCTACATCAATTTTAGGTTTAAAGGTTGCCATCCCAATTTTTTCAAGTGGTATGAGAATATCCAGGGTTCAGCAAAAACAATTAGAACTAAAAAAGATTCAAAATTCGAAATTGGAACTAGAACAGGGTTTAACGCTCCAGGTTGAACAGCTAAGAAGTGATTTTACAAATGCTAAATTAAAGTATGATAATGAAAAATGGAATATGGAATTATCCCAAAGAATTAATGATAAAACAGAAATTAAATATAAACAGGGAATGGCTTCAGCAAATGATTTAATGATTACGCAAAATCAATATCTAATGTCACTTAATAACTATTATCAGGCTATGTCAAGTTTATTATCTATAAGAGCTGAATTAGAATATATACTTGAAAAAAATTAATAATGCAATGGAATAATGGGAATATTGGTATGCAGTCTTCAGTTCTCAGACAGCAGTATTGTCTGAATACCTTACTTGCAAAGTCTTGTATTCTGAAAATGTGAAAATGAGGAGATGTGAAAATGAAAAATCTGGAGGTTTCATTTTTCCATCAACCCATCATTCCAATTATCCATTAATGAATGACAGAAACAATTAAATTGGTAACATAATAAACAAAAAGATGAAAAAGTTAATTACAATTCTTATCATAGCAACATTTATAGCTTGTGGTAAAACTGATGAGCCAAAAGACATCAAAGGTAAAATAGCAGAATATAAGGAACAAATTTCAGTTTTAGAAGATAAAATTGCTAAACTGGAAGAACAGGGAGTTGATATAAAGGAGACGACAAAACTAAAAGTAAAAACCCAGACTATTGCAGCCGTCCATTTTGCTCACTTCGTTGAATCTTCAGCATCTTTAGAAGCAATTAAAAGTGCTTTTATTAGCCCGGAAATTAATGGGCAGGTTCAAACCATTCATGTACAGGAAGGCTATTTTGTACAAAAAGGTCAGTTGCTTATATCATTAAATTCTGATATTATACAAAGTAATATAAAAGAACTAGAAACAAGTCTTGAACTTGCAAAAACTGTGTTTGCTAAGCAGGAAGAGCTTTGGAATCAGCAAATCGGTTCAGAGATACAGTATCTTGAAGCAAAAAATAACAAGGAATCGCTTGAAAGCAAATTAAATGGTTTGTATATTCAGCGAAGTAAGTCAAGGATAAAAGCACCGATAAGTGGAATTGTAGATGTAATAAGTGTGAAAAAAGGTGAACTTGCCATGCCCGGTGCACAAATTATTCAAATGGTTAATATTGGCAATTTTTATGTTAATGCTGATGTTTCAGAAAAATTTATTGCTGCTGTAAAACGAGGGAATCCGGTAGCAGTTAGTTTTCCTACTTATCCTGACTGGAATATTGCTACTAAAGTCTATAGAATTGGTAATATCATCAACCAGGCCAACAGAACATTTATGCTACAGGCAAAAATTAAAAATATCGATAACAAACTTAAGCCCAACATGTTAGCAGTCGTTAGATTTCAGGATTTTGAAATGGAAGAAGCATTAGTAGTTCCATCAATTATTATTAAAGAAGATTTTAAAGGCAAATACCTTTATGTTGTTGAAACAAACAGTGAACCTGTAGCGAGAAAAATATATGTTAAAACCTCTTTATCAAATGATGAGGGCACAGTAATTACGGAAGGTCTTAAGTTTGGCGACAAGGTAATTACGGAAGGCTATAATCTTGTTAAAGATGGGATGGGTGTGGATGTGAAGTAGTAAAAAGGAAGACAAAAGTAAAACGCCAGTTTTCAGTCAACAGTATTCAGTTGGTAGCCTGCATTTGGAAGACTAGAAGTTAATAGTCAATTGCCAGAAGTAAAAGAAGAAGAGTGAAAAAATAAATGCGAATTTATTGAAAGAAAAAAT
>Ga0164315_10003925_pt1 | contig 11557 bp, 10 predicted proteins | sample GuaBasSedimGuay6_FD_113737 | JGI IMG/M metagenome (GOLD analysis project Ga0164315, IMG submission 113737) | Subseafloor sediment microbial communities from Guaymas Basin, Gulf of California, Mexico - Guay6, Core 4569-2, 0-3 cm | ecosystem: Environmental > Aquatic > Marine > Hydrothermal vents... | reverse complement strand
ATGTTTGAGTTTGAACGGTGATAACAGGGCGTCATATGCACTCATGTCTGGGCCTTATATATTACTGGTTCCTATTTCCTGCTTGCGGCGGGAAACAAATTGGGACATCGCCTCTTCGATACCAGGATCGATGGCCGGCTTCTGGTACGCTTCGAGCACCTCTTTCCACTTTGTGTTGGCGCGCTGCACGTATTCCTGACCACCATCCTCCTGCCATTGCTCGAAGCTGCGCCAGTCTGACAGCATGGGTGCATGAAATGCCGTCTGGTAGCGCGACATGGTGTGTTCCGTGGAAAAGAAATGACCACCCGGTCCCGCCTCCTTGATTGCGGCAAAAGCTTCATCGGCGTCGGCCAGGTCGATCGGCCTGGCGAGGGCATTCATCATGCCGATGAGGTCGGAATCGAGAACGGTTTTCTCGAACGATGTCATCAGCCCCGTTTCCAGGTAACCGTGGGCATGAAATACCAGGTTTACCCCGGCCAGGTAGCAGGCCCACAGCGAAAACAACGTCTCGTAGGCGGCCTGCGCATCGACGGCATTCGAGCTGCAGGCGCTAAACAGGCGTGTCGGCAAATTGTATTTTCGCGCGAGTTGACCGGTGGCGATGGTACCGGTTACCGTTTCCGGCGTACCAAAAGCGGGGGAGCCGGTTTTCATGTTGACATTGGTAATAATCGAGCCGTAAAACACCTGCGCTCCGGGACGCACCATCTGCAGGAAGGCGACGACGCCCAGGCACTCGGCATTATGCTGAATCAGGCTTCCGGACAGTGTGATTGGCGACATGGCTCCAGCGAAAGCCACGGGCGTGACGATGACCGCCTGGCCGCTACGCACCATTTCCATGGCGCCCTGCAACAATACTTCATCGACTTTAAGCGGCGAATTAACATTCAGAACCGTCATCGAACGGGGTGACTTGTTTAATTCCTCGCGACTGATGCCGTGAGCGAGCGCGATCATGTTCAGCCCGTCATCGATGCGGGTGCGGCCGATTGCATAGAGTCGGATTGCGCGATCGGAAAGTGTCAGCAAATCAAAATTGCAGTCCAGGTGGCGGGTATTGACCGCCAGGTCAATCGGCTCGACCGGGTATCCCGAAAAGAAATCAACGCTATCGAGTGAATGATTCAGCTTCACCAGTTGCCTGAAATCCGCCGCGTTTCCTGGGCGCCGGCCTTTGTCCTGGTCGATAGTATTCGGTGTGCTTGCGGCGGACCCGTAAACGATGCTGTTACCGCCGATTCGGAGAGAGCGCCCAGGGTTTCGGGCTGTTATCGAAAACTCTGACGGTGCTTTTGCGATCCATTCCTCCACTGCGTCCGGGTCGAAACGAACCATACCTGTATTGCGGTCGACCCTGGCGCCCTCACGCTCGAGAATCTCCCAGGCTTCCGGTAATGCAAATTCGAGACCTACATCCCGCAGCAGGCGCAGGCTGTACTGGTGTATGCGTTCGATGTCTTCTTCGCTGAGAATTTCCGCGGGCTTGAGCACTCTGCTGGATGGAGGTGTTGCCACTTCCACCTGTTCTACTGGTCGTTTGCGCCGTTTCCGCACCGAACGGGCCTGATTTGTCGTAATGGTCACTATTAGCCGCTGGGATTATTATATTTAGAAAAGCAGCTTAACAGCTGGTTGGCGTCCGAGTAGGTGGCAAAATGTAGAATCTGATATATGAAAAATGTTATACCTATTGTTTCTGAATAAGGCCGCGTTACGCTATATTATGCGCAATATATTAACTTCATTGCCACCAATACCTCCGTCATTGCGAGGAGCGTTAGCGACGAAACAATCTCCATGTGACTGATGTTAAAGTGGAAGATTGCTTCGCTTCGCTCGCAATGACAAGGTTAAACAAGAGTCATTGTTCAATGTGGTATTAATCGTATGAAACATAAAAGAGTGCTGGTTTGAATAGTAAATTATTAGATGTTGTATTAATGATATGGGTCAGGATGACCCTGCTGGAGCTCGAATGAATTTACGGCACCTTCGAATTTTTGTCGCCGCCTGTGAGACCGGTTCTTTTACTCGCGCTGCCACCCGGCTCCAAATGTCTCAACCTGCGCTGAGCAAAATTGTGCGGGATCTCGAAGAGCAATACTCGCTGCGCCTTTTTACACGTACCGGTCGAGGCGTACGGCTAACCGAAGGAGGGCAGCTGTTTCACAAACGCGCCACCGCCATTCTAAGGGAATTCGATCTGCTCGAAGAGGAGCTGTTGAAGGTTCAGGATGAGGCGGTGGGTGACGTTAATGTATCCATTCCACATCGGGTGGGGCGGTTTATAATGTTGCCGCTGGTGAAAAGATTCACGGCGCGATTTCCACGCGCCTCCATTCACGTATTCGAAAATCTCAATATCGACACCCAGCACATGATCGTGTGCGGCGATGTCGACATCGGCCTGTTCTACCTGCCACCAAAGCCACCCAGTGTGGCTGTTGAAAAGATAGGAGCCGAGCATTTATATGTTGTTGGCGCAGCGGATATCATCGGTGAGAACAATCCCATTACCATGGCAGAGGCATCGCGGTTGCCGTTGATTCTGCCTGGTGCCCGCGCGCATTACCGGGGATTCATCAACAATGCTTTCTCCGCGGCAAGCTACGTACCGAACGTGGTTCGTGAACTGGAGACGGTTCATGGCTTGCTAGCCTTTGCCATGGAAGGCGAGGGGGCCACGATTCTGCCATACAGCAATATCCGCGAGGAGGTCGAATCGAAGCTGATGAATGCGCGCCGGTTGATTGAACCCGCAATTCGCAGGGAGGTATGTATGGCGGTGCGTAACCAGGCCAGTAGCAAGCTAATTCGGGATGCGGCTTCGTTGCTGAAAGAGGTCGCAAGCGAGCACTGTGAACAGGCGAGGTGGATGTACAGCTAACCTGTATTGAGACAGATAATCCCGCGCCCTGGCGACAACCGAGATCAGAATTCACATCAAATCTCCAACTCCATTTTGATTCTTCTCACAATCGAAATGGTTCGAGACTCTTTTTAAATGAATCCACAAATTCAAGGGTGACTATCGAACGAGGCTTGTATGCGGGCCAGAGAATATTAATTTTAAACGGGATAACCGGCTCAAAAGGCCGGATAACCAAACCTTCGCGCTGGTATTCTCGTGCATCGATTTCACTGACCACGGCAACACCATATCCTTCGGCCACCATAATACAGGCCGGTGCAAACTGACGTGATTCGACTAGCCCCTTAAAATCCACACCGTCCGCATTGAAGGCGTCCTGGAGAGCGCGGTAAAGATAATGGTCCCTGTTTGTCACGATCAGGGGAATGCCATCCAGGTCCTTCGACCTCACTACCTTCTTTTTTGCTAGCGCATGTCCTTTGGGTGCGATACAAACCGTGCGTATTAACACCTCTTCCGATTCGATCGCCGGGGATTCTTCGAAATTTTCCGATAGACCCACATCGAATTGCTGCGCCGAAATCCATTCCTGAATTCTTTCCGGTGAACGTGGTTCAAGTGTCAGCGACATGCCTGGCCTTTCCTTGAGAAATCGCGCCAGAACCCGCGGCAATAGCGACGTCGCAAAACCGGGCAGGCAGGTAATTCGCAGGTGCCCCCTTTTTTGATCCTGGAGGTCTTCCGTCAGACGCGATATGTGGTTCAGGTGCGCCAGGGCCAGTTCGACCTCGTCGAACAGGTACCTTGCCTCCGGCGTCGGTCGCAAGCGTCCGGACAGCCGTTGAAATAACGGGAATCCGATACTCTCCTCGAGTGCGGCGACCAGCCGGCTGACCGCCGGCTGCGAAATCTTCAGGGCCCCGGCCGCCCGGGTCATACTTCCGTTGGCAACAACGGCATGGAATGCTTCCAGCTGGCGAAACGGCAGGGTCATTTCAGGTTCACGGATGACATAAGGTATTATGTAATGTTATGTTGGCTTCGTTTATTATGCTGTTGCATTATACGGACTGATATACTATCGTTCAACGTTCATCGTAGGCCGCGTCGATTCTCATTGCGATTTTCGACCGATGCTAATTTCTAAAACAGGAATATAGTAAATTACAATAAAGAGCTGGCATGACCACTCGCCCTTCAAACCATGAGGATTTATACAATGAGTTTATACACAAGAAAATTAGCGCTTGTTGCGTTGATTGCTTTCTTCAGTTTTTCTACGTCGGCCTTTGCCGTGACCGAAATCCAGTGGTGGCACGCGATGGGCAGCAGTGGCGAAAGAATGGATAAAATTGCCGCCGATTTCAACGCGTCGCAATCCGAATACAAGGTCACCGCCACCTTCAAAGGCAATTATACCGAAACCATGACCGCGGCCATCGCCGCCTTTCGGGCCAAGAAACAACCTCACATCGTTCAGGTGTTCGAAGTTGGCACGGCTACCATGATGGCGGCCAAGGGCGCAGTCTATCCGATCGAGGATCTGATGAAGGACTCCGGCACGAAGTTAGACAAGTCAGTCTTTCTGCCGGCGGTGATCAGTTATTACCAGACTCCCGGCGGCGATCTCCTTTCCATGCCGTTCAACAGTTCGACCCCGGTAGTCTGGTACAACAAGGATGCGTTTGCCAAGGCGGGCATTTCCAGCCCACCCACAACCTGGCCGGAGATGAAAACGGCATCGGAGAAACTGTTGAAAGCGGGTTACAAGTGCGGTTTCGCCAGCGGTTGGCAGTCCTGGGTGGAACTCGAGAATTTCAGCGCCTGGCACAACCTTGAACTCGGCACGCAGGAAAACGGCTTCGCCGGGCTCAATACCGAGTTCACCTTCAATAACGACGCAGTCAAGCGCCACCTCAGTGATCTGTATGAGTGGAGCAAGAGCGGTATCTTTGTCTATGGCGGCAGACGCGGCGACAGCCTGCCGAAGTTTACCAATGCCGAATGTGGCATGTGGTTGAATTCCTCGGCGTATTACGGCTCGATCAAGAAACAGGCGAAATTCGAGTTCGGCCAGACCATGCTTCCCTACTATCCCGATATCGTCAAGAAACCGCAAAACTCGATCATCGGTGGCGCCACGCTATGGGTGCTCAAAGGCCATCCTCAAGGTGACTACAAGGGCGTCGCCCAGTTCATGAATTACATTTCCTCACCGGAAGTACAGGCCTGGTGGCACCAGGTAACCGGTTACGTGCCGATCACCACACCCGCCTATGAACTGAGCAAGACCCAGGGTTTTTACGACACCAATCCGGGCACCGATACTGCGATCAAGCAGCTTAGTTTGAATACACCGACGCCAAACTCTCGTGGTCTGCGCTTCGGTAGCTTCGTGCAGATCAGGGATATCATCAACGAGGAGATGGAAGCGATCTGGAACGGCTCCAAGACTGCATCCGAGGCCATGGACGACGCGGCAGCACGTGGCAACAAGCTGTTGCGCAAGTTCGAAAGAGCGAACAAGTAACTCGAACAATGATGATCTCACGTCCCGGGTTTAATCGCCCGGGACGTGGACATTCGAGGATTTGATACCTCATGCTCAAGAACGTCCATTTCGGTTCATCGGCGCTTCCGTTCCTGCTGGTGGCGCCACAGATAATTGTCACGCTGGTCTTTTTTATCTGGCCGGCGAGCCAGGCGTTGTATCAATCGCTACTGATCGAGGACGCCTTTGGAATTTCTTCTGAATTTGTCTGGTTCGAAAATTTCATCGAGCTTTTCGAAGATGATATTTACTGGAGTACCGTCGGCAGAACCTTCTTTTTCTCTGCCCTGGTAGCACTGCTATCGATGTCATTCGCCCTGGTTCTGGCAGCCATGGCTGACCGCATTATCAAAATGGTGATGGTCTATCAGACCATGTTGATCTGGCCCTACGCGGTAGCACCGGTTGTCGCCGGGGCCTTATGGATGTTCATGTTCGATCCGACACTGGGCACCCTTGCCTACATCCTCGACATGTTTGACTACGACTGGAATCACAAGCTCAATGGCGGTGAAGCCATGACCCTGGTGGTTTTCGCCGCTTCATGGAAGATGATCAGCTACAATTTCCTGTTCTTCGTCGCCGGCATGCAATCCATCCCGAAGTCGCTCATTGAAGCAGCGGCTATCGACGGCGCCGGGCCGATGCGGCGCTTCACTTCCATTATTTTTCCTTTGATTTCGCCGACCACCTTCTTCCTGCTGGTGATGAACGTGGTCTACGCCTTTTTCGACACCTTCGGCATTATTCATGCCGTAACCCAGGTGGCCCTGCAAAGGCTACTGAAATTCTTGTCTATAAGGTTTTCAACGACGGCTTCATCGGTCTGGATCTCGGTGGATCGGCGGCGCAGTCGGTTATCCTGATGATGATCGTCATAGCGCTCACCGTGATCCAGTTCCGTTATGTCGAAAAGAAGGTCGCGTACTGATGGTTGAAAACAGACCCGTCACGACCTTCATCGCACATTTTGTGCTCGTGCTCGGTGTAGTAATCGTCGCCTTCCCGATCTGGATTACGTTTGTCGCATCCACCCATGACGAGTTGCGCATGACCCAGGTACCGCTACCGCTGCTGCCGGGTGGTCATTTCTTTGAAAACATGACGGAGGTCCTGTTTACCGGTGCCGGACGGGGATCGCCCGTCGGCATGATGCTATTCAACAGCCTGATCATGGCGTTGATGATTGCGATCGGAAAGATCTCCATTTCGTTGCTGTCCGCTTTTGCCATCGTCTACTTCAAGTTCCCCTTCCGCATGGGGTTCTTCTGGTTAATCTTCGTCACGCTAATGCTTCCCGTCGAAGTGCGTATCCTGCCAACCTTCGCAGTGGTCGCCAACCTGGGTTTGCTGGACTCCTATTTGGGGTTAAGTCTGCCCCTGATCGCATCGGCAACCGCCACCTTCCTGTTCCGCCAGGTTTTCCTGACCGTTCCCGATGAAATGCTGGAAGCGGCGCGCATCGATGGTGCCGGGCCATTACGATTTTTCTGGGACATCCTGCTTCCCATGACGCGCACTAATGTTGCAGCTCTTTTCGTGATTTTATTTATCTACGGATGGAACCAGTACTTGTGGCCCCTGCTGATCACCACCGAGAGGGACATGTACACGGTTGTCATGGGCATCAAGCAGTTACTCGAAGCCGCCGAGGAAACGCCCAAGTGGCACCTCATCATGATGACGACATTACTCTCCATGGTGCCCCCCATCGTCGTTGTCGTGGGCATGCAGAAACTGTTCGTCAAGGGCCTGACCGACACCGAGAAATAAATCAAATTTGGAACGCTGAATATGGCCGACATACAATTAAGCAAAGTCTGCAAATCCTACGACAAGGTCGATGTCATCCATGGCATCGACTGGCATATCGAAGACGGGGAATTTGTCGTCATCGTCGGACCCAGTGGCTGCGGCAAGTCGACACTGTTGCGCATGATTGCCGGGCTGGAAATAACCACCGGGGGAGAAATTTCAATCGGCGGCCGTGTGGTTAATAACCTGGAACCGGCAGAACGTGATATCGCCATGGTATTCCAGAACTATGCGCTTTACCCGCATATGTCGGTCTATAACAACATGGCCTACGGTTTGAAAATTCGGGGACTTGCAAAGGACGAGATTGAAACAAGGGTCAAACAGGCTGCCAAAACCCTGGAAATTGATGAATATCTGGATCGTTCGCCGCGACAGCTCAGCGGTGGCCAGCGCCAGCGCGTCGCCATGGGCCGCGCTATCGTCCGTGAGCCCAGCGTGTTTCTATTCGATGAACCGCTGTCGAACCTGGATGCGAAGCTGCGCGTGCAGATGCGCCTGGAAATAAAGAAACTTCAGGAACGTCTTGGCATTACCAGCGTATATGTCACCCATGACCAGGTCGAGGCCATGACTCTGGGACACCGACTGATGGTGCTCAATGGAGGATACGTCGAGCAACTTGGAACCCCGATCGAACTTTACGAGCGTCCCGCGACCGAATTCGTCGCCGGTTTCATCGGCTCTCCCTCGATGAATTTCCTGCAGGCGCGGATAAGCGAGGATGGAAACAGGGCCGAGTTCGAGGGGGGTGACAGCCTGAGCCTCTCATATAATCTTTCCGTGCATGCGAATAATCGCGTCAACATCGGCCTGCGACCTGAGCACCTGCGGGATACCGAGGCCAACAGTGAATTGACACCGCTGAAGGTAGACGTGGTAGAGCATCTTGGGGCCGATACGTTGTTGCACGGGACATTCGGTCATAGCGATTCCATGATGACCGTTCGCCTCGAGGGCATCAGAACCGTCAACCCGGGTGAAGTTTTAAAACTCTCCATTGAACCGAAGCATATCCACGTCTTCGATCGCGATACCGGCAAGAGACTCTAATCGCGATGGCGTATGGTGGTTAAACATTGGCGAATTGGAGTTGTGATGATGACAGTGGGTGCTCTCGGCATGGTGACAGCTGCGCAGTCATTTGACGCACAGGGCCATCGGGGCGCGCGTGGGCATGTACCCGAAAATACCCTGGCCTCTTTTGCGCGGGCATTGGCCATCGGCGTCAACACCCTTGAACTGGATGTCGGCCTTACCCGTGACGGCGTCGTCATCGTCATCCATGACCCCCGGCTGAATCCGGAAACAACTCGCGATAGCGAGGGTAACTGGCTCACCGAAACGGGCCCGGCAATACGCTCCCTGACCCTCGATCAAATCAAAACCTTCGATGTTGGCGGTATCAAGCCGGGATCCCGTTATAGTGAACGATTCCCTGATCAGGTTATGGTCGACGGAGCCCGTATCCCAACCCTTGAGGAATTGATTCTGCTGGTGAAACGGTCAGGAAATAAAAGCGTCCGCCTCAACATCGAAACAAAATTGAAACCGATGGATGCGAGCCTTTTCCCCGAGCCTAAGGAATTCGTCGAGGCGGTTCTCGAGGTTGCCAACAAACACGATTTCATCCAGCGAATTACCATTCAGTCCATCGACTAACACACCCTGCAGGAAACACAGCTTCAGGCGCCAGCCGTGCCGACGTCTTACCTGACCGTTCAGCAGGACTGGTACGATAATCTCCATAGCGATGAAGCTGGCCCCTCGCCCTGGACCGCCGGTTACGATATCGACACATTCAGCGGTAGCATCCCCCATATGATCAAGGCTGCCGGCGGGCGTGTCTGGTCGTCATATTACCGGGAAGTATCTTCCGACAAGATACGCCAGGCTCATGACCTTGGTCGCGAGGTCAAGGTCTGGACCGTTAACGAAATAGCGCAAATGGAGGCCCTGATCATCATGGGGGTCGATGGCATCATTACCGATTACCCGGATCGCCTGCGCGAAGTTCTACAACAGCAGGGTATGCAAGCACCCACACAAACCCCGGTTTCCCCTTAATCCCATCAACCAGAAACACAGCACGGTGCCGCCGCCAACGCTGATGACCGTCAGCACGGCTGTCCACAGCAGGTTCATGCTTGCGGGTGCTTGTGACGATGCCGGTTGTGCAAGCGGGCGGCGCGGGCCCGGATATGGCTCAGGATATGCAGACGCCAGAGGATTCGCACGAGCACGTACGATGCCAGCGAGGTAATAACGCCGACCACCAGGCAACCGAGCAGAAAAGGCTGCCAGAAAGCGGCGAGGCTATTGAACAGCCAATCGAAACTGAGCTCGAAGTGAAATCCGGACTGCTCCAGGCCGAGCAATTCCACCCCTATCAGGTAACAGAAGTAATACATCGGTCCCATGGTGACGGGGTTACTGACCCAGACCATTGGCACCGCCACCAGGATATTGGCTCGCAACCAGATCGCGCCCACGGCGGCGATCAGCATCTGAAACGGCACCGGGATGAAGGCGCAGAAAATCCCCAACGCGACTGCCATTGAGCAGGAGCGGCGATTGATATGCCACAAAGACGGTTCCTGTAAACGCGGACCGAGGAGTTTGATCCAGCGATTACGGATAATGACGTCAGGATGGGGCAGAAACTTACGGAAAATCTTCCTTGCCATGATCATTGTATTATCGACACTTATTCAATATTCTGCAAAGAGTTGAATCACATAACAGGGAAACGAGGGCAAGGATTGCATGCCTCAACACGCGCTAGCCATACTCGTGGGCGCATTACTTGCGTTTTACGGCAACCGTTTGCCGGATCCTTTCTGGTCGGCCTACGCCCCGGCCCTGCTGTTTCTGGCCTGTTGCCATTCCCGTTATCGCTTTTTGCTGTTGCTGGCGGCGGCTTTCTTGTGGAGTAGCGCGCTACTTCACCACCATCTCTCGCATCGACTGCTGGACAGCTTCGATAATCGCATCCTGCTGCTCAGCGGTGTCATCGCGGATATTCCACAACTGTATCCCGATCGCGTCAGCCTTTACCTGGAAGACCTGCAGATCGAGGCTTATCCGGCAGCGATGCCACGCCTCGCGCGTTTCAACTGGTACCAGAACGAGCGTGTTCCGCGGGCCGGCGAGCGCTGGCAATTCGTCGTCAAGATAAGGCAGCCGCGCGGCATGCTCAATCCAGCCGGATTCGATTATGAAGCCTGGCAATTTGCGCGCGCGATCGATGCATCCGGCTACATCCGCGAATCAACGCGAAATCTCAGGCTTGAGCCCGCACCCGCTCACGACTTGAATTACTGGCGCAGCGGGCTTGCGGCCAATATCGACCGCGACTGTGGGCAATGTCGGCAGCGGGGGCTGATCAAGGCGCTGGCGCTAGGATTTCGTGGCGATATCAGCACCGAAAACAGAAGCCTGTTGCAACACAGCGGGACCGCGCATCTGCTCGCCATTTCCGGACTTCACATCGGTATGGTGTCGGTGATGTTCTACCTTCTCGGCGGCTACTGCTGGCGGCTCGGCATTTACCGATGCGGGCTTAACCGCCGCACGCTGGCATCGCTGTGCGCACTGCTGGCCGCGGTCGCCTATGCCGCGCTGGCCGGTTTCAGCCTGCCTACATTGCGCGCGCTGCTGATGTTCGTGGTCGTGCTGGTTGCGCTGCAGTTGAAAAGCAAAATCAACCTGTTGCAGGCGCTTGCGTTGGCGCTCGCGCTAATACTGCTGGTCGATCCGCTCGCGGTCGGTTCGATATCGCTGTGGCTCTCGTTCGGCGCTTTGATGGTGATCGGTTTCATGCAGTTTCGCTTTCCCGCGAAAATGAACGGCTGGCGCCAACTACTGGTGTTGCAGGGTTATTTCATCGCATTGTTTGCACCGCTCGGCGTTCTCTTCTTCGGGCAGTTGAACCTGGCGGGGCTGCCCGCCAACCTGGTTGCCATCCCGTTGCTGAGTTTTGTCATTCTGCCGTTGGTGCTGATGGCCTGCCTGCTGTCTTCGCTGGGCCTGATCGGTGCCTCGCTGTTGTTTTCGATTGCCGATCAGGTTCTCGGCTTATTACTCGACTATCTCGCCTGGCTACTCGGCTCGGGACTGCATTCGCAGCCCGTAAACACCTACCCGGCACTCCTGTTGCTAGTGGTGCTTGCGGCCGTCGTCATACTGCTGTCACCGCGATTGGCGGGCTTGCGCGCGATTGCGGCATTAATCCTGGCGACGCTGTTGTTGTGGCAACCCGCGCGCCTCGAACACGGCGACTACGAGCTGCTTGTGCTCGATATAGGCAT
>Ga0164315_10003924_pt1 | contig 11557 bp, 20 predicted proteins | sample GuaBasSedimGuay6_FD_113737 | JGI IMG/M metagenome (GOLD analysis project Ga0164315, IMG submission 113737) | Subseafloor sediment microbial communities from Guaymas Basin, Gulf of California, Mexico - Guay6, Core 4569-2, 0-3 cm | ecosystem: Environmental > Aquatic > Marine > Hydrothermal vents... | reverse complement strand
ATCATATCTTCGTACATCTCATATATGCTCTTATAATCAATTTTTAAAATTTCAAGATCTGCTTCCAACTCCTTAATCCTGAACTTCAACTCCTTAATTAAATCTAACAATTCCGTTCTACTTAGCATTATTGTCGCCTTTGTGAAGATTGTTGCCTTTCTTTTCGTTTAGCCAAGATTTGAGCTGTTGTTTGAAATGTGCTTCTTTCTTTTTGATTTGCTCATCCAAATCAGCATGTTTTGAAGCCCAAATGGTTAGGAGCAAAGATTTGTTATCTAATTGCTCAATCGTTTTGCCTTCCTTATTAGTATATATTAAAACAGCATAAATTCCTGCAAAAGCAAAAATAGATTCCCTTGCCACTATTGCTTTCGTAGTTTCAACTTTCTCTTTAGCTTTCTCCTTAATTTTGAGCCAAATCTTCTTTAGCTTGTTTCGGATTTGTTCAGCTGTTTTCTCATCTATATTCATCTTGCCTATAAACCAGGGGCGATATTCTTGTTCCCACGCTTCTTTTTCTTCTTTTTCGCTTTTATATATTCCAAACATGGCAATTTCTTTATCATTTTCTAATGAAATAAAATCTTCTAAAAAATCCATTTCTCCTTCCATCCACTTTCTTACGTTTTCTGCACAAAGGATATGTAAATCTTTCCACAATGCTTTACTGAATGCGTAAGCAAGCCCTTCGGTACCAAAAAGCTTAAATTTTAAAGGTACAGCTTGATAAAAATATACTCCTATCATGACCAATCACCTCTTCTTTTCATTTCTTCTCAAATACCACAACCAATAACATTCTAAAGCTTTTAAAACTTGTAATTCTTCGTCTATTTCTGCAATCTTCTTTTCTATTTCTTTCTTTTCTTGTTCTAAAGCGTATTTTGCTTTGTAAAGTATTCTTGATCTCTCTTTAACAACTTCCAGGGAAGGATATAAGGTGGGTTGTGAAATTTGGGTGTCCATTTTAATCCTCCTCCACAAGTTTTTTCACAGTTTTGGTTAGCTTATTCCAAGCAACAACTGCAGTTATCAAGCTAACAAAGGCCATAACTACAAACATTAAGGAAAATAAAGTAAACACGAAAGACAAGCCAGCTGTTGTTTTAGTATGTAACCAGAAGAATAATACTGAGCCAACACTAAGTATGAATGCATTTCTTGTTCTTCTTCTTGCCAAAACCAAATAATGCTTTAAGAGGTTTTTTAGCATTGTTTTTTCAGCATTCTCAAAAAGTTTTGCAGATTTTTTTTGTTTTGCCATTCTTATCACCCGTTGAAAAAGCCAAAGGAAAAAACTATTGTATGATTTCTAACAATGGCTTTGTCTTTGGAACTCCACCAACGATTACTTTTGCTGTAGACACTACAACCTTTTTCTCAAGCAAATCTCTACTGGATTTTCCTTCTACTTTAGAGATATAATCCCTAAGAAGATTTTTGCCTACAAAAACTCCTTTTACTCCTTTTCCTTCCAAATCCACTTTAATTAAAGCTCGCTTACCATACTTAGTTTCCACTGGTAGAATTTCTACAATAACTCCTTTCTTTCCTACATCGTCTAAAGTTACTAAATCTGTTTTTATTCTTTGGCCTGAAATCCAATCGTCTATTTCTTCGTATTGGTCTCTATATTTCTTTTCCTTTTCGGTTTGGGTTTGGGTTTCCATATTGGTTTCCATTTTCATCACCGTTACCTATATAGGTAACGACCATATTTAAAGATTGTTGAACTTAAATAAATCCATCTGAAAAATTATTTTTCAGTATTTAATTTGAAGTTTAATAACTGTTCTTGCTTCTCTTTCATTTCCTTTAAAAGCCCTTCCACTATCTCAATCCTTTTTGATAAAGTATTCAAACTATTCTGAATATCCATAGCCCATTCCTTCAGGATTTTAACCTGCTGTTCAAGCACTTCTATTTGCATTTTATCACCTCCAAAGGATTTTGTAAATGTCGCATTTTTCCATTTGCCGACATTTTCAGCCCATTTTTATGCACAAAAATAACAAAAAACACAAAAAAACCTGTAAAAAATGTCGCATAATATCCATTTTCCGACATCTCATTTCTTGTATTTATTTTTAAATTCTTCTATTAAACTCTTCAACTTCCGCTCCAAATCTTCTGTAGCATCTGAATAACTCCCCATTAGCAAATACTTTAATTCCTTCTTTTCTATTTCTCCCAAATCACTTTGCTCCACATAAACATCTATTATCTCATCTGCTGAAAGATACTGCTTGAAATCAAATGGATTAAGCCCAAAGTTCTGTATGATTTGCTTTAGCATTTTCTTTGGCTCTTCACAACCCCTATCATAATCTATAAGATAATAGTCCAACCCTCTGCTAAATTGAAACCACTTAAAAGGACCTCTGCCTTCATCAAAAGCTCTCACAATCTTCACTTCTATTCCTTGATGAGCTACATCTCGCAACATCCTTAAAAGCTTCCTCGTAAATTTAGGCTTAAACCTTCCAAAATAGCTATCTTCTTTATTCTTTCTCATTTTTACCACCTTTTGAAAACATCTTCTTGAAAAGGATTCTACCACGATAGGTTAAGGCTACTTTTGACCTTAAAAACGAAGAGGTAGAAACTCTTTGCTTAACTCTCTTGAATTCTGCTTCCGTAGCTACTAAACCAACATGATGTAGCCAAGACAAGGAATTAGCTACCTGAGCAAATCTCACCCCATCACCATATTTGCGTTTCAAAAGATTTAAAAGCTCTTTAGGACGAATCCATTCTAATTTTGGTACAAAATCTGGTACGTACTTCTTCTTTTTCTGTGTTAGTTCACCTAAAGCGAAAAATACAGCCAAATCAAATTCATCTCTTATTGGCAATCTGATGTCCAACATTGGTATCAATCCCCACATTTTTTCATATATTCAATTCCCGTTTCTAATAGCAATTTGCTTGGCTGACCAGGCACTTCCCCCTTAAAATATTGAATGGCCCCATTTCTTTCTACAAACAAATTGCCTGTTTTGGGATCTACACAAACTACAGCAGTAGTAAAAGCAGTGGCTCTATTCCAGGTGAAAAATACAAGAGGCCTGCAAATCATACCTCTGGAAAGCATGTAAGTGAAGAAGAAAATGTTGGCTTTGGTCACATCAATTTTGTTGCCTTTAGTTACAATCCGCATTTGCCAATCCCGCAAAAAGCAACCATAAGGCTTTCCCCAATATTTGGGAATAATGAAATAAGTATCATCATCGCCAAAAAGCATGATAAAATCCGCAAATCCTGACAAAACTATACCTTGAAGCAGAGAAAATAAAGGTTCTGCAAAGAGATAAAAGATACCTAACACGAAAACAATCGCTAAAGCCACTTTAAAAGCCCATTCAATTCCATCAACAATCCTGCTTACAAACTTAACAAACCAGTTCTGTTTTTTCCGTGCCATTTTTATATTATTATTTCAGCAATTACTACCCAACTGCATATAATATATATAGTAATTATCAAACAGCTTAATCCCTATTCGGTGTTTCAAATTTAAATTTTTTGCTGTATTTAAATAGTTATATCAAGGTTGTATTAAGTTTTTTTTCTTTTTCACAATTTTTACATTTTTTTCAATTTTTTGGTCCAAAATCACCAAAAGGTCCAAGGGTTATAAACCGTTTCTTATATATAGGCATCGGTTTTGAAGTATTGGACCTTTTGGTGATTTTGGACCTTAAAAATGTAAAAAACGAAAAAAATATAAAATTCAAATACTTTCCATAATTTAGGTGAGATTATGAGATTAGTTTCTGTTGGTACTACTGCAAAAATACTGGGAGTTTCAAGACCAACAATTATTAATTGGATTAAAAGCAAAAAGCTTTCTGCTATACGCCTCCCTTCAGGCCATTATAGAATTCCTTTATCTGAAATAGAAAAAATACTTAGAGGGGATAATAATGAAGATACCGAAACAGCTACAGAAAGAGGATTTTAAATTTATTCCTTTGCGGGGTAAGATTCCTATAGAAAAAGATTGGACACAAAGCAACTATTCTTATAATGAACCAGTTATTCAGGATTGGATTTCTCAAGGAAATAATTACGGTGTAGTTTGTGGTACAGGAAACGAAAAAGATGGATATCTCTTTGTAATTGATGTAGATAATCCTTCGCAAGAATTTTTATCAAAACTACTTAAACAGCTTCCAGCCACCTTTACTGTCAGAACGGGTGGTGGTGGATATCACTTCTATTATTTAACTTCAAAACCATTTCCAAGCAAAAAAGTTGATGTTGATGGTGTGCATGTAGATTTGCAGGGAAAAGGAAAGCAAGTAGTTGGTCCAAACAGCATCCATCCAGAAACTAAAAAGCAATATGAAATTATAAGGGATGTAGAAATTTATAAATTAACTACAGAAGATTGGCAACAAATCTTGAAATTGTTCTTCAAAAAAGAAATATCCAAACAACGAGAAATTAGCGAAGAAAAATTAGAGAAATTTTTAAAACAAATAATAGAAAATTTAAATTGTGAAGATAGAGGAGAATATTACTTGTGTCATTGTCCTTTTCATCCTCCAGACAACCATCCCAGTTTTGCCATTTATAAAAACACGAAGCTTGGGGTAGATTTTCATGATGGAGCTATTTATACAATGAAAGATTTGGCGTATAAATTGGGAGTTTCTATTAATCATGAAAAAAAATCTATAGTTGTTGTAGAAAAATTTAGTCCAGTTTACTATGCAGAACCTATTTTAGAGAAATATATGTTTATTTACGACAAATATAAGCGTTTTTGGAGATATGATCCAGAAGAAGGAATCTGGAAAGAAGATGCTGAAGTATGGATTTCTTCATATTTAAGAAAAAATCTTTTTGGACCTGAAACTCAAAAAACCCATTATGTTAATGAAATAGTTAATTATATTAGGGACATTTCATATAAACCAATAGCTTTAGAGCCTCCAAAACATATTGTAGCATTTAAAAATGTTGTGTATGATTTAGACCGAGCCATTTTTTTAAAATTTTCTCCAGATTTATATATAACCAATAAAATTCCTGTAACATTATTGGAAGATGCTAAAGAATGTGAAAAGATAGACACGTTTTTTTCAGAAATTGTAGGTGAAGATAAAAAGATTATACTTTATGAATTGATAGCTTATTGCTTATATAGAGATTATCCTTATCAAAAAATCTTTTACCTTTATGGTTCTGGAGCAAATGGTAAATCCACTTTTCTAAATTTGTTAACAAGATTTTTAGGTGTGGAGAATGTTGCCACAGAAACACCGCACGACTTAATAAACAACAGATTTTCAGTAGCGAATCTCTTTAATAAATTAGCAAACATTTCTTCAGATATTTCTTATGAAATGTTAAAAAATCCGAATAAAATAAAAATGCTAACTGGATCTGATTATGTGAATTGCGAGAGAAAGTATAAAGACCCTTTTCCATTTCAAAACTATGCAAAATTGATTTTTTCAACAAATTTGCTTCCACCAACAAATGATAAAACCTTTGCTTATTATAGGCGGTTGTACCTTATTGAATTTCCAAGAGAATTTAAAGAAAATGCAAAAACAGATTTATTAAATGAGTTAACAACAGAAAGAGAATTGAGCGGATTAGCTTGGAAAAGTATTGATTATTTGCACAAATTGAGAGAGCAAGGTTGGAGATTTACTTACGATCCAGATGTAGAAGAAGTAAAAGAGAAATATGAAAAATTGAGTAATCCTGTATATATGTTTATTCAAGAGAATTGTGAAGATAATCCAGAAGGATATATTTTCGTAAAAGCCTTTTACAAAGATTTTAAAGTTTGGGCAAAAAGGAAAAAGTTGCCTCTTTTCGGAAATAATGAAATAAGCAGATATATGGAAGATTTGGGTTATTTAAAAACTAAGAAACGTGTTGGTGGTGAATATAGGTGGGCTTTTGTTGGCTTGCATTGGAAGAGAAGTGCTTCTGCAGAAGATAAGAAAGAAGGCTTTAATAAAGAAAATTTAGAAAGCAAAGAATATATCAAAAAATTAATTTGTAGTTACATTTATGTAAATGAAATAGTTCCTTTAGAAGAACTTAAACAAAAAGTTTGTAGAATTGCTGAATGTGATGAAAAAACTTTTTTAGAAGTCTTAGAAAAATTAAATGAGGAAGGTTTTATAATAAGCCCTAAAATTGTGAACGGACAAAAGCAATTTATTTTAACAGAAACAATGTTTTCTAATGAACAATTAAAAGAATTTGAAACTTTATATTCTATTTTTAGTAGTAAGGAGGTGAAGGTATGAAAAAAGAAAAATGCAAATATTGTGGGGGACCATTAATTTTTAGATTGCGTCCTGATACAGTTCATTATGGAGAAATGGTTTGTATTAAATGTGGCAGACACAACTATTGGGTTTCTGCACCTCGTGAAGAAAATACGAGAAGAAGAACTTCTAAATTCTCATTAGAGCAAGTAGCAAAATTTCACGGTATGGATAAACCCCGGTGCTTTTTTTGTTTGCGAACGAAAGACCAATTAGGAGAACACGAAACTTTAACAATTGATCACATTATTGAATTACAATTAGGTGGTAAGGATAGCTTGGAAAATCTCCAAATACTTTGTACTGCATGTCATAAATTAAAAAATTGGAGCAGATTATATCTAAATTGGCATTTTAATGGAAAAGAAGTGAATATGGTAAACGAGGGAGGTAGTAAGCAAAATGAAAGAAGAAAGAGTTAAGATTATTTTTAAATCAGTTTTTCCGAGATTTGTTTATGCCGAAGAAGGCACTTTAAGTCCTTATCTTGTAGTTGTAGGTCCCTTTGAGGAAGGTGATGTTGTAGAATTGCCGAAAAGGATTGCTAAAATTTTAGTAGAGAAAAACCGTGCGGAATATTATGAAGAAGAATCAAAATGAAAAAAGTACTTATAAGTTACATACAACATAAGAAAAATGATGAATTTATTACTCCGCCTGAAGCAGTTTATCCTCTTTTGAAATATTTACCAAAAGATAAAATTTATTGGGAGTGTACTGATGATGGGAATTCAGGCATAACGGCTGTTTTAAAAGAAAAAGGTTACAAAGTAATTTCAACACACATTTCTAAAGGTTTTGATTTTTTGAAAGATAAACCAACTTTCAAATTTGATATTATAATAACTAACCCGCCTTTTTCTCTTAAGAACGAATTTTTGGAGAGGGCATATTCGTTAGGAACTGTTGCCTAAAGATTTAATTTTTGAACAAGTTTAATTTCTACCTATAGAATTCTTTAAACCACATTTTCAGTTTAGTTATTTCATAGCCGTTGTGCTTGCCTTCTATTATCCAGCCACCAATCACTGGGTAGATGCCCATTCTTGCTGTAAGGTCGTTAGCGTCTTGGAAGCAACCCACCTGAAAGGCATGAATGTTTCTATAGCTCATATACATAGCTGTATGGAAATGCCCCCAAAGTAAGATGTTTGGCTTGTTTCCACTTGGCAACTTCTCAATGTACTTCTGCAATTTATAACTAATTGCGTAAGCTGGCTGTCCCGTAGGATGTACTACATCAATGTAAACATTGCTTTTGTCCAATCTTAATCTTGCATAGAAATCGCCAATCCATTTCATATCCTTTCTCTGTTGTGAAATTACCTTACCTGGATGTATGGATAACCCTCGTTGATATTGTTTTAAGCAATGGTTTCCGCAGATGAAAAATGTATTAATATCACTTGGATAAAAGTTTATCACTTCTTCTACTTGGTCGTCAATAGTAAACTTAGAAAGTTGAGAAGTTTGGGTAGGATACACTCCCACGCCGTCAATAACGTCTCCAGCATGGATAACATACTGTACTCCTTCCTGCTTTGCCACATCATAAAACTTGTGTAAGAAATCCAACCTTGCATACTTGCTACCTACATGAGTATCGCCTATAAACGCTAACTTGAATTCTTTCCCTACATTAATTGGTGTAACGTTAGTTTGTGAATATTCGCTCTTCTTACCGTTGAAGTAGTAGTAATCGTCCTCTCTAACAATCTCATATCCTGCTCTTCTAAGTTTTTTAATCTCATCCAGAATTCTTTTCGGTTCAGAATTAAGATTTTCAACCAATTCTTCTAAAGTTTTTGGTTTTTTTAAACTGTTGAGTATCCTTCTCTCAAGAGGCGTTTTCACATTTTCACCTCTTGTGGTTTATTGTTTGTAATCAAATTTCGGCAAAGAATATTCCAATGTTTTAACTGTCAATTCAAAAGCTTTCTTATCATCAAAGTATTTTGTATATGCTCTATACACATCATGCACATATTCTGCTATGGCTTCAGGTAATTTCTGTTCTCTGGCTTTAGAAAGAGTTTTCTTTGAAATCTTCATCATTTCTTCTAACAATTCTTCCAAAGTTTTGATATCGTCGTCAAACATCTTATAAAGTTTCTTCGGTTTTGGAGTTTAAAAATATTGTTGTTATAAAAAGATTGTTTCCTACTACAGAAAAATATATTTATAACTTATTTCATTTAGTAGTATAAGATGACTACTCAAAGTATTAGAGCAACAGGTTCTTTTAAGCTGATTGAAGTTTCAGAAGAATTAGAATTCCTCTTTAAAACCTATAAAGAAATTGTAAATTTCTTAATCACTTACGCTAATGAACACAAGATTACAAGCTTCTTTAGGCTTTGTAAAGAGACCTATAAAATGCTTAGGGAGAAGTACCCTCAACTCAAAAGCCAGCATATTGTAACTGCTTGTCGGATGGCTACAGCAATTTATAGGGGTTATCGCAAACGCAAAAGGAGGAAGAAGGCTAAGGAATTACCTACTCTTAAGAGGGATGTTGTTTGGTTGCATGCCAGTTTGTTTAGAATTGACTTTAAAAAGAAAGTTTTGAAATTGTCTTTGCCTTCGGGACGCAAAGAATTCCACTTTTGTACTGCCGATTATCATGAGAAATTTAAGGATTGGCAAGTTAAGGAAGCACAATTGTTCAAGAACGGCAAAGGAGTTTTTGTGAATGTTTGCTTCCTGAAAGAAGTTGATATTGGCGAGCCGAAATCTTGTGTTGGTGTTGATATCAACGAAAACAATGTCACTTTAGCACTTCCAAATGGACAATTTGTTCAGATAATAACTCATGAGCGTGAAATCCGAACGGCATATTATGTTAAAAGAAGAAAAATTCAGAAAAAAATCCGAACAGGAAAGCGTAAAATTGCTTTGTTAAGAAAGTACGGCAACCGAGAGAGAAATAGAATAAAAGATTTGTATCACAAAGTTGCGAACAAAATTATTGAGATTGCTAAACCATTCGGAGCAATTGCTTTAGAAGATTTAACTCACATCCAAAAATCTATTAAATATACTAAAGAAATGAACGGTCGGCTTCATAGATGGAGCTTTCGTCAATTTCAAAACATCATTGCTTACAAAGCAACATTAAATGGTCTTGAGGTTGTTTATATTGATCCAGCACACACTTCGTCCCTATGCCCAAGATGTGGGGAAAAATTAAGCTCGAAAGGGCATAGGATTTTAAAGTGTAAGAAATGCGGGTTAGAAGCAAATCGGGATTTAATTGGCAGTTTAAACATTTTGTTAAAAGCCCTGAAGATGTGGGGAGGCTCTGTCCACCCCGAAAGCCAGCCTATGAAGACGGGAGGCTGGAACTTTGAAGCGACGACTGTGATTGATTGGTTTTCAGAAAAGCCAGAATTGGCTTGTATTTCCAGCGAATAAGCATGGTTTGTAATGAACTTGTTGAAAGGACAGAAAACAATACCACCATAAATCGCTGAACCTAATATGCCATCTCTGTTTGTAATGAACTTGTTGAAAGGACAGGTAGGATTCCCACGATTGCTGAATGGAGGGGGCAATTACTGGTTTGTAATGAACTTGTTGAAAGGACAGGGTTTCAAAATGTTGGCCAGTTTAGATATTTGCTCTTTGTTTGTAATGAACTTATTGAAAGGACAGACATTACAATTTTTCCATTACGATGAGTCTTTTTTTTGAAATTTCGGGAATTAGTTTGTGGTTTTTTGGCAAAATTAGCAAATGGCGAGTAGCCCGAACTATCTTTGAATATTTTGGGAATTCTATTTTATCCACAAAAAAAACATTTTTCATTCTGGTTTTTTTCAAATAAACAATGGCACATTTATTACTCACATTTATTTTAAAGAATGTTGGATGAACAACCATGGGTTTGTGAGTAGACAATTCACTAATAATATCAAAGAGAGGTTTAAGTACCAAATTGTTGGTTATTCTAATAGCTCTCTTGCCGATTTTTGACATGCTTATCACCCCTACTTCTTGAAGTAGATTGGTTCAAAAATTATTTTCAATCCAACATTTTTCTTGGCGAGAGCTTCTTTAGGTATTCCCAAAGCCCGCAATTCTGCTTTTGTAATGATAATTCCGTAGCTATTTCCTATTTTTCTTAGCTTGGCAAATTTTATTCCTCTTGCCATATTCTCACCTCGTTTGATTAATCATAACGAATGCAAAAGCAAAAACTATGATGATTATTAAAGGATATCCCCAAGCTCCCCAGGAATTAGTGGACATGAGACCTACCAAAACCCAGGTGGAAGAGATAATAGCTGAAATTGCTGGACCAGAGCCAAGTCTATCTAAAAGCAAACCAACGACAATTCCTGTTATCATGAAAAACAACACTGGAGAGCCAAATACTGAATACATTAAAGTATCCATAGCATATAAAATCATATCAATGCATGTAGCATTCATTTTAACTCACCTTATGTAGTTCCAGAGCGGATAGCTGAATATATAGCTACTGCCCACATTGCCATCCAAACAAATGTACTAATTAAAGTGATTATTAATGGTGGATGGAATATTTGAAGGAGTACTATTGGTGCCAACACAAAAGTTCCTAAACTTGCGAAGAGTTTTTGAATTGGGTTGAAGATGTTGAAGTAAATGAAATCCAATACTTGCCTTGTTAATGAGCCTAAATCTACTCCGAATATTTCAAATATACCCGTTTCATTGGTAGCGCCCTTAACTAATTCTTCAGTTGTTACAGTGTAGTTTGTGGATATGAGCGTTTCTGCTATTTTTGTAGCATTAGTTTCATTTGCTAAAGCTTGTACTGTTGGCAAATCTTTGATATAGTATGTATTCAATAGTAAATCTTTATAAAACGATGTTTCTTGATTTGCGAGCAGACCAGGATTTATTTCGCTCATCATTCCTAAAAGTAGGAAAAGTATTATTGTGCTTACAACGCTAACTGATACCATAAATGTTAGCCTCATTTTCTCACCTTCTCCAAAATGTTGCTATAGCGATTATTATTAGGAATATTCCGATGAATATGCCTGCATAGGCTGGTATTGCATGAGCCATAGCAAATATTGCAGTAATACCTCCAACGAACAAAGCGTACCAAAAGATTGAAGCTCCGAAGCTTGCCAATATGATTGTGAACAAAATTATTGTGCTTATGTATGTAGCAAATCCAAAGTATGGTCTGTCTTCAAAAATTGTTCTTATGGAGTTAAGAGCTTTTAAGATTGTATATGCGGTGTTTTTTACAATCCACAATT
>Ga0164315_10003923_pt1 | contig 11558 bp, 8 predicted proteins | sample GuaBasSedimGuay6_FD_113737 | JGI IMG/M metagenome (GOLD analysis project Ga0164315, IMG submission 113737) | Subseafloor sediment microbial communities from Guaymas Basin, Gulf of California, Mexico - Guay6, Core 4569-2, 0-3 cm | ecosystem: Environmental > Aquatic > Marine > Hydrothermal vents >... | reverse complement strand
TTGAAGATATCATTTCAATAATTGAATTAGATGAAATCCAGGCTAAAGAAATGATTGAAGAAGCAAAAGTTATTCTGGAACGGGAATTACAGGAACAAAAACAGGAAAAAGAGCAGGAGCGAGAACGGGAAGAAGAAAAGGCTTCAGAAGAGGTTCAGGAACTGGAAGAGGAAGAGGTTCAAAAAGAGGAAGACGCTTAACTATCAGGTCATATAGACAACAGACAGCAGGCGAAAAAAGAATATAAAAAGAGACTTACTTGGGGGCAATAAATGGCGAAGATCAGAGTATATGAATTGGCTAAAGATCTGAACATGACGAACAGAGCACTTCTTAATAAAATGAAAGAGTTAAAGATTGAAGTTAAAAGCCATATGAGTTCTCTGGAAAATAGCGATCTTAACGCAATTAAAAGAAGCCTTTTTGGAAAAGCGAAAAGCAAGAAAGAGGTCAGGGTAAAACCATCCGTTATCCGAAGACGCAGGCATGACTCTGAAGAGATTATTGAACCGGAAGTTGAGGAAGAAATCATAACTTTGGTGGAAGAAAAATCAGAACAGATCGCTGCCCCTGAAAACAAAGCGCCTGTTGCCCGGGAAGAAGCACAAAAAACGCCATCAGATATTGAACAAGGCCTTGCAGAAGAATCCAAAGACCATGATATTGAAAAGACTCCCGAAAAAATAGAGCCTGCTCCCAAAAAAAAGAAATTAAAAGCTAAAAAGGGTAAGCCTGCCAAAATCATTAAGCCGGTCAAAATTGATCTGCCTGAACCAATTGAGACAGAAAAGATAAAAGTTGATCCCGAAGCCGGTAAGACGGAAATTATACCTGTTAAAGAAGAAGAGTCTGAGACTATGACTGAAGAACTAGTTGTGGAAAAAGAAGAAAAACAGATTGCTGAGCCGGAAATTGAGGCAGTTGTTGAAGATATAGAGAAAAAGGAAAAAAAGAAAAAGAAAAAGAAAAAATCCACTCCTGCAAAAATTGTTAAAATTGCAGATCCTTTAGTGCTTAAAAATTTAAGGAAATCCACGGTGGGCGAAGACAATAAACGGGGTGGGGTGAAAAAAGATATCAACAAGGACATTGTAAATAAAAAACCCTTTAAAAAGAAAGCCCCCGTGTTATCAAAGCCTCCTGCTATTTCTGGAAAAGATGCGCCTTTAGTGGATATTCCCGTGGCAGGTGAAATTGATACCCTAAAAAAGAAAAAAGAAAAAAGAAAAATCGTTTTTGGTGAGGACAAGCCTGCTGCAGTGAAAAGAAAACACCGTAAGAAAAAATCTGTGGTTGAAGGGGATGAATTGTATGCTAGTCCCCGGGGCAAGAAAAAACGAGGTAAAAAAGAAACAAGGGGTAAAAAGGGGAATTTTCAGAAGACCCGGATTACAACACCCAAAGCCATTAAAAGGCGTATTAAGGTTGATGATGCCATTGAACTTGCCGAGCTTGCAAAAAGGATGGGTATCAAAGCAAATGAGATGATTGTCAAATTGATGGCCTTAGGCGTTATGGCAACGGTGAATCAGACCATAGATTTTGATACTGCAGTACTGGTTGCGACAGAATTCGACTTTGAGGTGGAAAGAGCATCTTTTGAGGAAGAAACCCTCCTCACTATTGACACTGGGGATGATGATGAAGATAAAATGATTGGAAGAGCACCTGTTGTAACGATTATGGGGCATGTCGATCATGGAAAAACATCACTTCTGGACGTCATCAGGAAGTCTAAAATTACCAGTGGTGAAGCCGGTGGAATTACCCAGCATATTGGTGCTTATAATGTTCAAACACCTAATGGGGGACGGATCACATTTCTTGATACACCGGGGCATGCTGCTTTTACAGCAATGAGATCCAGGGGTGCTCAGGTTACAGATATTGTTATTCTTGTTGTTGCTGCCGATGACGGGGTGATGCCCCAGACCATAGAAGCAATCAATCATTCAAAAGCAGCAGGTGTACCAGTTGTGGTTGCTGTAAATAAAACGGATAAACCCGGTGCTGATCCTGACAAAATTATGAGAGAGCTATCAGAGTTTGATCTGCTTTCAGAAGAGTGGGGCGGGAAGGTCATATTTGTTAAAGTATCTGCAAAGACAGGAGAAGGCATTGATGATCTTCTTGAAATGATTCTGCTGCAGTCTGAGGTTCTGGAACTCAAAGCGAATCCGGACAGAAAAGCTTCAGGCTATGTTATAGAATCACGTTTAGATGTCGGCCGTGGCGCGGTGGCAACCATACTTGTAAAACAGGGAACCTTAAGAGAAGGTGATCCTATTGTCTGCGGGCATTATTCGGGCAGGCTTCGGGCAATGGTTGATGGTTCAGGAGCTAGAATTGAAGTGGCAGGCCCTAGTTCTCCTGCTGAAATCGTCGGCCTGAATGGTGTGCCCGATGCCGGGGATGAGTTTATGGCTGTTGCTTCGGATAAGGATGCCAAACAGATTGCAGGCCACAGGATGCAGAAACAAAGGGCAAAAGAGCTGGCCAAGAAAAGCCGTGTTAACCTTGAAAAAATGTTTGAAAATCTTGGCTCTGCTGAAGTCAAGGAACTCAGACTTATTGTTAAAGCAGATGTCCAGGGCTCAATTGAAGCCTTGAATGATTCGTTAAAAGATCTGGCCAAGGAAGAAGTAGAGGTTAAAATTGTTCATTCCGGAGTTGGTACAATAAATGACTCGGATGTAGCACTTGCGGCAGTCTCTGATTCCATTATCATAGGGTTTAATGTCCGACCGACACCTCAGATTAGAAAATTTGCCAGGGATGAAAATGTTGATATGCGGTTTTATGATATTATTTATAATGTTATCAATGATATTAAAGCTGCACTGGATGGTATGATGCCGTCCACATTTCATGAAATTATAATTGGACGGGCAGATGTCAGAGATACCTTTGTAGTGCCCAAGATGGGAACCATTGCAGGTTGCCATGTTGCGGAAGGCAAAGTTGTTCGAGGCAAAAAAGTAAGACTCTTAAGAGATGGTGTTATTAAGTGTGATACAGCATTATCATCACTCCGAAGGTTTAAGGATGATGCCAAAGAGGTTGAACAGGGATTTGAGTGCGGCATCGGGCTTCAAAAATACAATGATATCAAGGTGGGCGATACTATTGAGTGTTATGAAGTTGAAGAAAGAAAATACAAGGCTGATTAATTAAAAAATGAAACCCTATACAAGAGCCGACAGAATCAGTGGCAAAATTCAATTTGCCATTACCCAGCTTTTAAGTCAAAAAATGCAGGACCCGAGAATTGAGATGGCAACTGTGAGCGGTGTTAAAATGACTTCTGATCTTCGTGTTGCCTATGTGTATATTGCTGTTTTTGGTGATAAGAAGCGAATTTCCGCCGCCATGAATGGCTTTAAGAATTCCAAGGGATTTATCAAGAAAAGTATTGCACCGAAATTAGGATTGAAATATATGCCGGATCTGAATTTTGTTCATGATGAGTCTTTTGACAAGGCAGCCAAAATGGATGCACTCATTAAATCCGCTTCTTCGGGAACATCAGACGAACAACTATCGTAAAAAAATTAAATGAAAAGTGGTATTATAGCGATTAATAAACCCTGCGGCATCTCTTCAGCCCGTATTGTGGCTATTGTCAAAAAGGCTTTGGCTGCGAAAAAAGTCGGGCATACCGGGACCCTGGACCCTTTTGCCACAGGATTGCTGCTTTGTGCAATTAACCAGGGAACCAGAATATCCGGATTTTTTCTTGGCGGCCATAAGCGGTATCTTGCCCGGATCTGTCTGGGGGTTGAAACAGACACCTATGATCTGACAGGGAAAACGGTTTTTACAGCTCCCCAAAAGGTCATGGATGGTCTTAAAAACCAGGATATCCAGGAGACTGTAAAATCCTTTATCGGTAAACAGGAGCAGGTTCCGCCGGCTTTTTCCGCGCTGAAACATGAAGGCCGGCCACTGTATAAACTGGCACGCCAGGGGAAGATAATACAAAAACCGCCCAGGCAGATTGAGATTTTTGAAATCATCATAAATCATATTGAGGTGCCGAATATTGATATAGACGTCTTTTGTTCATCAGGGACCTATATCAGAAGTCTTGGCTTTGATATAGGCAGAAAACTTGGATGCGGTGCCCATTTATCAAAATTGTGCAGAACACAGTCCAGTCAATTTTTACTGGACAATGCCATTGAATTGGATGCTCTTGAAAAACTGGATCAAAAAGCGATTGAAAAAAGAATGGTTCCCTTATCAGATTGTCTTGAATTTATGCCCCCGATGGTTGCAGACAGATCCATTGCCCGGAAAATCAAATTTGGCCGGAAACTTTTGAAAAATGAATTTAAATCTGTTCCGGAAAAAGAGAATCAACTTATCCGGGTGATTGATGAAAAGAACAACCTTCTGGCGATCATTCAATTAAGTGAAAACAGGGAAGAATATAATTATTCTTGCGTTTTTTCAAGTTAACTGGTATTTAGAAAAGGCTATATATATTTGTAATGGTATGATGATCTGCTGTGAATTTCTTTTTTCTGAATGGAATATCGGATGAGAAATCATAAAACATCAGGTTATCAAAGAATGCCATGTTTTATTTATTCCAAATAAAGGAGTTTTCAAGTGGTTTTATTAGCAGCAAACAAAGAGGAGATGATTGAACAATTCAAGCTCCACGAGTCTGATACAGGCTCACCAGAGGTGCAGGTTGCCATTTTAACCCACCGCATCAGCTATCTTACAGAGCATCTTAAAATTCACAAGAAAGACCATCATTCAAGACGGGGTCTATTGATTCTTGTCGGGCGGCGTAGAAGTCTTTTGAGTTATGTTAAGAAAAAAGATGTGAACAGATACCGTTCTTTAATTGAAAGACTCGGACTTAGAAGATAAAAATGACAATCAACTGGTTTTTGACAGGTCGTTGGTCAAAAACCAGTTTTTTATTTTTATCAAATTTATTTTTACCAATTTTATTATCGGGGCGGCAATTTTCAGGAAATTTTTTAAATAAGTTCGCAGGTTTGTTATTAAGTTTATATTTAATGGCAAACCTGCGGGTTTATTATTTTTAAAAATTTCCTTACACTTTGCTGCCCTTTTTATTACAGGAGAAGTTATGGAAAAAAAATTTACAACAACCATTAATGGAAAAGAGTTTTCCATCAGTGGTGGAAAAATTGCCAAACAGGCATCAGGATCAGTCATCGTGCAATATGGAGAAACCATGGTATTGGTTACTGCTGTTGCATCAAAAGAGCCAAAAGCTGCCATCAGTTTTCTGCCCTTGACTGTTGAATACCAGGAAAAAATTTATTCAGCCGGAAGAATCCCGGGAAACTATTTCAGACGTGAAATCGGAAGACCCTCTGAAAACGAAACCTTGACAGCAAGATTGATTGACAGACCCATTCGTCCCCTTTTTGATGAAGGGTACAATTATGAAACCCAGGTTATTGCCACTGTCCTTTCAATGGATAAGATCAATGAACCTGCTACCCTTGCCATGGTGGGAGCATCAGCAGCCCTGCAAATTTCTGATATTCCCTTTGCAGGTCCCATTGCCGGCATTAAAGTCGGCAGGATAGATGGGCAGTTTATTGCAAATCCGACCATAGAAGAAATGAAAGAAAGTGATATTGAGCTGGTTGTTGCAGGATCAAAAACCGGTGTTGTCATGGTTGAAGGCGGAGCCAATATTGTTTCTGAAAAAGACATGCTGGATGCTATCTTTTTTGGTCATGAAGCCATGCAGCCCATCATTGATTTACAGGATCAGATAAAAGAGGCTTTGGGAAAAGAAAAACACGTGTTTGTACCGCCCGTACTGGATGAAGACCTTTTTGCCAAGGTCATTGAATACTCAAAGGATGACATTTATAAACAGGTTCAGATCAAAACAAAGATAGAGCGCCAAAATGCACTCAGTGACTTAAAAGAACAGGTTGTTGAACATTTTAGTGAAATCTATCCTGAACAGACAAAAGATATAAAAGAAGCCTTTTCCAAATGTTTGAAAAAAGTCAGTCGGGATATTGTTTTGAAAGAAGACAAACGGATTGACGGCAGGGCTTTTGATGAAATCAGACAGATCGACTGTGAAGTGGGAATCCTCCCCATGACACACGGGTCAGCACTTTTCACAAGAGGTGAAACCCAGGTCCTGGGAGTTTTAACTCTTGGTTCGGGCATGGATGAACAACGGGTCGAAACCCTGATGGGCAATGAAACCCGGGCCTTTATGCTCCATTATAATTTTCCGCCCTTTTCCGTGGGAGAAGTAAAACGGGCAGGTGGCCCTTCCAGACGGGATGTTGGGCATGGAAACCTTGCAAACCGTGCGATTGCAAGGATTCTTCCTCCCCAGGAAGAGTTTGAATACACAATCCGGCTGGTGGGTGAGGTCATGGAATCCAATGGGAGTTCATCCATGGGAACCATCTGTTCAGGTGTCCTGGCATTGATGGATGGCGGTGTTCCAATAAAAGCGCCGGTTTCAGGGATTGCCATGGGACTTGTAAAAGATGGTGATAAAACCGCAGTGCTTTCGGATATCCTGGGAGATGAAGATCATTTTGGAGATATGGATTTTAAAGTGGCTGGAACGACTGAAGGAATTACGGCTCTCCAGATGGACATCAAGATTAAAGAGCTGTCCCGGGAGATCATGGAGAAAGCCCTTAATCAGGCCCACGGCGGCAGGATACATATCTTGAATAAAATGCTTGAAACCCTTAAGGACACAAGGTCGGAAGTTTCTCCCCGGGCACCCAAAATTGTCAGTATCCAGATTAATTCCGATAAAATCAGGGAGATCATTGGTCCTGGCGGAAAAGTGATCCGTGCGCTCCAGGCGGAAACCAACACCGTCATTGAGGTGAATGATTCCGGTATCGTCAAGATTGCGGCACAAAATGAAGAAGATGCTGCCCTTGCCTTAAAAATGGTATCAGATATTGCTCTTGATCCTGAAATTGGTGCCATTTATCAAGGCACAGTCGTTAAAATCACCGACTTTGGTGCTTTTGTAAATATTAAACAGGGAACCGACGGGCTGGTACATATTTCTGAACTTGCAAACTACAGGGTCAAAAAAGTGACAGATGTGGTTAAAGAAGGGGATGTTATCCCTGTAAAGGTACTTGATGTTACCCGGGATGGGAAAATAAAGCTGAGTTATAAAGCAGCAAAAGAAGATGACAAATAATTCATTTTGTATCTGTCCCCTTGCCAGTGGCAGCAAGGGGAACAGCCTTTTTGTATCATGCCTGAAAAATTCTATTCTGATTGATGCAGGTCTTTCAGGCATTGAAATCCAACGGCGGCTGAACGTCTTGAATATCAATCCTGAAAGTCTTACAGCCATCATCATCACCCATGAGCATTCCGATCATGTAAAAGGCGCCGGCATATTGAGCCGTCGTTTTAACCTGCCTGTTTATATCACACAAAAGACCTATGAGGCAGCAGCTCAAGGCCTTGGAAAAATAGAGGACATCTGTTTTTTTGAGTGCGGCACCCCCTTTAAAATAGATCAAATTCTGGTCAGCCCTTTTTCCATCTCTCATGATGCCACGGATCCTTCGGGACTGACCATGGAATATAATGGTTATAAAATAGGGATAGCAACGGATCTGGGCATTGTGACAAGTCTTGTAAAAGAGCATTTGAAAAACAGCCATATTTTATACCTTGAATCAAACCATGATCTTGACATGCTGATTAATGGTTCCTATCCATGGTATCTTAAACAACGAATCAAAGGCAGGACCGGTCATCTGTCCAATGTGGATGCAAAAAATCTTTTATCGGAACTTAGGACGGATGCCTTAAAACATGTCATCCTTGCACATTTGAGTGAAGAAAATAACAGCCCTCAAAAAGCTGTTCAAGAAATTTCAAAAAGTTTGAATGGTTCAAATGTTGTCCTGCATGTAGCTCGTCCTGATCAACCGGGAACGATTATAAAATTGTAACCCAATTTTTAGATCCTCTCTTTTTTCAACAGATGATAATATTCACCCTTTAAACGTACAAGTTCCCCGTGAGACCCCTGCTCCCTTATTTTTCCATCCCTTAAAAGAAGGATGGTATCACAATTTCTTACAGTGGACAGCCTGTGCGCGATGATAATGGAAAGCCTGCCTTTCATCAGTTTGTTCATCGCATCATGAACCTTTTGCTCTGACTGGGAATCCATGTATGATGTTGCTTCATCAAAAATGATCAGATCAGGGTTAAAGGCAAAGGCCCTTGCAATGCATACAAGTTGTTTCTGGCCGCTGGACAGAGGACGTCCCCCCTCTTTTATCAAAGTGTCAAGCCCGGAAAATTTTTCAAATAAAAAATCACAGTTTCCATCATGTAAAGCCTTTTCAAGCCGGGAGGTATCCATATCTATTCCTGAAGGTGCAATATTTTCCCGGATAGTGCCGAAAAAGAGAACAGGGTCCTGCATGACAAGGGCGGCCTTATTCCTGATATCTTTTATATTGATTGAATTGGTGTTGATATTGTTGATGGCAATATTTCCATCACCTGCTTTATAGAATCCTGTGATCAGGTTTATAATGGAACTTTTTCCAGATCCTGTCTGACCTACAATACCAATGGAGTTTCCTTGATCAAGATGAAACGAAATATTTTTTAATACCATTATTTTCTGATCGTATGAAAAATTCACCTGGTCAAAACTGATACTGGAAATTTTATCAATCCTCTGTCTTGTTTTACTGATTCGCTGTTTTGCCTTATCATTGTTGAGTACGTTGACAATCCGTTCTGCCGAAGCCATGGCACTCTGGAGCAGATTGAATTTTTCAGACAGCTCTCTTAACGGCCTGAAAAAAAGTTTCATATACGTTAAAAAGGCCACAAGTTCACCTAAGGTCAGAGATTTTTCAACAACTCCAAAGCTTCCACCCCAGATGATGATTGCAACACTTAATACGCCTAAAAAACCGATAAAAGGCATAAATATGGAAAATATTTTTATCTGGAAAAGAGCAGCCGTAAAATGTTCAAAATTAAGGTTTTTAAATCTTTGCAGAAACCTGTTCTGGCTGGAGGTTGTCTGAATGATTTTGATTCCTGTAAGGGCTTCTGAAAAACTGTGGTTGATTTCAGCTAATTTTTGCCGGATCGTTCTAAAGGCATTGCGTAGAATTTTTGAAAACAGAACAATACTGATCACAATAACCGGAACCAGCAGGGACAGGTAAAAAGCAAGCTTAATGTCAATGGTGTAAAGGATCAGAAGAATGCCTGCCATCATCATAAGATCTTTAAAGATAAAGATCATGACACTTGTAAACATTTCATTCATATTTTCAACATCACCTGCCACACGGGATACCAGCCGCCCGCTTGAGTTTTTATCATAAAAGGCAACGGGCAGAAATGTCATGTGGGAAAACAGAGTGCAGCGCAGGTTCAGTATGATTTTTTGACCAGTGTATTCCATGAAAAGACTCTGGAAAAAATCAATTACAAAGGAAGCCAGAATAAATATGGAAAAAAACATGCAGAACGTTTTAAAAGATTCAATTTTAAAGTCCAGAATCCGGATGCCTTTTTCAAGACCCACGGGAACGATAAATCCATCAAAGGCCTTTTGAATAAAAAGCGGCATGAGCAGCTCAAAACAGGTGACCAGGGTAACCAGAAAAGTTGACAGGATCAGCATCCATGCATAAGGCTTGATAAAGGGCCACAATTTTTTGACCACGTTAAAATCTGCAAGCGTTATTTCTTTTTCCTGAAGATTAATATCAGTCTTCATATCCCTCCTCAAACTGCTGAACCTGATAAGATTCTTTATAAAAACGATCTGTTTGAATGAGGTTTTCATGGGTTCCAAAATGATTGATCCCACCGTTTTTCAGTATTAAAATGGTGTCGCAGGATGCCAGAGCTGAGATCCTGTGGGATATGATAATAAAAGTGGCATTTAAATTCATCTGGTTCAATTGCGAAATAATTCTGGATGCAGTATGGGTGTCCACCTGACTGATAGGATCATCCAGAATTATGATGGGCTTTTTGTGCATCAATGTCCGGGCAAGAGCAATCCTTTGTTTTTGTCCTCCGGAAAGGGTGATACCCCTTTCGCCGGCAATGGTATCAAGACCATCAGGCATTTTTCCCAGGGTATCTTTAAGGCAGCAGACTTCGATAATCTGATCAAGCCTTTCTTTATCCACATTTTTTCCCATGAGAATATTTTCTTTTATCGTACCTGAAAAAAGAAATGATTCCTGGGGCATAAAGGCAATATTCTGCCTTAGAAAATCAAGATCCAGGGTGTTCAGATCAAGACCATCTATGGTGATTTTTCCAGCAGTCGTATTGTAAAGCCTTGGAATCAACTGGATCAGGCTGCTTTTTCCGGAACCCGGAGGACCGCTGATACCGATGGAAGTTCCCGGATCTATCTTAAAATTAATATTTGAAAGAATTGCTTGATCCTTATCATAGCCAAAACTGACATTTTTAAATACAATGTTTCCCTTTATTTTTGGAAGGATATTTGGATTTTCAGGAGAGCTTACTTCCGGCATTGAGTCTAAAAGTGTATTAATCCTTTTTAAGGATGCCATCCCTCTTTGAAAGAGATTGGTCATCCATCCCAGGGCAATGATGGGCCATGCCATGATCCCAAGATATTGAAGAAAGGCCACAAGCTCGCCTGGAGTTATAACCTGTTTCATCACAAGAAAGCCGCCATAAAATATAACCACCAGGGTGGACAGATTTAAAAAAAATACCAGTAAAGGTTTTATCAGGGCAGTAACAAAAGCCCGCTTAAGATTTTTTTTAAAATAATCTGTTGAAGCATCTTCAACCTTATTGCTTATTATGCTTTCAAAATTGAACACTTTGATAATGCGGATGCCAAAAAAACTCTCCCTTACAAGTTCCGTCAGTTGAGAAAAGGATTCCTGGGCTGTTTTATGAAAAGCATGCATTTTTTTCCCCAGGATTCGTGTGGCAAGAATCAGAAAAGGCATGGGGATCATGGCAATGGCTGTCAGTTTCGGATGGGTCCAGATCATGATGGAAAGGGTGGCGCCGCCAAGAAGAATGGTATCCACAAGTACGATCAGGCCAAAGCCGAATGCCATCCTGATATGATTTATATCGCTTGTGGCATGGGCCATGATATCCCCTGTTTTAACCTTGTCCAGATAGGCCATGTCCAGGCTCAGAACATGTTTGAAAAGATCATCTCTTATGCCTTGTTCAACATTTCTTGCACTTGTCATGAGAAAATTGCGCCAGCCATACCTGAAAACTGCCATGAAAAGGCCCAGAAAAACAATATAACCACACTGAACAATCAGGGTTTTATTGTCAAAAGAGCCTGCACTTAAGGTGTCAATGGCATTTTTAATGATCTGGGGAATGACTAGCTGCATGACATCCACAATGATCATGCATAAAATACCCAATAGTATTTTTTTTAAATTTTTTTTAAAATATGGATAGATCAGTTTCAATTTTTTTAAACTCCAGGTGTCAAAATAGACACTTTTTTCCCCATTGCAATGCTTAAACTCTATCTATCA
>Ga0164315_10003922_pt1 | contig 11558 bp, 11 predicted proteins | sample GuaBasSedimGuay6_FD_113737 | JGI IMG/M metagenome (GOLD analysis project Ga0164315, IMG submission 113737) | Subseafloor sediment microbial communities from Guaymas Basin, Gulf of California, Mexico - Guay6, Core 4569-2, 0-3 cm | ecosystem: Environmental > Aquatic > Marine > Hydrothermal vents... | reverse complement strand
TTGTAATCCCATAGAACGTCGTCTAGCCAGAGAGAAACGTTCCTGATTTCTGGTTTCTCTGTTCTGGCCCTTCCCTTCTTCTTCAGTTCGAGAAAACTCCTTGCCCTTGTCGTGGCATCCTGACAGATAGTGTAATAGTAATGGGTTGGTAAGTCGTGTTCTTCCTTGAGTTTTTCATAAAAGCGTTTCCTGAGTTTCAGGTGGCTCTTCACCTTGTTCTCGTCGGCGTAATTTGTCAGAAACTTCAGAATCTCGGAGTATTCGTCATAAACTTCTTTTACCGTATTAAATTTCCTCCTCGTGAGTGGATAACTTTCAAGGATGATTGTTCTTGTTAGTTTCACTCGTTTTCAACCTCCGTGAGGAGTTTTTTGACCTCTTGAATGAACTTCTTGTTCTTGCGACCGTAGAGTCTTCCCGCGAAACTGGTTATTATTGTAATCAAGTCTTCTACGAGTTCTTCTTTTGGTGTTTTATCCTTCTTGAAGACTGTTTCAATCCTCACGTTGTAGGCTGTGAATAGTTCTTCCAGGTATTTGAACCCGAATCGTGTGAGCCTGTCAGGGTGTGTGATGATGAGGACATCATACTCCTTGTTTTTTGCTAAATTGATTAGTTTTTTGAGGCCTTTTCTGTTCTCGTTCAATCCTGAGGCGATTTCCTTAACCTCATCCACGATTTGGTAGCCTTTACTAACTGCATATTGTTCAAGAGTTTTGAGTTGGGTTTCCAAGTCTTCTTTCTGGTCTCTTCCTGAGACTCTGGCGTAGAGGACTGCTCTTGTTGTTTCTTGTTTTTTACCGAGTAGTTTTTGGACTTCCTCTTCGGGGATTCTGAAGTCTCGCCCTATTTTGATTGCCCTGATTTTTCCAGCGTGGATCCAGCGGATTATGGTGACTTTATTGTAATTGAGGAGTTCCGCAACCTCTGAAGGTTTGTAAAACTTGGGCATTAATGACACCTAAGTATTAGTATGCAACGAAAATATTTAAACCCTTCGAAAGACACTACTCAGAGAACAGCCTGCGAGTGTTCGAGTGACCCGCTCCGCCATAGTGAACTGAAAGAGAAGGAGGATTAACAGAGTAGTCTAAGCCAGGCACCCGTAGTATCACGGGAGATAAAACTCCACGTGAAGAAGACCCGTCACGACCAGGTAGAAAAGTAGCTCAGGAAATGAGTCTGGTGTATACCTAACCACACCGTTCTCGCCAGGATGAAATGGTGTATAACGTTATATAACAGCTTCACTTGACTCTAAACTTCATCCTTGAGAGGAACACGTAAGCATCCTTACGTAAACTCCTTGGAACGTAATCCACCAATATATTAGCCTCCTGCACGGCCTTTTTAACCTGCTTCCCAGCAGAAAACATTCCGCTCTTCAGTATCTTCTCAACCACGTCAACTATCCAACCCTCGACGGACTTCTCAGAGTAGAGATCCTTCCCCTCTATCCATGCCCTCTCGTTTCTAGCATAGAACTTTAAACCATGCGACGAGAAGTAGAGGGGCCCCCTCTTTATCGAGACCTTCGGCCTCTCGAGCCTATCAACCTCGAGGAAGATGAAGTTTCTACCGTAGTCAATCCCTAGAACCTTAAAGCCCTCTAGCTCGAGTTGCCTAGCTAGGCCTTTAGCCGTCTTCTCAACCTGGGGCAGTAGAAGGTCATCAACGATATCAGGTGGATCAAATAAGAGGGTAAGAAGGTGAGTTCTCTTCCTCCTGAGCTCCTCCAAGTAGTTCCCTACAGCAACTTTGGGGAAGAAGTAGTTAAGCGAAGGGCTCTCCAGGAACTTCTTCGCGTTAAAGTAGAAGAGGCCATAGCGCTCCCAGCTTAAGTTGGCCGCAACATTCCTCCTGGGGTCTATGGGATCTATAACTATCAAGGGTTTATCTTCCTCTACCTCCCTCTTTACGGTCTTCATCGCTATCTCGGGCTCTCTCTTAAGCCAATTCCCAGGATCAATAACCTTCTGCCTGAGCATGAAGTCATGCTTTTCTAGAACCTCTAGGAAGGAGCCGAACTTTATAACGAGGATCTCCGCAAGGTATCCAGAGAACCCCCTAACGTAGATCTCGCTCCCATAAGCGTTTATTCCCTTTAGGAATTTCTTTAACAGTCTAACCTCATCGTTCCTCCCGTTGAGGTTCTCTAGAACCCATCTCGTGTGGAGTATAGACCTATCAACGGCAGTCCTCACATCCCTCCAATCCCTAACGTCATAGCAGGGGACGAGATCAACTTGAAAACCCTTATAGTAGGCCCTAACGTAGGGGTGCTCGGCGTAAGCCACTTCATACCTCTCCAATTTTTTCCCGATTTCCTTGGCTAGCTCAAGACCCCTCTCCCTGAGCTCCTCAAGGGGGGTATCCAATGGAAAGGCCAAGAACAAGTCTATATCGTGATCGCCCCTCAGAAAGGTATCCTTCTCAAGGGATCCAACAAAGTAAGGCCTAACCTCGATACCAAGTTCCTCTGATGAAGATTTAACTAGCTCAAGGAGGTGCAACCTAACTTCATTCAACTCTTTATAATCCTCTTCCCTGGGCTTTATCCTCTCAAGGACTTGAAATAAAAGCTCCATGGATATCACTCCGAGAGCTCGAACCTTGCCAAAGTTTCATATATCGGCCCCTTTGGAGTTAGCGTGCTCTTCTTCAGCTCTATCGCCTCAACCCTGAAGGTTCCGAAGTCCTCGTTGGCCAATTCCTTGAGCTTCATTGCCAAGCCGAGCTTATCCTTAACGAACTTAACCCTGCCAATTGTAACGTGGGCAACGAACTCCTTGTCCTTCTTGAAGCCTAGCTTTGAAAGTTCCCTCTCTATATCCTGGGCTATGGCCTTTATCCCCTCGTCGTTCTCAACTCCAGCCCATATAACCCTAACGTAGTTTGGATTCGGGAAGACCCCTATTCCCTTAACCCTCACTTCATGCTTCTTGTGCCTCTTGGCTATCTCCGCTAGAACTCTCTTTATCTCCTCGGCCTGCTCCTGCGTAATCTCGCCAAGAAACTTCAACGTTATGTGAAGGTTTTCCCTCTCAACGAACTTTATCTTCGCCTCTTTAGTTCCTATGAAGTCTTGGGCTTTAACTATGGCATCCCTAACCTCCTCGCTGACGTCTATGGCTATAAACGCCCTCATGATACCACCTAGGGAAAATTAGGGAGAAAGGTTAAAGAGATTTTGGGGAGAGTTATCAAAGGATGATGAAGGATCCAGCTCTGACCGGTGATGAGGCCTGCGATGACTGACGGTGATTAAAATGGAGTTCCATAACAGGGAGAAAGAAATTGAGGGACTTATGAGGATAATAAAAAGTGAGCCAACGCTAATTACGTTCATCTATGGGCCAATAAACAGCGGGAAAACAGCTTTAATTAAGAAGGTAATCGAAGATCTCCCGAAGGACTACGTGGCATTCTACATCAACCTCAGGGAGAGAATGATAAAAGACTACAGGGACTTTATTCAAGAACTCTTCGAAACCTTTGACGTTAAAGAGAACTTACTCCTCGACTTATTGGAGGAAACCACGAAGTTCATGGGAATTCCAATTTCAAGAAACTTACTTGAGAAGATATTTAGCAGAGATAAGCCCGGAGATGCATTCAAGTACATCGTGAATCTTACAAGGAAGCTCAAGGACAGCGGAAGGACGCCAATAATAGTATTGGACGAGCTCCAGAAGATTAAGGACATTAAGATAAACGGCTACCTGCTGTACGAGCTCTTCAACTTCTTCATAAGCCTGACCAAGGAGAACCACTCAGCCCACGTCTTCGCTATAACCTCAGATTCGCTGTTTATAGAGAGAGTGTTCAGAGAAACGAAGCTCTATGGGAGGGCGAGATACTTCCTCGTAGACGATTTCGATTATAAAACCACCGAAGAGTTCTTAAGAAAACACGGATTCTCAAGTGAAGAAATTGAGCTAACGTGGAAATACTTCGGAGGTAAACCCGTGTTCTTGATTGAGGCTATAAACAACAAGGATAACATAAAAGAATTTTGTGCAAGCCAGCTTTCGTTAAGGAAAAGGCAAATAAAAGAGATAATAAAGGGAAGGAATTTCAAAATACTCAAAGAGTTTAAGGGTAAAGAGGAAGTCATTGTTGAAGAAATTGATGAGGAAATAGAGTACCTAGTGGAAAACAACATCCTGTTCTTCGATCCTGTAAGGGGAATCCTAAAGCCACAGTCAAGGCTCGATCTACTCGCAATCAGGGAAATAGTTCCCTGACGAGCTCCTCCACTTTCTCCTTTGCGTTTCCTATTATGGGCTCACCATGGGCTGGATAAAGGTTCTCGAAGTCTATCTCAAGCAATTCCTTGATCCTCTGTCTGTTCTCTTCAGGATTCAAGGAGTACATCCGTGGAATCTCCTTTAACCTCCCATTTTCCTCCATCAGGAGATCCCCAGGGAACAAAGACTTTGATTCCAAGTCCAAGAGAACTATGCTGCCCTGAGTGTGCCCGGGCATGTGGAATACCTTCAATCCCTCAATGACTTCTCCACCTTTAACTTTCACATCCACCTCCCCAATCCTGGGAGCATCTAATTCATGGGCAACAACCTTAATCCCTGGGAACTTCTCCTTTAGACATCTCAGGGAGCCCGTGTGATCAAAGTGGTGGTGGGTAAGAAAGACCATGGTCAAAGGTTTTCCAAGTTCCTCAACTTTCCCAACTATCTTTTCACAGGTCTCCTCGAGACCGGCATCTACGAGGATTAAGTGGTCTTCTCTCTCGATCATGTACACGTTAACGAACCTGTCGAATATCCTGTGGATCATCTCCTCCACCTCAATATCACGATTAAAGCAAGGACACTTATAACACCAAGGGTCCACCATGGGAAGCACTTTAACTCAGACCTAGAAACTGTGAAATTTGTGGGAATTTCCTCATAATTAAGGGTAAAACCTGTGATGTTCTCGGGGGCTATAACTTCACCATCCAATTTCATCACGAAGCTTGAAGATTCCGTATTCACAATGCATTTGCCTTGGCACTTCAGACCGGTGACGTTAAGCGTCCAGAAAATATCGTCCCCAGATAAGCCCGCCGTGTAGTACTTTGCCCAAGGTACTCTTCCATCCTTGAGTATTCTGGCTACAAAGTAGTAACCTATCCAAGGAGCGTCACTACCTCCCCCAGCAATCCCAGCAACAATAGCTGAATCATTTAAGAAAACTACAACTTTTGGAACCATATGATATTCCGAGGCGATGACCTTTTGTACAACCAAATTCCCGTCCCTGTCCAAAACTGCCACCCAAAGTGAGTCCTTAGGGTGGGCAGGCATCTTCGCGGAGCCAATAACCAAGACATTTGAACCAAAGTCGTGGTAATCAATAATGTTAACGCAGAACCACGGAGAAGTTGAATTAAAGGTGACAACCCAAGAGCACTCCTTCACCACCTCATTCCCGGCAACCACCTATGGGAGGATTAACAGCATTACAAATAGTGGTATCCATCTCATGATTTAAAGTTGGTCAAAAATATATAAAGCTACTCTTTGGTAACGACTGGAAATTCCTCCCATGGGAAGACTATCCACTTATCGGTCCTGAAGACGTAATAGTCCGGAACTACGGAAGTCCATGGCTTCATAGCCAAGCAGGCGACCTTTATCTCCCTCGCACCAAGCTTCTTCACTTCCTCTATTACCACTTCCAACGTTTTTCCAGTATCACTGACGTCATCCACTATCACAACCTTCTTGTCCTTGAGATCCCCATGTATCGGGATTGTAATTACAGGCTTCTCAGCCCTCTCATCTATCCCCTTGTAGAACTTAACGTCGATTACCTTGAGCGGAAGATCACCAAGGATGTGGCTCAACCTAACGGCTGGAATTAACCCTCCCCTTGCGACGCCAACGATTACGTCTGGCTTGTACTCCCTCAACTTATCGGCTAGAGCAAATATCGCCCTGTCAACCTGCCACCAAGTTAGATAGACCTTGTCCATTTTCTCACCCCCTTTGCTCTCCAGTTAACACCTGAATTTAAAAATCCACCGAAAAGCTGAGGCATGTTTGTCAGGATGTTGCAATATTGTGTAAAACAACAGTTAACAATATTTATAAAGATATGTAAAGTATGAGTTAACATGATTGGACTACTTGAAGATCAGAATCCATGGTGGATACATGAGGAAGATCCTGAATTAAAGGAATTTAAGAAGCTGAGGTACAGGATAACGCCGAAGTGGATAGAAGAAATCTCCCTCCAGCCATTCTCCCTTAATTTCATACTTGGACCAAGGAGGGTTGGAAAAACCCTCGGAATGAAGCTACTGATAAAAAACATCCTGGAGAATTCAAAAAACCCGTACTCAGTATTCTACTTCGACTGCAGCATTTTAGAGAACTATAAAGAACTCGTTGAGATAATGGAAGCGTACTTCAAAATAAGAAGGCGCAAAGGAGTAAAGAGCTCGTATATATTCCTTGATGAAGTAACCTTACTCCCGGACTGGTGGAGGGGAGTTAAGTACCTTATTGATAGGAAAAAATTCATTGATGACGTTCTCACGGTAACTGGATCAATAACCCTCGCCAGAGAAAGAATTATAGGAGCATTTGGGGGAAGAATGGGTAGAGGAAGAATTATAGAGGTTACTCCGCTCTCATTCAGAGAGTACTATCACTTATTCTACCAAGAGTTTGCTCGCTCAAAGGCCAGTGAAATCTTCGAGAACTACCTAGAAACCGGAGGATACTTGGCCTATCTCAATGGCATGCTCACGACAAAAGACGTGATCTTAACGATAAAATCAGATATTCTAACCCTTGGAAAGAGCACGAGCATTGCTAGGGATGTGATCGGAGCCATAATTGACGTTGCTCCCGATCCTGTATCCTTCAGGAAGCTTGCCGAAAGGTCAGGCGTATCAGTTCCGACGGTAAGAGAGTACATTGAAGTGTTTGAGGCCCTTCACATTCTCCTTCAAATACCCTTCAGGGACGAAGGAGGGAGGATAATAGAGAGAAAAGATAGGAAGTTCGTAATAAGAGACCCCCTAATTGCAAGAGCTTTAGCAGAGTGGGCGGGGAGGGAGATAGGAAAGGACGTGCTGTACGAGTGGATCATGCAGGAACACCTATACAGGAAATTTGGAGAGGTATTTTATTTCAGAACGGATAAATATGAGATCGACGCAGTTGCTAAGGGCATCAAAATCGAGGTTAAGTCGGGGAGAATAAAGAAGAAGTATCCCAGGGGTGTGATAGTTATCGGCGGAGAGGAAATTCCAGAGTTCCTCTACAACTTAACATGACCCTTATAAAGGCCCCTCACATCCTGGGGAAACAAATTAAGGAACTCATCCTCGCTCTTAAAGGGCCTCTTCGCCAGAATTTTAGCTAAGGTTTTCTTTCCTACCCCAGGGAGCCACTTCAAAACCTTGGAGCTCTCCCTGTTAACGTCAATGGGAACCGGAATTCCAGTGACGCTCCTAAGCCTGTGGTCGACTATCATTACGTCGTAATACTTGTCGAGCTCGAGCCTCTTGGGCACGCCAACTATCAGAGGGTAGCTCCCAAACTGCCTGCCGAAAGTTATATCGCCGTCATAAACCTCCATCCTCACGTCCCTCAGAATCGTCCCTACTGGAACGACCCTCTTGAGCATTGGGAGGTCTATCTCATGCCTTATCTTGTGCCTGTAGTGCTCTATCAGCTTCTTGTGCTTTTCAGTCTTCACCTTATCCCTCATGTTCCAAAGCGGCGTCCCAGGGAATACAACGACCTGCCTGATGTTTATCCTCCTAACCATCAAGCCGTCGTCGAGTATCTTCTTCAGGAACTGAAATGTAAGTTCGTACGTTCTCTTTGTCTCTCCAGGAAGTCCAAAGATTATGTTTATCCCAGGGAGGAGCCAGGGAAGACCATTGTAGCCTCTCTTCCCCCCGACCTCGTTTATTATCTTTACGGCCTCGTATGTTTCCTCTGGAGTAGCGTTGAGGTTATTCAACTTGGCAACCTTTGGATCCGCAGTTTCCAATCCAAAGGCAACCACGTTCCCCGGGGTTCCGTACTTAATTATGGCCTTTGCAATCCTTCTGCTCTCCTCGGGGTAGTTAGCGATCACCGCTGGATTTGCATTGTCCACGTGGAGGGTTTTAACGTTTGGTGCAGCACTTCTAACTGCTTTAAACAGCTTCTCAACTTCCTCGGGCTTTGGAATTGGAACCCTGCCGTTGGGCTCGGCCATGTAGGAGAAGATGCAGCTCTGCCTCCCTATCCTGAAGTGCCTCACTCCCAGCCTGTATAGGACTTCAACTTCCTGGGCAACGAATTCCTGGGGCCTGTTCTCTACGACGGGGTAGCGAACCGGCTCCGTGCAGAAGGAACAGCCCCCTATACCCATTGCCTTGGGACAGCCGCGCTGGGTTTCTATCTCAGCTAATACGAATTCAGGATAGCCCGGGAACTGCTTAACTACTTCAGCTCCCAGTAAAGCGTAGGGCTGCAACTCCCCATAGCTTCTAAACCTAAAGGGATCTAGATCCCTTCCCGAGAAGTAGTCGTAGAGGAAGGCCTCAAGGTCGCCGTAGACTACGTAATCGAAAACCTCCTCGGCGAACTTGAGTTCCTTTGTGGTTATCTTAACTCCACCCATCTTTGCTGAGCCCATGAAAGCGGGACCACCAAGGATCTTGACAGCATTAAATCCGCTTATGAACTTTGCAACCTCCTCAACGCTCCCAGGAACCGCGGAGAGATACTTTCCAGGAGTGTGAAGGCCGCCAATGAAGATTATAACATCGGCTTTCTCAAGTATCTCCCTAACCTTAGGGAAGTTTGGCGTCTTGTTCTTCGTCCTAATGCCGTCTTCACCCTCGAATGTCGCCCTTAAATCGTCAATCGTGAGGTAGAATACGTTAGCATCTCTCCTAGCCTTCTTTATCGCACCATAAGCGTACCTTGGGTAGAGACCTATGTAGGGAGGAACGCCAAGCCCCGCGGGCTCGTCCGTGTAGCCGTCTATTATTGCAACTATCATCTTAGACGAGAACACAGGAGGGGATAAAAACCTTATCCAACCTCATCCAACGCCCTCCTTATTGCCAAGAGCTCAAGCCTCCCCTGAGGCCTTAGAAGTCTTTTCCTCGGATCAAAGAAGAGGACATTGTTCTTAACAGTCCAGAAAACTGCATCGTCGATCTCATTGCACTTTATTGCCTCTTTATCGTTAAACTCATTAAGAAGGGGCAAAATATCCCTGAATAACTCTGGATTCTTTCTCCTCATCGAGTTTAGGGAGAGGACTAACCAACTCGTCCTATCCTCAAGCGTTCCCTCGCACCACTCCTTGAGTTCCTCCCTATGCTTTAGTGCTTCAACAAGATAAACAGGCTTACCCCCAAAGTAGCTCCAAACTAACTCAGCCTCATCATTAGTGAATCCCTGGGACACGAGGAATTTAAGGGCAGTTTCTCTCTCGAAATCATCAACTAGGAAGTAATCTGCCCTCCCCTGAAGCATTGCCTCGTTGTAGACCTTCTCTATGAATAGACTATCAGAAGTAACGACAAAAACATGGCTTAAACGAGTTTCTTTTGTGAGCCTAACGAAGAAGTTAAAGAGTTTGTATATTAAAAGACCATCTATCTTTAAATCACTCACAACCTGCAGTTCGTCAATTATCAAAATCGGTTTTCTTCCTTTCTCCTTAAGCTCTCTTAAGTAATTTTCGAGGAATACAAAGGGATCTTCGTCTTTATTTTCCAGGATTTTTTTAAAAACCCCCTCAGGAACTGGAATACCACCATAAGCTAGACCACTTTTCAGGAGTTCTGCCAAGAGTTCCTTCGGAGAGCCTTCCCTAACACTAAAGAGAACCTTCATAAAGTCTTCATAGCTATTAACAAAACGTCCTCTCAGATTTATATAAAAAACCGTGAAGTCTTTAGCAATTCTTTTAGTTAGTTCAGACATTAGAACTGTTTTCCCAGAGTTTATCGGGCCGTAGATAAAGGTTATCATGTTTGGATCATAGGAAACCATTTTCAGCAACTTCCCAAGCTCCCTCTCCCTATCGAAGAACATGCTACCACCTAAGCTAATATTGATAAAGGAGTAAAAAGGTTATCCCAGGAGCCAGTCAACGAGCTTCAGACCCTCCAATGCTTCAGGGGTGTAGGGCATCACGACGTGGTGGTTACCTAAGGCTTTCTCTAAGAACTCCCTTCCTATGTCCACCACCAGCTGAGTTCTGCAGAGGCCCTCCTCAAGGAGGCCACTCCTCACTTTTCTCGCAACGAAGTAGGAAAGCTTTGAGTAGTCTAGGCTCACCCTACCTATTATGAGCCTATCATATTTTATCTCGCACGTTACGGCATAGGGACAACCGCTCTCAAAGTGGGAAACTATGCCACAGTTCCTCCCCAGGGTAGGTGCTATCGTACAGTGAGCAAGCTTCAGCTCACCATTTTTCGTGAATCCACTTGGGTTTGCTATCCATCCGGGACTGTCGGTTAGCTCATAGCTTATCGTGAGCATGAGCAAGCTGTGAAAGTCATCCTCACATGCCGTTGGAATTCCCTCGGCGTTCATCATTGCCACAGCAAGGCAGGGGGTAACCTTATACTTGACAACGAAGGGGAAGCAGTCAATTACTATAGCGTTAGCTTTGTACTCGTCCTTTAGCTTCTTTAGCGCGTAATAAATCCTCACGACATCCCTGACCTTCTCCCCTTCAGCGTTTATGAGAACCCTGACCTTGGCCAGAAGATCTTTTATTTCACTCTCGCTTGCACTCCACCCAACCTCCTTTATCCTTTCGTAGCTTATGGCATAGACTTTAGAACCAAAAACCCCTGAGAAGGCCTTAGCGTTTTCGCTTACTTTACCATCACTCGTTATCTCGAGGATCCTTAGGCCCTTCAACCTTTTATACGCTTTCAACCCCTTTATTAAACCAATTAGCTCCTCAGGAGATTCCGCATGGTACAGGTAAACGTTGTAACCATTCGCCTCAGCCCAAGCCTTAGCGGATAAACCGCTTGGAAGGCTGTTGTGCTTTCCATGGGTAATTAAAATTGTCGGCTTTCCAGCTTTTATTACTTCCTTGGCTTTCTTACTGGTTCCCCCAGTCAACAGGAAAAGTAACACAATATCAGCACCATCTACTCCAGAAACCTCATTCACATCCTTAAAGCTCACGAGATCCTTAGGGAATACCTCCCTAAAGCTCTCCATGACCTTCCTATAGTAACTTTCGCCATGAAGCTCACTTGCCAAGAATAAGCCCACAATTTCCACATTTGCCACCTCCATTATAACTTTTCAAGTGCCTTCCTTATCGCTAAAAGTTCAAGCCTCCCTTGAGGCCTTAAAATTCCCCTCCTTGGATCGAGGAATAGAACATGGTTTTTAACCGTCCAAGCCACTGCATCATTTATATCTAGACACTCAATTTCCTCACTCCACCTGAACTTCCCAAGTAGACTCAAAACCTCTTCAAAAAGCTCTTTGTTAGTTCTTCTAAGTGAGTTGAGGGAATAGAGCAACCAATGGAACTTAGCCTCAAGCGTTCCC
>Ga0164315_10003921_pt1 | contig 11562 bp, 9 predicted proteins | sample GuaBasSedimGuay6_FD_113737 | JGI IMG/M metagenome (GOLD analysis project Ga0164315, IMG submission 113737) | Subseafloor sediment microbial communities from Guaymas Basin, Gulf of California, Mexico - Guay6, Core 4569-2, 0-3 cm | ecosystem: Environmental > Aquatic > Marine > Hydrothermal vents >... | reverse complement strand
GAAATGCGGCCAGTTCCAGCCAGTGTGTCATTTGCGGCAGCAGGAAAATGTAGGCGGGCAGGGCGAACGCAAAGCCCAGGGAGAACAGGATGAACAGTAATTTGGGTGTCACCGGGGTGCAGGACACCAGGGGAATCAGCACCGTGCATAGGGTGACAAACATGAAGCCTCCCGGCGGGTTGAACTCCATCCAGATGGCGGTGGCGACCCAGAAGGTGGTGAAGGCGCGCAGTGCCGTCTTGAAGTTCTCCCTGTCCAGCCACACAAAAGTCGGTTTGCCGCGGGGCGCTCGTGTTGTGGTAAAACCGCTCCGGTCAAACAGCAGGCTGTCCAGGGCCGCTTGCAGGTCAGTCATTAGCGCCTGGGTTTTCAGCAGCAACTCGGCACGGGTGGCAACGGCCGCCGCGGTCAGGTGCGTTTCCTGCTGCAGGCTGCCTGCGTTGTACTGCACTTCTATTGGTAGAAGCTGGATATCGCCGTCGCCGCGCTGCCCCCGCCAGGTGGCATCGACCCGGCGGAACATGGCCTCGACCTGCTCCACCAGTTGCGGGTAGTTGTCGATATAGCGACGGAATTCAACTGCCTGAAGGGGTTCGGCCTTCAAGGCGGGTACCAGGATGGCTTCCAGTTCCTCATAACAGCTAAGCACACAATTCCACTCCGGGAGATAGGCGGCCAGTCCGTCAGTACCACTTTTTATGGCGGCAAAGTGGGTCTGGAAGGCATCTTCACTGGCCAGCAGGTCGGCCAGTTGCTCGTCACCGCCGGCCTCAGACTGTGTCTCAGGGTGTATCAGGCGGTCGAAGGCCTGGCGGTAGCCAACCGCCATACCTGCGGCCAGCGCCCGGGTATTATCGGCGGTTTTTACCGGCCACAAAACACTGGCCACCACGGTATAGACAATAACGCCAAAGGCGGTCATAAAAGCCCTGTCCGCACCGTACAGGAATGCCCCCTCTGCGTCGCCGCCATTGAATACCATCAAGGTGACCACCGCGGTCAGCATGAACACGGTACTGTCACCCTGGTAGGCGTTGTACAGGTAGATAGCGATGGCTACGGCAATGGAGGCGGCCAGCAGGTAGGCCATGCGATCCTGAGGGAACAGGGCGATCAGGGACAGCCCGATGACCGCGCCCACCACGGTTCCCAGCACGCGCAACACCCCTTTTTGCAGCGAATCAGACACCATGCCGGTGGCCGCGATCAGCATCACGGTGGTGGCGGCGGTTGACGGCTGTGACCAGCCCATGGCCATGGGTATCAGGTAGGCGAGGGTAAGGCTTAATGCCGTTTTGGTGGCGTACCTGAACCTGGCGGGCACCGGACTGGCCACAGCTTCTGTTTCTGCGGGTGTAACCTGGCTCGCGGTGGTTACTGGCATAGCGCCTCTGTCCTTGCCCTGCGGGTGCCGGTTCGAGATACTTCGATGTGGATTTTAGCCGATGCAGAGATGCGAGGCCAATTGTGTTAGGTTTATGTCAAAATATGTTAACGGGAGTAGAGACGATGGCTTTGCGGTACAACAACAGCGGCAAGTATTTAATGATCCCCCTGATATGCCTGCTGGCTGCCACCCCGGCGCTGGCGGTGACTGACGCAGAGGTGAAAAAACTGCAGCAGCAGTGTGAAGCCGTGCGGGAGAAATCCCTGGCGCCCATTCGTGCGCAGAGAACCCAGGACTGTATTGATCAGCAATTGCGCAGCAAGGATCATTGTGAGCGTTACTACACCACCTACGGCAATGTGGCCCCCGGGCCCAGTGGCGCACCCCAGCAGGGCTATTTCTACAACCTGCCGGAGTGCCAGGCCTGGCTGCAGGCCCAGGATGCTCTGCGGGTGGGCCGGTCCAGGCCCTGATGGCGCATCGTTGGTTGCGGCTGTTATGAGTGAGGGCAGTGCGCGCAGTGATCTGGTAGCCGGCTATCGCCAGATGATGGCTGCAGGCCTGGGTACTGGTAGCTCGGGCAATCTGTCATTGCGTACCGCGCGGGGGATGTTGATTACCCCCACGGGGGCGGCGCCTGCTACCTTGGAAGCACGTCAAGTAGTGGCCATGTCATTGGCCGGTCGGGCAGGTGCGGGACAGTTGTTGCCCTCCAGTGAATGGCATATGCATGCGGCTATCTACTGGGCCCGGCCGGATATCAACGCGGTAGTGCACTGTCACTCCCGCTATGCGACAATCCTGGCCTGCGCTCATCGCCCGATTCCCGCTGTGCACTATATGATCGCCATCGCGGGTGTTGACGAGATTCCTGTGGCACCCTATGCAACCTTCGGTACAGAGGCCCTGGCCGGGTCTGCGGCTGGCGCCCTGGGTCAGGGCCGGGCCTGCCTGCTGGCCAATCACGGCCAAATTGCCGCCGGGGTGAGTCTCGATCAGGCTTTGGCGGTGGCGTTGGAGGTTGAGGAGTTGGCTGCGATCTACTGGGGCAGTCTCGCCATCGGTGGCGGGAAGATATTATCGCAGGAGGCCATGATGGAAGTACGTACGGCCTTTGCGGGTTACGGACAACAGCACGATTAAGGACACTAACGACATTGGTTAAACTACGGATTTTACTGCTCCTGTCGGGATTGCTATTGGCATTGCCGGGCCAGGCGGAAGTCAGCCGCGCACTCCTGGATATTCACGAGCGTTTGTACCTGGAGCAGGACGGCGGCGCTGTTTTTTCTGATGCCACGGTTTACGAGCCGATCCTGGTCGGGGCGTTTTACGAGTCAAGGGACTACCAGCCCGCCTGGATCGACCCGGAGTATGCTGGCGAGATGCTGCAGCTACTCAAATCCAGTGAGGATGAGGGACTCAATCCTGCGGATTATCACTACGGCGAGTTGTTGGAGCTGCGCGAGGAGTACCGCAAGTTATGGTCTGACAAGGATTATCTGCATGCGAAGGCCGAGGTGCTGCTGACTGACGGCGTATTGCTCTACGCCAGACATCTGATTCAGGGCAAGGTCGACCCCCGTACCCTGGACAGTAGTTGGAACTATGCGCGGCGGGATTTCGTGCCGGCCCAGGTGGCCAGAAATCTGGCCGACGCCATAGCCAACCGCGGGGTAGCGGCAGTGCTTGAAGGCCTCAAGTCTGACAGCGGCTTCTATTTATTGATGAAGCAGCAGTTGCGGCACTATAGACAGCTGGCCGCAGATGAACAGTTTTCCCCCATCCCTGAGGATGTTGTGTTGCACCCGGGGGACAGGCACCGCAATGTCGCCACACTGCGCAAGCGTCTCAAGCAGATGTCTTATCTGGCGTCGAACGCACCTGAAACCGATGTTTTCGATGGGTCTGTGCAGGAGGCTGTGCGGCAACTGCAGCGCGACCACGACCTGGATGTAGACGGAGTGGTTGGGAAACAGAGTTACCAGGTGCTGAACCTTTCGTTCAGTGACAAGGTGGATCGACTGCGCATCAACATGGACAGATTGCGCTGGATCAGGCAGGAGCTGTCGGATGATTATATCGTGGTCAATATTGCTGGCTACGAACTCTACTACATGCGGAACAGGCAATTGCAGTGGGAGACGCCGGTGATGGTGGGCACGATAGATACCCGTACGCCGATCTTCCAGGCGCGCCTGCGCTACCTGGAATTCAATCCTACCTGGAATGCGCCACGCAGCTTGATTATGCGCAATTTGTTTCCAAAGTTTAAAGCAAACCCCCGGTATGCGATTGACAAGGGCTATAAGTTCTACGATGGCAAAGGCGCTGAGGTCGAGCCCCTGTCAATTGACTGGAATGCCTATACGGCGCGAACATTTCCCTATAGGGTGGTGCAAATGCCGGGGCCGGCCAATGCCATGGGTCGGGTCAAGTTCATGTTTCCCAATAGTCATGCTGTGTACTTGCATGACACCCCGTCCCGGCAGTTGTTCAGTCGCAATCAGCGGGCCTTCAGTGCGGGTTGTATCCGGGTGAAGAATCCCCTGGAACTGGCTCGTGTGCTACTGGACGACCCCTCGCACTGGTCGGCTGACAGTATACAGGCCCTGGTGGACAGCGGCGCTCCGCAACAGGTGGTGCGTATGCAGCGTGAGGTGGATGTCATGTTGATATACTGGACCGCCAGTCCGACATCCGGTGATCGTATTCAATTTCATCACGATATCTATCAACTCGATCCCGCGGCACTGGCCGCGCTGGACGCCCCGCCGAGGTCTTCAGGTTATGTACAGTAATAGACAATTAGTTGCAGTGCTGTTGCTGTCATGGGTATCGGGAGCGTATGCGGCGCCACTGTCCATGGGTATCCGTGGCTATCCGGTGCAGCAGGAAGTGTTCAGTCTGTTTGCCGGGCCCAAAGAGGAGATCCGCCTGGAGTTGGCTTCCTATGATACGGGCAAGTTGCAATTAAAGTTGGATGGGCAGGCGTATGGTGTGGCTGGTGAGGGATACTGGGTTTTAACCGCGCCGGAGACTGCGGATCTGTACCAACTTCAGCTTGAGCATAAAGAAACCCATGCTCGCAGCCTGGTGAACCTGTTTGTCGGTCACTCTGCCCCTGTGGGAGAGGAGGAACTCAATGGCTACCGTACCGGTCCTCCACCTCCTGGCCACAACAAGTACCCCACCTTCTACCCGCAACCCCAACTCTACTTCGAAGTGACTGCCGACAATGTCGATACACGCCTCTCTGAGCATTTCACCCTGCGCCAGTTCCTGTGCAAGCAGGAATCGGGTTATCCAAAATATATTGTTCTCAAGGAATCTCTGCTGGTGTTGCTGGAGGGGCTGGTGCAAGCGGTACAGCAGGCGGGATATCCCGTGGATACTTTTGGTGTAATCAGTGGCTATCGCACGTCTTATTACAACAGGCGTATTGGCAACGTACCCAATAGCCGTCATGTGTACGGGGATGCCATGGATCTCTTTGTGGATATGGATGGGGACGGCAATATGGATGACCTCAACGGTGACGGTCAAAACAACCGGGCCGATGTAGACACGCTTTACCAGATAGTGGAGAGATTCAAGCAACAGCCGAAAAACAGGCTATTGGCAGGTGGCGTGGGGCGTTATTATAAGGCGTCACACCACGGTGGATTTGTACATATGGATGCCCGGGGCTTTCGTGCCAGGTGGTAACAGGTTGAGATTATGAAGAAAACAGCACTCAGTTTTTTACAGGTCGTTCTATTGGTTTTCCTGGCCGGTACCAGTGTGGCGCAAACCGACAGCAATACGGAAAATGCCGAGACGCAGGCAGAGCAAGTACAGGCCCTGGTCCAGAGCCTGGACCAGGGCATCCGGGAACTGCAGTCGCTGACCGGCCAGATCGATACGGTCCCGGAGATGGATCGGGAGGCCGTGATATTTCGCCGCAATGCACGCAGTTTCCGACTGTTGCAGCAACTTGGCAAACTGGCGCACCGGACCGCGGAATTACCGGCTGACGATCCCCTGCGAGCGGAGATAGAGCAACGACTGCGTGAAGATACTTCGGGTGTGCCGGATGCGGTGTTCAGCCGTATCGATGAACTGAGTCAGCGCATTGCCGGCTTTGCCGGCGAGTTGGACTCTCTCAGTGGCAGCCAGCGCATTGTCAGTGAGGCCTATATACGCAGCCTTGAAGTTATGCGTCTGCAGTCTTACGAGGCACTGGTCAACATTATAGAGGGGCGGGTGGCATTGGGTCTGCCCACGGATGACATAGTACAGCGTCTGCAGGGACAGCTTTACCTGCGCGCAGAGACCCTGGTGGGCCGAATAGAGTTTACCGGGGCAGCGGGGAAGGAGCTACAGGACAGGCTCCAGGCTGACCCGCAAAACACCGAGTTGGGCTCCGCGGCCAAGGCCTTTTCGAGTCGACATCAGATGGGCATTGAGCGACTGACAGCGGTCAGTGCGGTGCTGCAACGTCTGGGTCTGGACAACTCGATCTATAAGAGCGTGCTTGTTAAGCAGGGACAGAGCTTGTCTGTCCGCGATTTCGAAAGCGCGGTGGCGATGGAACTGTTTCGCGATGGCTGGGACGCACTGCGACAGACCCTGGTGGACCAGGCCCCGGATATGGTATTGAACCTGCTCATATTCATCCTGATAATACTGGCGTTTCGGGTTCTGTCGCGCCTCACCCGGCGCGCGGTGATTGCCGCCTGTAATCGCCCCGGTTTTGATCTGTCAACGCTGCTCAAGGACATTCTGGCCTCTGTTTGCAGCGGCACGGTGATGGTGATCGGAATTCTGATGGCCCTGTCCCAGATTGGTATCTCCCTGGGCCCCATGCTGGCCGGCCTGGGTGTGGCAGGCTTTGTGGTGGGTTTTGCCCTGCAGGATACCCTGAGTAATTTCGCCGCCGGTGGCATGATTCTCATCTACCGCCCCTACGATGTGGACGATTTCGTTGAAGTGACCGGCGCATCGGGTCTGGTCAAAAAAATGAATCTGGTGTCCACTACCATCACCACCTTTGACAACCAGACCCTGGTGGTGCCCAACAGTAAAATATGGGGGGATGTGATCAAAAACGTCACCGCCCAGAAACTGCGCCGCGTGGATCTGGAATTTGGCATCGGCTACAGCGACGACATCGAAAAAGCCGAGCGGGTGCTGGAGGATATTGTCGTTGAGCATGACATGGTGCTCAAAAAACCTGAGCCCATGATCAAGCTGCACACACTGGCGGACTCATCGGTCAACTTCATCGTGCGTCCCTGGGTCAAGACCGGTGACTACTGGGACGTGTACTGGGACATCACCCGCGAGGTTAAACTGCGCTTCGACCGGGAGGGCATCTCCATTCCTTTTCCGCAGCGGGATGTGCACCTCTATAACGAGCAGGCCTAGTGCTCCAGAGATTTCGAGTATAGTCACAGAGGTCGCAACAATAACAAAACCCCGGAAGGCGTGTAATGTCCCAGATGACCGAACAACAGGCGAAAGAGTATTGGCGCCGCAATGTATCCCTGATGGTCAAACTACTGGTGGTCTGGTTTATCGTCAGCTTCGGCTGCGGCATTATGCTGGTTGACGTACTGAACCAGGTCCAGATTGGCGGTTACAAACTGGGTTTCTGGTTTGCGCAACAGGGTTCCATCTACGTGTTTGTGGGATTGACTTTTTATTATGCGAAAAAAATGGCGGCGTTGGATCGCGAGTTTAACGTGGAAGAAGAGTAGGGGTCATCGTTGTGGACCTGCAAACACTGACGTATATCGTGGTGGGCCTGACCTTCGCCCTCTATATCGGCATAGCTTTCTGGGCCCGAGCGGGTTCCACCAGGGACTTTTACGTCGCTGGCGGCGGCATTCACCCTATCCAGAACGGTATGGCGACTGCTGCCGACTGGATGTCCGCGGCGTCGTTTATCTCCATGGCTGGCCTGATTGCTTTCATGGGCTACGGCGGTTCTGTATTCCTGATGGGCTGGACCGGTGGCTACGTGCTGCTGGCGATGCTGCTGGCGCCTTACCTGCGTAAATACGGTAAGTTTACCGTGCCGGAGTTTATCGGCGATCGTTTTTACTCCAGGACCGCCCGGGTTGTGGCGGTAGTCTGCCTGATTATTTGCTCTGTTACTTACGTAATCGGCCAGATGAAAGGCGTTGGCGTGGCGTTCTCCCGCTTCCTGGAAGTAGATTATGACACCGGCCTGTACGTGGGTATGACCATCGTCTTCTTCTACGCCGTACTCGGTGGTATGAAGGGCATCACCTATACCCAGATCGCCCAGTACTGCGTACTGATTCTGGCCTATACCATTCCCGCTATTTTTATCAGCCTGCAACTGACCGGCAATCCGGTGCCCCAGGTGGGCCTGGGCAGCACTATGGTTGGCACTGATGTCTTTCTGCTGGATCGCCTGGACCAGGTGGTGATGGACCTTGGCTTCAACCAGTACACGACAGACGTGCGCCTCAGCGGTCTCAATATGTTCGCCTACACCATGTCCCTGATGATCGGTACCGCGGGCCTGCCCCACGTGATTATCCGCTTCTTCACCGTACCCAGGGTAAAAGACGCGCGCTCCTCAGCGGGTTGGGCCCTGGTGTTCATCGCTATCCTGTACACCACCGCGCCTGCGGTGGCCGGTATGGCGCGCCTCAACCTGATTGAGACCCTCGAGCCTGAGCCCGGTCAATACCTGGCGATTGATGAGCGGCCCCAGTGGTTCAAGAACTGGGAGAAGACCGGTCTGCTGGGCTTTGAGGATAAGAACGGCGACGGCAGGATCCAGTACAGTGCAGACCCCAAGGTCAACGAAATGACCAGGGTAGATCTCGATATTATGGTGCTGGCCAACCCGGAAATCGCCAAATTGCCTAACTGGGTAATCGCCCTGGTGGCGGCTGGTGGCCTGGCCGCCGCACTGTCAACCGCTGCCGGTTTGTTACTGGCGATTGCCTCGGCGATCTCCCACGACCTGCTCAAGGGTATGATCGCACCGAACATCACGGAGAAGACCGAACTGATGGCGAGCCGTATCGCGATGGCATTCGCAATCGCGGGGGCGGGTTATCTCGGGCTTAATCCACCGGGGTTCGCGGCGGGAACGGTGGCCCTGGCCTTCGGTCTGGCGGCGTCATCGATCTTCCCGGCGCTGATGATGGGTATCTTCTCCAAGGGTATTACCAGGGAAGGCGCCATCGCGGGCATGATCGCGGGCATCAGTGTCACCCTGTTCTACGTGTTCCAGCACAAGGGCATCATGTTTATCCCGGGTACTGCGTTCCTGGGCGACACGCCTGCCAACTGGTTTATGGGCATCGAGCCCAACGCTTTCGGCGTGGTGGGTGCGATAGTGAACTTCGCAGTGGCTTTCGGGGTATCCAAAGTGACTGCGCAGCCGCCTGTTGAGGTGCAGGAACTGGTGGAACACATCCGTATACCAGCGGGTGCTACCACGGCGCATGAACACTAAGACCTCCGGGCCATGTCAGACATGCCCGACGTTCGGTATCAAAGACAGCAATTGATGTTCACTAACAAGCACGTCATCATCGCCTTGATCGTCTGCCCCATTCTGGCGATCCTGGCCTGGTATGCGGTGGGCAATCTCATCGGCGAAAAACCGCAGCTAGCCCAGCCGGGCAATTCCTACCCGCTGGTTGAAAAAAGTAATTGCCGCTATGAAAGTGGTGCCTGCGATCTGGAGAATGAAGATTTTAAACTCACGCTGGTCTACCAGGACGGACTATCCGGTGCGCAGCTGGTGCTGCAATCCTCCCACCCGCTGGAAGGTGTCGTGCTGGGGGTGGGACTGCCCGATGCGCAAGAGTCGCCCGCTGTGATGAGGGCGTCAGGTGGGCAGGGCCTTAAATGGCGACTGGCCATCGCTGCCGCGCCCGCACCGGATGAGCGCATTCGCCTGGTAGCCATGGCGGGGGGTAGCTCTTATTTTGCAGATGCCAGCACCTCATTTTTGCAGCCCAGGGAAGAGCAATTACAACGATGAGTAGCGAGCCCCCGAAGCGCAAACAGGCTGCGCCCCAGTCGTCCCCGCCCCGGCCGGCCACAACTCAGCCGGCCACTCTCGAACAGGGCGCTGGGCAACTATCAATACCCGAGTTGGTGCCGATAGCTGAGTTCCTGGAACAGTCCCTGCCGTTCAATGAGTTGCCCAGGCCGGACCTGTATCAAACCGTTGGCAAAATCGTTGTGCAATACCACTGCCGCGGGGATGTCTTCAATCGGCAAACCAGTGAAAAGGGGCTGCGTGTGGTGCGTAGTGGCGCGGTGGAAATACGCGATAGCGATAACAAGTTGCTGGACCGGCTGGGGGAGGGTGAAAGCTTCCACATTGCCGGCCTGAATGCGGAGCGGGGCGAAGTCCAGGCCACGGTGATTGAAGACACGCTGCTATACCTGCTGCCAGATGTGGCCTACAAGTACCTGCGCGAGCACAATCGCCAGTTCGATCGATATTTCAGCGGCCAGCGCAGTCGCCGTTTGCGTCGGGCAGCCCGCTATCAGCCAGAACCCAATACCATGATGCAGGAGGTGCGCACTGTCATGAGCACCAACCTGCTGACAGTGAGTCCGCAGCACAGCATACAACAGACCGCGCAGGTGATGGCACAGCGGCGGGTATCGTCCGCTTTTATCGTCGACGGCGGGCAGTTGGCGGGTATTGTGACGGACCGTGACCTGCGGGTCAGGTGTGTGGCCAAAGCCCTGTCTCCAGGCACAGCCGTCAGCGCAATCATGACGCCGGACCCACAAACAATCGAGAGTTCCGACACCTTGTTCGCCACCACGCTGTTGATGACCCGGCGTGCCTATCACCACCTGCCAGTGATGCACCACGGTGAGCTCAAAGGCATCGTTACCACGTCTGATCTTATTCTCGCCAGGCAGGACGACCCGGTTTACCTGGTGCAGCATATCTCGCGTCAGCACGATGTCCGGGGCATAAAGGAACTGGTGTCCGGTATGCCCAACCTGATGGTGCAGTGGGTGAACTCGGGAATGCGCGCGCAACAGGTCAGCCAGATTCTCACCGCGATCAGTGACGCAATCACGGTACGCCTGATCCAACTTGCCGAGGAAAAACTGGGGCTGGCCCCCGTGCCCTGGTGTTGGACGGGTTTTGGCTCCCAGGCGCGCGGCGAGCAATTACTGGGTGCCGACCAGGACAACGGCATCATCATTTCCAACGAGGTACAGCCAGAGCACCTGCCCTGGTATGCGCAACTGGCAACATTTGTTTGTGACGGTCTGGATGCGTGTGGCTACGTGTATTGTCCCGGCGACGTTATGGCCACCACCGAAGAATGGCGTCAACCCCTGGAGGTATGGCAGCAGACGGTGCGGCGCTGGGTTGGGGCGCCGACCCCCGATGCCGCGATGCGGGTGAGTATATTTTTTGACCTGCGCTCTATATACGGTACATCCAGTCTGTGTGACAAGTTGCAGAAAACCATGTTGAAACAGGCCTCAAAAAATTCGATTTTCCTGGCGGCATTGGCCGCCAATGCCCTGGATACCAGGCCGCCACTGGGTATATTCCGTCGCTTTGTGGTGGATAGGGACGGTGAGCACCGCGACTCGCTGGACCTCAAAAAACGCGGTGTGCTGCCGGTGACTGAAATCGTACGCCTGCATGCCCTGGCGCACAAAGTGCTTGCTGTGAATACGGATGAGCGGCTCAAAGCCCTGGCCGAAAACAAGCACATGACAATCGTCGACAGTCGCAACCTGATCGACGCCCTGCACTTTATTCAGCACCAACGGATCAAACACCAGTGCGGGCAGATCCTGCGCGGTGAAAAAGTGACTAACTTCCTCAATCCCAGAGACCTGCCAAAGATGGCGAAGGAGCAATTGCGCGATGCGTTTACCATTATCGACGATGCACAATCCGCGGTCAGGCAGACCTACCGAGCGGGCATGGGCTGATGTGGAAGCTGCGGCTGCGGCGCCTGCTCTACGCCAGGCGGGTGGCGGGAACAGCGCTGCAAACATGCTGGCATACGCCCTTGCCATCCACCGGCAGCGACTGGCGCCAGGTGTCATTTCTGGTGGTGGACGCCGAGATGTCGTCGCTGGATGTCAATGAGGGAGAGTTGCTCAGTGTGGGCTGGGTTTGTGTGGAGGGCGGTTCAATTGCGCTG
>Ga0164315_10003920_pt1 | contig 11563 bp, 7 predicted proteins | sample GuaBasSedimGuay6_FD_113737 | JGI IMG/M metagenome (GOLD analysis project Ga0164315, IMG submission 113737) | Subseafloor sediment microbial communities from Guaymas Basin, Gulf of California, Mexico - Guay6, Core 4569-2, 0-3 cm | ecosystem: Environmental > Aquatic > Marine > Hydrothermal vents >... | reverse complement strand
ATCTACGCGGCGATCCTCGCGCATCCGTTCACGAACGCGACTCCCGAGCGCCGCTTGCAGGCGTTGGTGCAGCGGGCGCGCCAGTTGCGCCACACCGAACACACGGCGGATCTGGACCTCGACGAGATCGAACGGCTATGCGCCGACCAGTCCGATGGTCCCGTCGCCGGATGGGCGCATATCTGTCTGGGGCATGACGCGAAGCAGAGGAACGATTCCGCCGACGCCATTCGTCACTTCACGCAGGCGGTCGAAATCAGCCGTGGCGTCGAGGGCGTGGAACCCGCCGTACCGGCGACGACGGGCCTCGCCGGACTGCTCGAATCGGTCGGGCGCGACATCGAGGCGGAGAGGCTCTACCGCGAAGCCGCCGACCTCTGCTACGCCGACGGCCACCGCGGCAAGGGCGCCGTCCATCTCGTCAACTTCGCGCTCTGCAGCTTTCGCCGCGGCGAGGTGGCGGGCACGGCCGACACCACGCGGCGCGCCATGGTGGACATCGCGCTCGAGGCCGCGACGCGCCTCTACGGCCACTGCGGCCTTGGTCTCGCCGACATCTTGTACGCCGAGGGTGAAACCGGGGAGGCGCAGCGCCAGGCGACCACGAGCATGACGATCGTGCGGGAGCAAAAGCTGTGGGAGGCGGTGACCGCGCACACGACCACCGTCGCCGCGCTGGCGATCGCGCGCGGCGATCTCGAGGATGCGGCCGCGGCAATCGTGGCCGGCCGCGCGGCGACGGAACAGTTCAGTGTCCGCGACCTGCCGATGATCATCGCGGCGGACACGCAGCGACTCTGGCTTGCGGGCGATCACGAACAGGCGCAGCGAACCGTCCGCGAGTTGACGGCAATGCTCCCGGACGTGCCGCAGGCCGATGTCCTCGCGGTCGCCCTGGCATGGCTATCCGAGACGGTTCTCTACGGACTGCCGGGCGAGTCGATCGAACCGATTATCGAGCGCCTGGCAGAACTCGCCCCTCCCCACGCACGCCGGTTCAACGACACGCGTATGCTTGCGCTGGGCGCCATCGCGTTCGGCGATCCCGGCGGTTCCATCGCGGATCTGCGCGAGGCGGCGGCCCGCATGCGCCAGCCGGCAATCGGGGATCGGCAGGCGCTGCTGCGGATTCTCGGCATCTGGTTCGATGCGGAGGCGGCGCTGCGCGCAGGGGATGTCGATCAGGCGCGCGAGTTGGGCGCGGATGCGCTCGCGCAAGCCCGCCGCCTCGGACACGTCTGGCTCGAAACCGATCTCGACCGCTTCGTCCGCAACATCGAATAATGCGCTCGCTACGCTCGCGCGTTGTGGGTCTTGGGTTGTGGGTTGTGCGTCGCGACCAGGCCAGCCACCTGCACACGATTGACGCTGGGCATCGTGGCGCAGCAATCCACCGATGCCCAACGACGACCGCTCCGCCACATCGCTGACTGGTCGCGACGCAAGATCCATCACCCGCAACCCGATACCGATCCTCGAAACGGCCGTCTCTGCTACTCGGAGTCCGGCCGCTGCCGCTGCCGCTTGACGTCGCCGCGCTGTTTTTTTTGCCGCAGGCGCCGCTCGCGCGATCCACGGGTCGGCTTCGTGCCCACCCGCTTCTTGGGTACCGCGCGCCACTCCTTGAGTCGCTTCTCGAGACGCTCGAACGCCTTGTCGAGGTTCTGCCGGCGTGAGCGGCGCTCCGTCGCGGTGACCACGATGCCGGACGGAACGTGAAGCAGGCGCACCCCGGTCTCGGTCTTGTTGCGATGCTGGCCCCCCGGCCCGCCCGCCCTGAGAAAGGTGATCACGACATCGCGCATGGCCGTCCGCCAGAGCCTACCCCACGCGCGGGGACACGCTTCGACCGGGGTATAGTGGCTGGCGAGCATGGGGATGGTGCCGCTTTTCGAGTCGGGGTTCCGCATCGGGGATCTGATCATCCAACGCCGGATTGGCGCGGGGGCATTCGGCGTCGTCTATCTCGCGCGCGACGAACTCATCGGCCGCGACGTGGCCATCAAGGTGCTGCCCACCGGCGACGAAAAAACCGAGCAGCAGGTCCTGAAGGAAGCGCGCGCGATCGGGCGCCTCTCGCACCCCCACATTGCCACGCTCTTCCGCGTGCACTCCCCGCGCGAGCATGGCGCGTGGCTCTACGAGCTTGAGTACATCCCCGGATCCTCGCTCGCCGAACTGCTGCGCGGCGACGGACCGCTCCCGCGCGAGGAGGTCACGCGCATCGCGATCGCGGTCGCGGAGGCGCTCGACCATGCGCACGAGCGGGGCGTGGTCCACGGCGACATCAAGCCGGGCAACATCCTCGTGACGCAGGACGGTCGCATCAAGCTGGTCGATTTCGGACTCGCACGCATTCTCGGCGACGTTTCGCTGCGACTGAGCGAGTCGGACCAACCGGGCGGCACACCGCTCTACATGGCGCCCGAGCTGATTCTCGGCGAGGGTGCCCGCACCGCATCCGACGTCTGGAGCTACGGCGCACTGCTGCATCACATGCTCGTCGGGCAGCCTCCCTTCGGCGGGCGCGGAATCGGCGGCCTGTTCCACGCCATTCTCAACGAGGAGCCGGAGCCGATGACCGCGGGCACGCCGACTCACCTCCGCCAGGTCGTCGAACTCTGTCTGCGCAAGACGCCGGCCGATCGCCCTTCGCAATTCGGCATCATCCAGCGCTGGCTGCAACCGTCCGCGGCGACCGGCGAACCGCTGGCCACCGTGCTCGCCGAATCCCCGGCGCCGACCCGCATACTCCATGGTCACGCGCCGCTGTTGCGACGCTTCCTGCCGGCCGAGCAGGAGCAGATGAAGGGGCGCGGACAGACCGTGCTCGTATCCGGCGACGCCGGCATCGGCAAGTCCGCGCTGCTGCGCGCCATGCGTCGGCGCGCTCGAGCCCGCGGCGCACTCTGGGTCGATGTCTCCATTTCGCCGCTGCATGGCTTGCACGGCCCGCTGGTACTCGCGCTGGAGGAAGCGCTCGGCATCCACAAACAGGGCCCGCCCATCTTCGACGTGTCCACCTCCACGCAGCGCCTGCTGCACGAGCTCTTCGGCGAAGAGGGCAAGCATGCCCCAAGCGACCAGCGCGGCCTGTTCTGGGCAACCGAGCAGGTGCTGCGCGCGCTCGCCGGACGCGGGCCGCTCTGCCTCGCCCTCGACGACGCGCAGAACGCGAACGCGGAGGACCGCCTGCTGCTCATGCATCTCGCGCAGTACCTGCCGGCGGCCGGCATCCTGCTCGTCGTCGCCTGCCGCACCGGCGGAGACGAAGCGCGGTCGGTGCCGGACGAACTGCTCGGCTTGACGAGCCTGACCCACATACCTGTCACGCCGCTTTCCAATGCCGACTCCTGCGCGCTCATCGAAGAAGCTCTCGGCACCACCCGCATCGCCCCGGAAATCCTCAAAAGCGTCACACGGCTGGCCCAGGGCAACCCGCACCTCTGCACGGAGATCTCGCGCCATCTCCTGGAAACGGGGGCAGTGCGCGTGGAGCAAGGCCAAGCCGTCACGGGGCCCGTCTGGGAATCGGCGGAGCTGCCGCGCCGACTGCGCGATCTCACCACCCTCCGACTGGGCGCGCTTTCGGAGGAGCACCGCCAACTTCTGGATGTCGCCGCGGTGGACGGGGTTGCCTTCGACGCACCCGCTCTGGCAGCCGTGACCGGCGACCCCAATCTCACCATCCTGCGGCACCTGCAGCAGATCCAGCGGCGGCACCGCCTCGTCGAGGCGACCCACGACGGCTACCGGTTCACCAGTGCGGCCATCCGCGACGTCGTCTACGGCGACCTTGCGCCGGAGATGCGACGCGCCCTGCACGACGCGCTGGCGCGGCACCTCGAAGTACGTGCGGCGGACGGGGATACCCGCGCCACGGCCGCCCGCGTAGGCACGCATTGGGAACACGCGGGCGATCTCGACCGGGCGCGTCCGTTCCTGCGGGAAGCGGTCGCCAACGCCTTGGGCCGCTTCGAGTCCACGCGCGCGGTGGCGCTTGCGAAGCGCGCGGGTCTCGTCGCCGATGCGCTCGATCCGGCGACCGTCGCGGATTGCGGTGAACTCCTGCTCGACCTCGCGGCCGCCCGCGGATCCGGCGGCGACCCGGCGGCGGGCCACGCACTGCTCGACATGATCGAGGCGGTCATCGAGAGCGGCGATCCCCTCCACCATCGCGCGCTTGTACGCAAGGCGGACCTGAGCTACCGGCACGAAGGACGCGCCGCCGTCGATACCGAAGCGCTCGCACGCGCATCCGACGAGCTCCCGCTGTGCGGCGAGCGGGCGCAGGCGCGCATCCTGCTGGGTACCATCGCCAAGTACGACCACCGTCTGGACGACGCCGAGCGCCTCTTTCGCGATGCCGACGAGATCGTGCGCGAACTGGGAATCGACTCGCTTCACGCGGTTTGCCTCAACGAGCTGGCATCGATCGCGCTGCGGCGCGGCACACCCGAAATCGCGGCCGCGCTCTACATGGATGCGGCGCGCGTCGCCGAGCACTGCGGGCGTCGGGCCAACGCGGCGGCGAGCCGGGTCAACGCCGCGATTGCCGCGTTCGATTGCGGTCGCACCGACGGACTGGTCGCATCGCTCGATCAGGCGGTGCATCTGATGGCGCATGAGGGTGCGCTCCGCCATGTCGGCCACGCGCGCATGGTGCTGGCGCACGTTCACTGGGCCGAGGGCAATCTCGACATGGCCGAGCGCAATGCGGCCGACGCCGCGGCGACTCTCGAGGAGCTGCAGTTTCTTCCCGGACTTACCGCCGCACTCCGTATCCGCGCCGAACTGCGAGGCGTGGCAGGCGACATGGCGCAGGCCGATGCGCTCTTCGAGCGGGCGCGTGAACTGGTCGCGCGCTCGGGCAACGCGCGCATCCAGCGACGCATCCACTCGCTCGCAATGCTGCTGCACCTCTGGAATGGCGAGCCCGACGCGGCGGAGGGCACCGTGTCGGAGTCGATCGCGTTGTTGCGGGACGACGCGGCGGAGCGTGACGCGATCGCTCTCGACCTGGGCGAGGCGGTGCTCTACGGCCTGCCCGCTTCGCACGCCGCCGAGGCACTCGCCGCGCTCGAGCAAGGCGAGGACGCCTCCGCCAGGGCGCTGATCGAGCTGATGCTGGCATGGGCGCGGGGAGACGAGCAGGCGCTGCCTCGCCTGGCGGACGAGTTCCGCGCGGTCCCGCTTGGCTATCGGCGCGCCGCGCTGCACGCGGCGGCGCGCATCGTCGCGCTCGAGGGAATCCGTGCGCGGGACGGCGACGCGGCGGCCGTCGAGTCGGCGCGCGACCTGCTTGCCGACGTGCGGGAAATCGGTCACTTCTGGCAGGAGCTGCTCGTCCTGAACTGGCTCGAACGGCACGTGCCCGACGGTTCCTGGGACGCCGCGCTGCGCAAGTGCGCGCAGCGCCACAAGCCGGCCGCGCGCGCCATGATCGACGCGCCCGCCCTTGCGGCCGGCTGGTGGACGCCTTAGTCCGGTTAGCGATGCGTGCCCCTACACGTCGTGCAGAAGTTCGCAGATCGTGAAGACGACGGACTTGCTGTTGTTGTCCGAACTCTTCGGAACCTGTGCGTACTGGTACGCGAGGTAGGCGTGCACCCACGTCGCTTCGGCGGAATGGCCGTTAAACCCGTACTGCTTGCGGTACGCGACCGCGTTCCCGACGAGGGTCTTGCGGGTCGCGCCGGCGGCGCCCGCGAAGTGTCCGCCCCCGTTAAGCGCGGGAACAAGGGCGTCCAGCAACTGGGTCAGGCTCATGTTCCATCCGTCCGGAGTCTTGGCCGGCTTGAAGTCCCACCACGTTGCGGACGCGATCTCCGTGTCGGTGCCCAGCTTGGAGGCGACCCCGTACCAGTTCTTCGAAACCGCGTGCCAGTACGCGGACTGCACTCGCACCCAGCTCCGATCGGGGTTGTGATGCGCGTGGTGCGAGTTGGAAAGCGCGGCGATCCCCTCGTAGACCAACTGCTTGTGAAGTGCCGTCGCGCCGCTGTTTGCCTTGTCGATCAGCTCTTGGATCTGCTGCAGATACCAGCCGACCGTTTTGAGGTTGTTGGTCTTGGGCCCTTCGGCTATCGCCTTGAACGGAGGCGGCGGCGACGGCGGCTCCGAGCTGGTGTCGCCACAGCCGACCAGTACCGTTCCCAACGCCACGATCCCCAACACCGCCACGGTCAATACGAGACTACGCATATCTTGATCTCCTATCCGCCGGCTACCCATGCCGGGGGGCAGACCGTCGCACGGGACGGCATTCGCTGTCAAGCAGAGCTGGCACGCGGGCCCGTATCTCGTTCGGATCCTGTATTACACGCGACCATTTCGACCAGCGCCCGGGAACGGCTCCCGGATCCGCTACTGAACGCGGCTATCGAAGAGGGCGAGGAAGTCGTCGTTGCTCTTGGTTTTGTGCAGGCGATCCAACAGAAGTTCGCCGCCTTCGACGGGCTTCATCTTGGTAATCACCTTGCGCAGCGCCCACATGCGCTTGAGCTTCTGCTCGGAAACCAGTTTCTCTTCCTTGCGCGTTCCGGACGAAGTTACGTCGATCGCGGGCCAGATGCGCCGGTCGGCCATGTCGCGGTCCAACACCAGCTCCATGTTGCCGGTGCCCTTGAACTCCTCGAAGATGACCTGGTCCATGCGGCTGCCGGTGTCCACCAGCGCCGTCGCGATGATCGTCAGCGAACCGCCATCCTCGATGTTGCGCGCCGCACCGAAATGCGCCTTGGGCTTTTCGAGCACCTTCGCGTCGAGGCCGCCCGAAAGCGTCCGGCCCGAACCGCGCGCCTCGATGTTGTACGCCCGACCCAGACGGGTCAGCGAATCGATCAGCACCACGACGTCCTTGCCCATTTCGCAGAGACGCTTGGCGCGGCTCGTGACCAGCTCGGTCATCGCGACGTGGTTGGCCGCGGTCATGTCGTTCGTGCTGGCGTATACCTCGCCCTTCACCGAGCGGCGCATGTCGGTCGCCTCTTCCGGTCGCTCGTCCACGAGACACACGAGCAGGTGCACGTCCGGGTGGAAGTGCGCGATCGCCTGCGCGAGCTTTTGCAGGATGACCGTCTTGCCGGTGCGCGGCGGCGCAACGATGAGCGCGCGCTGCCCGAAGCCGATGGGCGTGATCAGGTCGATGACGCGAAGCGTGACGTCCTGGAAGTCTTCGCCGACCAGCGTAATGGCCTCATCGGGATCGACGACGGTCAGTTCCGTCAGGTCCACGACCTCTTCCAGCTCGGCCGGGACCTGTCCCTCGATCTTGTCGATCGTGGCGACCATCGGCGCCTGGTTGCGCATGTTGTTGCTGACGTGTGCGTCGATGGCGAGGCCCTGCCTGAGGCCGTATTCCTGCACCAGACGCTGGTGGACGAAGGGATCGGTGTCCTGGATCTGGCAGTCCCGCTTGGGATTGCGCAGGAAGCCGTGCCCCTCGCGCACGACGGCGAGAATGCCGCTGACCTCCTTGACCGGCGTCGTATCCAGCTTGCCGCCGCCGCCGGAGCGACCGCCGCCGCCGCCACCGCCGCCGCCACCTCCACCACGTCCACGTCCACGGCGACGCCGACGACGCCGTGAGGTTCGGGGCTGTTCGCCCTGCTGTCCGCTCATACGAACTCCTTTGGGGCCCGATCGAATCCGGCTCTTCCGCGTTGATTTCTGCAATCAAGTCGCAAACCGCTCCGATGGGGCGCTGGGGTCGACAGCTGTAGCAGGGCCCGTTCTACGAATTCCCCCGAACCTGTAAGGCTCGGCTCGTTGCTTTGGTGGCCCCCTGTCTCGTCCCGGATGCTCATGCGTCGCAATGACGCGGCTCGGGCCTTAACTGCCGACAGGTATTCCAACGGGAGGATAAGCCCGGATCCCCCACTGCGCAAGCCCTTTGACGCAGGAATTCCACCGAATTGTCCCACTCACGCCGCGCATGCACCCGTCGGCTTGTCCGGCTTCGCTACCCTCCTATACTGGTGCGATTCACGAGACCCCGACAGCAGAAAACCCATGGCAACCACTCCCGAAATGGCTTTCACCGTCGAGACGACGGGCCCCTGCCGCAAAAAGGTCAACGTCACCATTCCGCCCGAACTGGTTTCGGACGAGTTTGACAAGACCTACCAAAACCTCATCAAGACCGTGCCGATCCAGGGCTTCCGGCAAGGTCGCGCCCCGCGCGGTCTGATCGAGAAGCGTTACGGAACGCAGGTCGCGCTCGAAGTGAAGCAGACGCTGCTCGACAGCGCATACGAAAAAGCGCTCAAGGACCACGAGCTTTCGCCGCTGGCGGCCCCCGAGGTCGATGGCATCGAGAAACTCGAGGCGGCGCCCAAGAGCGAGATGGCGTTCGCGTTCACCGTGACGGTCAAGCCGGAGTTCGAACTGCCCGACATCAAGGGCATCGAGGTCAGCGTGCCGGCGGCGACCGCCACGACGGATGAGCTCGACGCGGCCATCAAGGACCTGCGCCGCGGCAAGGCGACGCTGCGTCCGATCGAGGATGGAGCCGCCGAAGAGGGCGACGTCCTTACGCTCGACATTCATGGCAGAGAAAATCTGCATGGCAGAGAAAATCTGCATGGCAGAGAAAATCTGCAGGGCAAGGAAGGTGGCAAGGAAGCTGGCAGTGCGGCCGGGGATGACGAAGACCTCTTCCACAAGGAGGATCTCGTCTACGAGGTCGGCTCGAAGTTCCTCGGCGGCCTGGTCTCCGACGACATCGACGCCGCCGTCACCGGCCAGAAGCCGGGCGCCGAAATCGAAGCGAACGCCTACGCGCCGCCCCACGAGGCGGACCACCCGCTCGCGGGCGTGGACATCCGCATCAAGGCCGAGCTGCTCGACATCAAGCGCCCCGATCTGCCCGAGGTAAACGACGAATTCGCCAAGTCGCTCGACTACGACGACCTCGACGAACTCAACGAGACCGTCGGCAAGCAGGTCGAGACCCGCAAGTCACGCGAACGCGACAAGCAGATCGAGGACCTCGCCCTCGAGCAGCTGATCGTGAAGGCGGACTTCGAACTGCCCGATGAGCTCATCGCCAAGGAAGTAGACGAACTCGCCGCGCGCGTCGCCTACTCGCTCCAGCAGGAAAACAAGAGCGAAGAGGAGATCGCGCAGAAGATCGTCGAGATCAAGGCCGCGCGCCGCGAAGAGTCGCAGGCTGAACTGCGCCGCTTCTTCGTCCTCGACAAGATCGTCGAGAAGGAGCGTGTGATCGTCACCGAGGCGGAGGTGCGCAACGCGGTCGGCATGATCGCGATGTACAACCAGAAGACGCCCGAGGAGATGTACACCTCGCTGCGCGACTCCGGCCGCCTCGGCACGCTGCGCAACCAGCTCCGCGAGACCAAGGCGCGTGAAAAGCTGCGCAAGAAGGTCACCGTTAAGGACGCCTGAACCCACTACACGAAAGTACCTTGATGGACTACCGCCTCGATTCCGACCCCCAAGCGAACGTCTTCATCCCGACCGTCATCGAACGGACGGGCCGAGGTGAGCGCGCCTACGACATCTACTCGCGCCTGCTCGAGGACCGCATCGTCTTCGTCGGCACGCCGATTACCGACACGGTCGCGAACATCGTGATCGCGCAGCTTCTGTTCCTCCAGAAGGAGAACAAGAAGCTCGACATCTCGCTCTACATCAACTCGCCGGGCGGCTACATCTCGGACGGCATGGCCATCTACGACACGATGCAGTTCGTGCACTGCGACATCGCCACCTACTGCATCGGCCAGGCGATGTCGATGGGCGCGCTGCTGCTCGCCGCCGGCACCAAGGGCAAGCGGTTCATTCTCCCCCACGGCCGCGTGATGCTTCACCAGCCGAGCGGCGGCGTGGGCGGCACGGCTGCGGACATCGAGCGCCACGCGGCGGAGATCGTCAAGCTGCGCAGCCAAATGAACGATGTCTTCGCGCACCATACCGGTCGCAAGCCCGAGGAGATCGAGCACGACTCCGACCGCGACTTCTTCATGAGCGCGCAGCAGGCCAAGGAATACGGTCTCGTGGACGAGGTGCTGCAGCCCCTGGCGGACAAGGCCCAGGCGAAGAAGGACTAGCCCCATTCGGGTCGATTGATCAAAGTGGCATTGAGCTAGACTGGAGAGGGCATGGCGAAGTCGCGCGCGAAGGGATATAGCGAGCGCTGCAGTTTCTGCGGCAAGTCCCGTCACATGGTGGAGTCACTGGTGGCGGGCCCGCCGGGAATCTACATCTGCAACGAATGCATCGAGCTGTGCAACACGATCCTGCTCGAGGAACGCCGCTCGGCGCCGACCAGCGGACCGTCGCTGAGCACGACGCTCCAGATCCGCACGCCGCGCGAAATCGTCGAGTTCCTCGACCAGTACGTGATCGGCCAGGAGCGCGCCAAGAAGACGCTCGCGGTGGCGGTCTACAACCACTACCGCCGCGTGCTTTCCAATCTCAAGAGCGACGACGTCGAGCTGGAGAAGGCGAACATCCTGCTCGTCGGCCCGACCGGTTCGGGCAAGACGCTGCTCGCCCGCAGCCTCGCGCGCCTGCTGGATGTGCCCTTCGCCATCGCCGACGCCACCACGCTGACCGAGGCGGGCTACGTGGGTGAAGACGTGGAAAACGTCCTGCTGCGCCTCATGCAGACGGCGGACTTCGACCGCGAGCGCGCCGAGCGCGGCATTATCTACGTGGACGAGATCGACAAGATCGCCAAGACGCAGGCCAACGTCTCCATCACACGCGACGTGAGCGGCGAGGGCGTGCAGCAGGCGCTGCTCAAGATCATCGAGGGCACCGTCGCCAACATTCCGCCCCAGGGCGGTCGCAAGCACCCCGAACAGCAGTACCTGCAGCTCGACACCACCAATATCCTCTTCATCTGCGGCGGAACGTTCAGCGGTATCGAAGAGGTCATCAAGAAACGCATCGGCCGCCAGCGCATCGGGTTCTCCGAGGACGAAGTCACCGAAGAAGAAGACCAGCTGGCCCAGCTGCTGCCGCAGCTCGAGACCGAAGACCTGTTGCGCTACGGTCTCATCCCGGAGTTCGTCGGACGCCTGCCCACGATCACGACGCTCGACCCGCTCGGCGCGGATGAGCTCGTACGGGTGATGGTGGAACCGCGCAACGCCATCGTGCGCCAGTACCAGAAGTACTTCGAGCTCGAGGGCACGACGCTCGAGATCCAGCAGGACGCGCTGCGCGAAATCGCGGAAGCCGCCATCAACCGCGAAACCGGCGTGCGCGCCATCCGATCGCTGGTCGAGGAGTTCCTGCGCGACATCCTGTTCGAGTTGCCGGAGCGCACGGACATCGCGCGCTATGTCGTCTCGGGCGCCGCCTACCGCGGCGAGGAGCCCGTGCGCTGCGTCGAGCGCGACGAGGAGCCCAGCGGCTCCACGCCGTCGGTGACGCCGCCGAAGGACGAGACCGGAACCCGTTCGACCCGCGGCAAGCGTCGCCGTCGCGATACGGCGTAGAGGGCTGCATGAGTCTCGTCGACCCTGTAAGCCTGCACTGTTCACGTGCCCCGCGGTTCTGGCCGGTCCGCAACGCCGAGCTCCGCGTCTCT
>Ga0164315_10003919_pt1 | contig 11563 bp, 8 predicted proteins | sample GuaBasSedimGuay6_FD_113737 | JGI IMG/M metagenome (GOLD analysis project Ga0164315, IMG submission 113737) | Subseafloor sediment microbial communities from Guaymas Basin, Gulf of California, Mexico - Guay6, Core 4569-2, 0-3 cm | ecosystem: Environmental > Aquatic > Marine > Hydrothermal vents >... | reverse complement strand
TATATGGTTGATTATTCCATGTCACAGGGTAATAGGTGCCGATGGATCACTCACTGGATATGCTGGTGGGATATGGCGAAAAAAATGGCTTTTAGAACATGAAAACCCTACAAATCAAACTTCGCTTTTTTAAAAAAGGTCAGTATATTTAATTCAAATAATTTCCTCTATTTTTGTTATTACAATAATTGGATTTGATGAAGCATGTATTAGTTTTTTTATGTCTTTTAACAGGGTTTTCAACCTATGGACAGAATAAAAATAAAAATGTAAAAACTAAAATTTTTACCGTTGTTTCTGATACTATTAAAATTGATACCTTAAGTATTAATCCAAATTATTTTGAAGTTTATGATATAGAAGATCGAATAATTGACACGATTAAATATAAAGTTAATTATTCAGAATCATATCTTATACTAAATAATGAACTTTTAAAATCACTGGATCAAATAAAAGTTGAATACCAGGCTTTGCCTGAATTTTTAACCAAAACCTATATAGCTTTTGATAATGATTTAATAGTTCCTCGGGTAACAGATGAATCCAAATTATACAGTTTTCAAGAAAAGAATAAAAATAATTACTTCAAACCTTTTGATGGTTTGCATACAAGTGGAAGTTTGTCAAGAGGAGTAACTGTTGGGAATAATCAAGATGCTGTTGTCAATTCGAATTTTAATTTACAAATAGAAGGTAAATTATCAAAGAATGTTGGAATTAGAGCTTCTATTACCGATAATGAGATTCCTTTGCAAGAAGGTGGATTCACCCAGAGATTAGATGAATTTGACAGGGTATTTATTGAATTATTCAGTAAGAATTGGTCACTTACAGCAGGTGATATTGATCTTCAAAATGCTAATAGCTATTTAATGCGTTTTCAAAAAAAGATATCAGGTGTTTTGGTCAAGGCGAACATAGAACACGATAAGGCACGTACTGATATTTTTGCTTCCGGGGCATTGGTAAAGGGGAGGTTTGATAGCTTTAAATTTAATGGTATTGATGGGAACCAAGGGCCTTATAAGATATTGGGACCCGATAATGAGAAGTTTATTTTGATGATATCAGGTAGCGAACGGGTATTTGCAAATGGAGTACTATTAAAAAGAGGAGAGAATTTTGATTATACGATCGACTATAATACTTCAGAAATCACTTTTACAACCCTATATTCTGTGACATCCAATTTGAGATTTACAATTGAGTATCAGATAGCCGACAGGAATTATACAAGATTTTTAACCTTTGATGGCGTTGATTTTAATTCAGATAAATTAAAGGTTGGTTTGAAGTATTATAACGAAACCGATTCTAAGAACAGCACACTTCAACAGGATTTGACCGATGAGCAAAAACAAATATTAGCCGAAGCCGGAGATGATCAATCAAAAATGGTTGCACCATCGGTAATACCTGCAGTGTTTGCCGAGAATAAAATTTTATATAAAAAAACAATTCTAAACAATCAAGAAATTTTTGAATATTCAACAGACCCCAATGATGACCTGTTTCAGGTGAGCTTTAGTTTTGTAGGAGAGAATATGGGAGATTACATTATTCAAACAACTTTAGCTACAGGAAGAGTATATGCTTTTGTTTCTGAAATAAATGGTGTTAAGCAAGGATCTTACTTACCTGTAATCAGATTAATAGCACCTGAAAAATTGCAAATGATCGTTGTAGATGCCAATTACAATCTAGGTGAAAAAACAAATTTTAAAACAGAGATTGCGTTTAGTGACAAGGATCTAAATCTATTTTCAGATATAGATAATGATAACAATAATGGGTTTGCAACAAAAGTGAACTGGCAACAAGTTTTTAGAGCTAAGAAAAAGTGGGTTTTAAAGAGCAATATTGACTATGAATATATTGATGAAAATTTTAGAACGGTTGAAAGATTTAGAAATGTAGAATTTTCAAGAGATTGGAATATAAACAATGTAGGACCTCTTTCCGATCAAAAGCAACAGCATGCGTTAGGCGGGCTCACCTTTGAAAATGACAGTATTGGATCTCTAAATTATTCGTTTGAAAATTTAAATATAGGGGAAGACTACAAAGGAAACAGGCATAGCTTTTTAGCAAATTTAAATCTGAATAGAACAAAAATATTTGTTGATGGAAGTGTATTGAACAATGAAGATATTATTGAAGAAAATACATTTTATAGAGTTTATAGTTCAATAGTTCAAACTTTTTCAAAGACTTGGGTAGGAGCGAAATATGATTTTGAGGACAATCTAAGAAAAGACAAAATAACCAATGATATTAGTAATATTAGTCATCGATTTAATGAAGTTGAAGGATTTTTCGGAATTGGCGATTCAACGGGTGTTTATACCGAAATAGGGTATAATTATCGAACAACAGATAGTCTGCAGTTTGCACAAATTCGAAATGTGAGTAAGTCTAACACCTATTTTTTAAAATCGAAATTGATTCAAACGAAAAATACAGATCTTGCACTTTTTGTTAACTATAGAAAAGTAAAAAATGTTAATATTGAAGATGAAGAATCGCTAAATTCAAGAGTTACTTACCGACAGGGGCTTTTTAATAATTTTGTAAATTTTCAAACTTTTTATGAGACCCAATCGGGTAATTTACCTCAACAGGAATTTACTTATATAGAAGTGGAACCAGGCAAAGGATTTTATGAATGGATAGATTTCAATGAAGATGGTATTCAGGATCTTGATGAATTTGTAATTGCTCAATTTCAGGACAAGGCAACATATGTGAGAGTTTTACTTCCTAATGTAAATTTTATTAAAACTAACCAAAATAAATTTAGTCAAACTTTAAATTTGAATGCAATTCAATGGAAGAACAAAAGTGGTTTCAAAAAGACCATATCACATTTTAGTGATCAGGCATTTTTTTTAATTGATGCCAAAACAAAAAGAGAAGGTTCTGGTTTAAATTTAAATCCGTTTTCTTTTGATGATGACAATTTATTGTCATTGGATTTGAATTTTAAGAATAGCTTGTTTTTTAATAGAGGATTACAAAAATACAGTATGGTCTATACTTTTATAAATTTAAGGAAAAGGTCCATTTTTGTGTTTGGAGATCAAGATGTAAAACTGCTTACACATCGATTTCAATTATTACATAAAATTGGTAAGTATTGGTTGCTGGATTTAATTGGAGGGATAAGTGAAAACAAGAGTAAATCAGTAAGTTTCGCGAATAGGAATTATCAGCTACAAAACTATAGCATAAACCCAAAAGTATCATTTCTATATAATTTAAACTCTAGGCTGGAAGCCTTTTATGAGTATAAGAATAAAGAAAATACACTAGGCAGCCCTCCCTCTGGCTTGGCAGGAGAAGAGACTTTACAAATGCATGTTTTTGGTGCCAATTTTCAATTTTCCAATAAGCAGAAGTTTTCAATAAATGCTAATGTTAACTTATATTTTAACGAATTTGAAGGCAACTTGAATTCACCGGTTGCTTTTCAAATGTTAGAAGGATTACAACCAGGAACTAACCTAACATGGTTATTGGGTGTTCAGAAAAGACTGACATCTTATCTAGATTTGAATATAAATTACTTCGGTAGAAGTTCTGATTCGTCAAAAACAATCCACTCTGGTTCTATGCAACTCAGAGCAAGTTTTTAAGATTATCTTTCGGGTTGATTTATTAAGCCTTCTTTAAAAATTGAGTTTTCAAGACAACAGTACTTTTACCAAATCTGCATTCAACCTCCTGGTTATTGTTGGTTAATCTAATATTTTTAACTTTTGTGCCTCGTTTAATTGTTTTAGACATGCCCTTGATCTTAAGATCTTTGTTGACAGTTACTGTATCTCCATCGCTTATAATATTTCCAACACTATCTTTTGTATCCATGTTATTTTATGTCTTATTTTAAAAACTATTATATTACATTTTTTTTAACCAAGTACTAACTGAAACTTCCTTTGAAACAATTTTCTTTAGCTCACTTATGTTGACTCTTTTTTGCTCCATTGTATCCCGGTATCTAATAGTAACCGTGTTATCATTTTTTGTTTCATGATCAACTGTGATACAAAATGGCGTACCCACCGCATCTTGCCTTCTATATCTTCTACCAATCGCATCCTTTTCGTCGTAGGCCACATTAAAATCAAATTTAAGATCATTAATGATCTCTCTGGCAATTTCAGGTAAGCCATCTTTTTTCACCAAAGGCAAAATTGCAGCCTTTGTAGGCGCTAAAACTGCTGGTAGTTTTAACACAATTCTTTCCGATCCATCTTTTAATTCCTCATTTTGCAGAGCTGTAGAAAACACTGCTAAGAACATCCTATCCAATCCGATAGAGGTTTCTACCACATAGGGTACATAACTTTTATTCATTTCATGATCAAAAAATTGCAGTTTTTTACCTGAATGCTTTTCATGAGCTTTAAGATCAAAATCGGTTCTTGAATGAATACCTTCTAATTCCTTAAACCCAAATGGAAAATCGAATTCAATATCTGCCGCTGCATTTGCGTAATGGGCCAATTTATCATGGTCGTGAAAACGATAATTTTTTTTATCAATCCCTAAAGATAAATGCCATTTTATTCTCTTTTCTTTCCATTCTTCATACCATTTCATTTCTTCACCAGGTTTTACAAAGAATTGCATTTCCATTTGTTCAAATTCACGCATTCTAAATATAAATTGTCTTGCAACAATCTCATTTCTAAAAGCTTTTCCGATTTGAGCAATTCCGAATGGAATTTTCATTCTACCAGTTTTCTGAACATTTGAGAAGTTAACAAAGATACCTTGTGCAGTTTCCGGACGTAAATAAAGATCCATGGCTGAATCTGCGGATGCACCAATTTTAGTGCCAAACATCAAATTGAATTGCTTTACGTCTGTCCAGTTTTTAGAACCTGAAACCGGACAAGCTATCTCTAATTCTTCAATTAAAGATTTAATATCTGCAAGATCTTCATTTTCCAAAGATTTCCCCATTCTCTTTAAAACTTCATCACGACGGGTTAAATACTTTATTACCCTTGGATTGGTTTTAACAAATTCATTCTCATCGAATGCCTCTCCAAACCGTTTAGCGGCTTTTTTTATTTCTTTTTGTGCTTTGAGATTCAATTTTTCGGCATAATCTTCAATAAGTACATCAGCCCTGTATCTTTTTTTGGAATCTTTATTATCAATTAGAGGGTCATTAAAGGCATCAACATGACCTGATGCTTTCCAAGTTGTTGGATGCATAAAAATTGCCGAATCCAAACCAACAATGTTTTCATGGAGTTGCACCATGGCTTTCCACCAATATTCTTTAATATTATTTTTCAGTTCAACACCGTTTTGAGCATAGTCATAAACAGCACTTAATCCGTCATATATTTCACTTGATTGAAAAATATAGCCATATTCTTTAGCGTGGGATATTACTTTTTTAAATTTATCGTCTTTATTATTCACGAGTATAAATTATATTTAGTTGTATTTTATTCGGCAAAAATAAAGAAATTATTATATTGGATATAAAAAAAAGGAAATACAATTCGTATTTCCTTTTTTTATTTTCTTCTTTTAGAAATTATAGACCCAGAAAAGAGTCGCTTAATTCTAATTTGGCTCCTCCTACAAGTTTACCATCTACATAAACTTCAATCGGATAACTTCCTTTTATATATTTTTCACCTTTTCTCTCAACCAGCATAACAACATCTAAATTTGCATTTTCATAATTTACAATTGTCTGATCGGTGTATTTAGATTCTGTACCATCTTTTAACAAAAACGTACCCTTTGCATTTATCACTTTTCCAGTAGGATCTTTTAAAACTATATAAGCTTCTTTATCTCCAGGTGTAGCAATTTCATTTTCAATCAATCTGAATTCAACTTTGATCGCATCTGTTTTTTGGGCCTTATTGGTTTCTGTATACTTACCATTAGAACGCATTTTCATGGCAGTAACATTAACGTTTTCGACATTTATAGCACCTCCAATTTCAACTTTTCTCGCCAAATCCATATTCTGGGACACTAGCGTATCGTTATAACTGGTTTGAACTTCCAGCTGACTGTGAATACTGTCTTTTTCTTCAGTTAGTATATTGTTTGATAATTTCAGTGAATCGACTTCGTCCAATAAACGATCGTTTGTAGCTTGTAAGGTTGCTAACTGACCTCTGTAACGACTCAAAGTTCTAGAATTAATTTTCTTTAACCCTTGTACAGAATCTTTTAGAGTTGTAATTCTTTCTTTTTCAATAGTAAGAGAATCTGATAAACTGGTGTTTTCAGCGATAGCAACATCATATTTTTCTTCCATGGCAGTTAAATTGCCAATAATTTGTTCTTTTTCATCTTGCAAAAACTGGACAGCTTCCTTATGGTCATTATTGTTATAAAAAGTATAACCAATTAGCGCAAATAATAACACCAATAAGGCAATTATTAAAATTTTGTTATTCGAAGATTTAGCATTTTCTCCCATAATTCTTAAATTAAGTTTACATTTTAGATTAATCTTAACATATTTAACGTAATATATCAGATAAATTGTATGCAAATTTAAATTTTTTTTAACAATTTTATTAATAATAATCAGATTATATTTATTTTTCTATATAATTGAAAAACAGATGTCTTTTATCTTACGAAATATTTTTGATATTTTTTTCCCTGATGTATGTGTGATTTGTGAAGATCAGCTTATAGAAGGTGAGGAGGTTCTTTGTATTTCTTGTAGATCAGATTTACCTCATACAAATTTTTGTGAATGGAAGAATAATAAAGTTGAAAAATCTTTTCAGGGTAGAATTCCTGTTTTAGCAGCTACATCATTATTATACTATAAAAGAAAAGGAAAAGTGCAAAAAATGATACACCAGTTGAAATATAAGAATCAACAAAAAGTTGGCGTATTATTGGGCAACTGGCTGAGTGAAGAGATAATAGGTTCAAAGAGGTTTGATAAATTCGATTTTATAATACCTGTACCCTTACATCAGAATAAATTAAAAAAAAGAGGGTATAATCAAGTTACAACCTTTGGTGAGACTCTGGCAAACAGATTAGATTCTAAATTTCTTGAAAATGTACTGATTCGTGTTTCAAAATCTAAAACTCAAACATCTAAAAACCGAATGGAAAGATCGATTAATGTAGAAGAAAAATTTGATTTAAGAAATGCCGATATTTTAAATAATAAACATGTGCTTTTAATAGATGATCTTATAACTACCGGTGCAACATTAGATGCGTGTTGTGTTCAATTGTTGAGAGTTGAGAATATAGTGATCAGTATTGCAACCATGGCCTATACCATGTGATTAAATAACCTGAGTTCAATATAACTCAGGTTAAATAATAAGACTAAAGACATATATTCTGATCTAGCAGTTGATGGGTCAAATTTCCAATAGTATAAATGCTCTAGGAATATTTAAAACCCTTCATGCAGATATATTATTAATTAAGGAAAAAAAAATTGTTAATTTGCATCAAAATTCTGAGTATGAAGATTTACTTTATTGTATTAGCATATTTATTAGTGCTATTTGCTGGTTGTGCCAGACGTGGGAGACCGGAAGGTGGACCAAAAGATCTTGACAAACCCATTATGGTTAAAACCGAACCGGAATTCAAAAGTTTACATTTTAAAGGAAATGAAATAAAAATTTATTTTGATGAGTTTATCAAATTGAATAATGTAACAACACAACTAATAGTTTCTCCACCATTGAAATACCCTCCTGTAGTTTCTCCGCAGGGTACACCCAGTAAAAAAATTACTATAAAAATAAAAGATACTTTACAAGAGAATACAACATACACATTTAATTTTGGGCAAAGTATCATAGACAACACGGAAGGAAATATTCTTGATAATTTCAAATATATTTTTTCAACAGGTGATTATATTGATTCTTTAGAGGTAAAGGGTACTATAAAAGACGCTTTTGATCTTGAAATGATTGAAAAGCCAACACTATTACTATATCTGGTGAATGAAAATTTTAATGATTCAATTATTTACAGTGAAAAACCAATGTATATTGGTAGTACAATTGACAGTTTAAACTGGAATATTACGAATATAAAAGCAGGGAAATATTTATTAGTGGCATTAAATGATCAAAGTAATAATTACAAATTTAACCCCAAGGAAGATAAAATTGGGTATGCATCCAGTTATATAACCGTTCCAAATGACACTATTTATAACATATCTCTTTTTAGCGAGATACTGCCATTTAGACTTCCCACAAAACCAAAAGAATCTGCTATAGGTCATATTATTTTTGGTTATGAAGGAGATGCTACCGGTTTTTCAGTAAAGCCGATTTCAGAACTTAACAGAGAATTTGAATCACTATCGACCTTTGATAAGGAAAAGGACACTCTGCATTATTGGTTTAAAAATTATGATAGAGATTCTATAAGGTTTCAAATATTAAAAAATAAAATTATCGATACTGTAGTTGTAAAGTTTTTTGCAAAAGAAATTGATTCTTTGAGTCTAATGCCATCTATTGGAGGGGTATTGCATTTAAGGGACACCCTTAAATTAGGATCAAATGTACCTTTGATAAGAATTGATACCTCAAAAATGCATTTTATAAATAAAGATTCAACTAAAGTAGAATATTTTTATAAGTTGTCTGAGAACAAGGAGAATTTGATTCTAAATTTTGAAAAAGGAATTGAAGAAAAATATTCAATCGAACTTTTCCCTGGAGCTATAACCGACTTTTATGGCACACAAAATGATTCACTGAAAATTCAATTTAGAACGAATAAAGTAACCAGTTATAGTTCCTTATTTTTAAACTTGAATAATATTAAAAGTTATCCAATAATAATTGAACTGATTAATGATAATGGCAAAGTAGTCGCAAAAAAATATTCAATTAAAAAAGAGGAGTACCAGTTTATAAATCTACAACCATCACGTTTTATGATCAGGATTATTTACGATTCTAACAAGAACAAAAAATGGGATTCTGGAAATTTTTTATTGAAAAAACAACCGGAAGAAGTGTATTACTTCAAAACTATCATCAATGCCAAAGCCAATTGGGAGGTTACAGAGACACTAACATTGAAATAAAAATACTATTACTATATTGATAAACAGCAAGTTGTGTTTGTTTCACCTTGTGTAACTAAGTGTACTTAACTTTTCTTTAATTGTCCGATTAAGTTAGTATCTTTGTTGTTTAGAATGATTATAATTAAGAAATATAATGAGCTTTAAGAAACAAGATATATTAAGTGCTTTAGAAAAAATTACTGCGCCGGGTGAAGGTAAGAACCTGGTTGAAAGTAATTCTATAACAAATATTGTAATATTTAATAAAGAGGTAATAATTGATGTTACGATTAAGAACCCATCATTACAGGCGAAGAAAAAAACGGAAGTTGAAGTAATGAAAGCAATTCATGACCAAATCGACCAAAAAATCGATGTAAAGGTTAATGTAAAAGTTGAGATACCTCAAATATCAAATACAATAAAAGGTAATGAAATTCCTGGTGTAAAAAATATAATTGCTATTGCTTCTGGTAAAGGTGGTGTTGGTAAATCTACTGTAGCCACAAACATAGCTGTTTCATTGGTGAAAATGGGTTTTAGTGTTGGAGTATTAGACGCTGATGTTTACGGTCCTTCCATGCCAATTATGTTTGGAGTTGAAAAGGAAAGACCATTATCGGTTGATGTTGATGGGAAATCAAAAATGCAGCCAATTGAAAATCATGGCGTTAAAATGCTATCATTAGGGTTTTTTACAGATCCAAATCAGGCAGTTATATGGAGAGGGGCAATGGCTTCAAAAGCACTAAATCAAATGATATTTGATGCAAACTGGGGAGAATTAGATTTTTTATTAGTAGATCTTCCTCCGGGTACAGGTGATATTCATTTATCAATGGTGCAGGCGGTACCAATCACAGGAGCCGTAATTGTTAGTACACCACAGAATATCGCTTTAGCCGACGCTAAAAGAGGTGTAGCTATGTTTCAGCAAGAGAATATAAGTGTACCTGTTCTGGGAATAGTTGAGAATATGAGTTATTTTTCACCTGAAGAATTGCCAGAAAATAAATATTATATATTTGGTAAAGATGGCGCTAAAAATTTAGCTAATGATCTAGATACAGCATTATTAGGTGAAATTCCTTTGGTGCAAAGTATTAGAGAATCTGGTGATGTTGGGTATCCTGCTGCCTTACAGGAAAATTCTAAAATAGCAGAAGCGTTTGCTCAAACGACAAAGAATATGTTGAGCCAGTTGGTAAAAAGAAATGAAAATTTACCGCCTACAGAAATTGTTCGGATAACTACAATGTCTGGTTGTAGTACATAATAGTTTTATATCTCTAACAAGGTTTTTCTTTGTTAGAGATTTAATATTTGATTAAAATGACCAAAACAGAATTATTAGATAATATTGAAAAAGCGCTTGAAGAGATAAGACCTTATTTAATTGCAGATGGAGGTAACATTTCTTTGGTGGAGGTAAAATATAATACTGTAAAAGTAAAGTTAGAAGGTGCTTGTATTGGATGTAAGGTTAATCAAATGACTTTAAAGAATGGTGTTGAGGCCACCATAAAAAAATACGCTCCCCAAATTAATCAGGTCATTGATATCAAATAGACTTGTCATTTCACTAATTTAGAGTTTAAGGCTTAATAAATATTTTTTTATATTTGTTACACTAAAAGGTATTTCAAATTGTATTCTTTGTTGTACTTTTGGTTAAATCTGTAAATGTAAGTGTAAAATGACTCTTTTTTTTGCTGAACTATTACTGCTTCTTAAATTCTTGATTAAGAGAAATCCTGAATAAACGATTAATTATCACCTGCATTTTATTCTTATTTAATATTAATTTAAACATTTTATTATGCCAAGATATTATACTTTAGGTAAAATACCACCTAAACGACATACTGTATTTGAAAATCCGAAAGGAGGTTTGTATCAGGAAGAGCTTTTTGGAACAGCAGGTTTTGCAGGAATGTCATCTTTAATTTACCATTTGCATCCTCCTACAGTTGTTTCTGAAATTAAGCAGATAAAAGATCTGACACCTAAGATTGCTATAGAAAAAAACATGAAAGCATTGAGTTTTAAGGGGTTTTCACTAAATCCTGTCGATGATTTTCTGGAAAGCAGAAAAACTATTTTTGCCAACAATGATCTTCATATAGGTCTGGCTGCTCCAAAAAGCTTTTCAAAGGAGTATTTTTATAGAAATAGTGATGCAGATGAAATGCTGTTTATTCATATTGGTTCAGGAACTCTAAATACCATGTATGGAAGTTTAGATTTTAAGTATGGTGATTATTTGATCATTCCTAGAGGCACCACTTATCAAATAGACTTTAATAGTACCGAGAACAGGATCTTATATATTGAATCTTTTAGTCCGATATTATCTCCAAACAGATATAGGAATAATTTTGGTCAGTTTTTAGAGCACTCTCCGTTTTGTGAGCGTGATTTTCGATTGCCAAAAGATTTAAATACTATTGATGAAAAAGGTGAGTTTAAAATATTATCAAAAAAACAAGGCTT
>Ga0164315_10003918_pt1 | contig 11565 bp, 8 predicted proteins | sample GuaBasSedimGuay6_FD_113737 | JGI IMG/M metagenome (GOLD analysis project Ga0164315, IMG submission 113737) | Subseafloor sediment microbial communities from Guaymas Basin, Gulf of California, Mexico - Guay6, Core 4569-2, 0-3 cm | ecosystem: Environmental > Aquatic > Marine > Hydrothermal vents >... | reverse complement strand
CAATGTCAATATCGGAGATTTCACTGAACCGTTTGCGGTCCAGAAGTGAACCCCACTGGTAGATTCTCAAGGGGTTCAATTCGTTAGCAACACGAACAACAATGCCCTCGAAATCCTGGCAGGCACGTTCATACCGCTCATCAAGCAGTAATCGCCGCTTTTCTGATTTGCCTTTGAGAAAATCACGTACTTTTCCATATCCACACCGAAATCCACCGGCATGCATATAGTATACCTGCCCCTTCAAGCCGGAACAAGTTGGCGTTTCTGCCACAGAGATGCCAAAGACATGAAATATCAATATTCACTTACATATATAGTTGCATCCTCACCCTTCGGCTGTTAGCCTAAGCACTACCCTCTCACAGCAGGGAAACGAACGGGCGACAGAGGTCAACAAAAAAAATCCGGAGGAGCCATTGAACCGAATACAATCACTGGAAATGCGGGGAATCAGCAAATCGTTTGTTGAAGTGAAGGCCAATCAGAATATCAATCTCACCATCAATGCCGGTGAGATACTCGGGCTGCTGGGGGAAAACGGCGCCGGTAAGACCACGCTGATGAACATTCTCTACGGTCTGTATCATCCGGATGAAGGTGATATTCTCGTCAACGGTAAAGTAGAGCGGCTCAGGAGTCCCAAGGACAGCATGCGGGTGGGAATCGGCATGATTCATCAGCATTTCATGCTGGTGAACAAGCACAGTGTTCTGGAAAATATCGCCCTGGGTTATGACGATGCGCCATTTTTCTTTCCCCATAAGGCGCTGCGGGGGCGCATCAAAGAACTTTCCACCCAGTACGGTCTGGAGATAGACCCGGACAAGCCGGTATGGGAACTTTCCGCCGGAGAGCAGCAGCGGGTGGAGATTATCAAAGCTCTCTCCCGGAATGCCGACCTGTTGATAATGGATGAGCCCACTTCGGTTCTCACCCCTCAGGAAACCGTTGAGCTTTTTGTAATTTTAAGAAGAATGACCTCCGAGGGGCATTCGATTATTCTTATCACCCACAAGCTGGATGAGATTATGAGCATCTGCAACCGGGTGATGGTTCTCCGTAAGGGGGAAGTAACCGGTGCGGCCCCTATCGAGGAAGTGGATAAAGGCAGACTGGCGGAGATGATGATCGGCCGGCAGATTGCCCTGGCTTACCCCAAAGCCGAGGTTCAGCCCGGAGATGATGTTCTCAATATCGATGCACTTGATGTTGATTCCGACCGGGGACTGCCGGCGGTAAGGAACCTCTCCCTGAAAGTCAGAACCCACGAGATACTGGGTATCGCCGGAGTTTCGGGGAACGGTCAGCAGGAGCTGGTGGAAACCATCACCGGCCTCAGGCAGCCTCTTTCCGGCTCCATATTCATGAAGGGAAAGCCCCTGGACCATGCGGATGCCCGTAAGGCCCACACCCTGGGTATCACCCACGTTCCCGAAGAAAGAATTAAATACGGGATTGTGCCCAATCTGCTCCTCTATGAAAACTCAGTGCTCAAACAGCATCGGGATGCTCCATTCAGCAATTGGGTTCAGATGGATTACACTGTAATCAAGGAACATGCCAAGAAGTTGGTAGAAGGCTTCCACGTTGATACTCCGTCTATCAACACCCGTATAAAAAACCTCTCAGGGGGTAATATTCAGAAGCTCATTCTGGGCCGGGAGATTTCCGGCAGCCCGGATCTTCTTATCGCCGCCCATCCCACCTACGGACTGGATGTGGGTGCCACAGAGTATGTCCGCAAGCAGATTATCGAACTCCGGGACCATGGCGGAGCGGTGCTTTTAGTATCCGAAGACCTGGACGAACTGTTCATGGTCTGCGACCGCATCGCTGTGATGTTCGAGGGTCACTTCATGGGTGAAGTAACTCCGGATTCCTGCACCGTTGAAGAGATTGGGCTGATGATGGCCGGATCCACCCTACAGGAGGCATAAGATTATGCAGATAGACCTTCTCCCCCGGGAAAAAAGTACTGCGGGGCTCAACCTCCTCATTCTTCTCGGTTCTCTGTTAACCGGGCTTCTGGCGGTAAGCGTGATATTCGCCATAAACGGTGTGAATCCGGCCGCAGCTATTTTTGCCATATTCAAAGGCTCCTTCGGAAGCTGGTACGGCATCAAGGAAACCATTACCAAGGCCATACCCCTCATCCTGATCGGCAGCGGCCTGGCTATGGCCTATAAAGCGAAGTTCTGGAATATCGGTGCCGAGAGTCAGCTCCTGGTAGGAGCCATATTCGCCACATGGATGGGGCTCACCGTCGGACCTCACCTTCCAGCGGTTCTTCTGGTTCCCCTGATGTTTGTTTCGGCCTTTATCGGCGGAGCACTCTGGGGTATAGTTCCTGCGGTATTAAAAGTACGTTTCGGTATCAACGAGGTTATAACAACCCTGATGCTCAACTACATCGCCGCCGAGTTCGTAAAGTACCTGGTAGTCGGTCCCTGGAAAGGGAAAACCAAAGGCGGATATCCCTACACCGACGATTTGCCGGCTCAAGCCATACTGAAGCATATCCATTATACACGTATCTCACCGATACTTCTGGTACTGGCGGTAATTGCCGCTCTCATTCTGGGCTGGATGGTATACCGCAGCCGCTTCGGTTATGAAATCAGGGTTATCGGGGAGAATACCCACGCCGCCCGTTATGCGGGAATCAACTTTTTCCGCACATCAGTGCTGCTGATGGCCGTCTCCGGAGGCATGGCCGGATTGGCCGGTGCCGGAGAGCTGATGTCTATTCATCACTACCTGAGCTACCCTGAAACATTAAGTGCCGGATACGGATTCACCGCCATTATCGTGGCCTGGCTGGCCCGGCTGAATCCGGCTTTCACCATCGTTTCAGGACTCTTTTTCGCCGGCATAATCGTCGGCGGAGATGCCATACAGATTTCCATGGGAATGCCTGCCGCTACGGTAAATGTCTTTAATGGAATGATTCTGATTTTCCTTATCATGGGAGACTTCTTCATCAGTCACCGCGTCAGGATCCGCTTCGGGAGTACCGTCCATGCTTGATATTATTGTTTCCGTTCTCACTCGTACCATTATCGCCGGCACCCCGCTGCTCCTGGCCACCCTGGGAGAGATACTCTCGGAAAGGAGCGGTATTCAGAATCTGGGGGTTGAAGGGGTGATGTCTGTTGGGGCTGTTACTGCTTTTATCGTTACCTTCACCACCGGTAACCCCTGGCTGGGAATGCTGGCCGCCATTCTGATCGGGATGATTCTCTCAGGCATCCACGGTTTTGTCAGTATCAGCCTCCGGGCGAATCAGGTTGTCAGCGGTCTGGCTATTACGATGCTGGGCCTGGGACTGAGCGGTCTGTTCGGTAAGCCCTATATCGGGCGCCCTCTGCCGAACCGCATGCCCCGGCTGAATATTCATGGTCTCTCGGACATACCGATACTGGGCGGTTTATTATTCAACCACGACTGGTATGTGTACCTCTCGGTTGTTATCGGTATTGTTATATGGTTCATGCTCAAGCACACAAGTATGGGAATTACCCTGCGGTCGGTGGGAGAAAATCCCAAAGCCGCCGAGTCCCAGGGCATCAATGTGAACCGGGTTAAGTATTTCGCTGTAATGGCCGGCGGCGGCCTGGCGGGAATGGCCGGAGCCTATCTGTCCACAGCCTACAGCGGCTCCTGGAACGAAGGTATTACCGCTGGCCGGGGCTGGATTGTAATCGCCCTGACAATTTTCGCCCTCTGGCAGCCCGGGGGCGCCTTTCTGGGAGCCTACCTCTTCGGCGGAATCTTCGTTCTCCAGTACATGCTCCAGCCTCTGGGAATCTCCCCCAACCTCCTGTCTATGCTACCCTATGCATCCACCCTTCTGGTGTTGTTTATCTACGGCATGTCCAAATCAGGCCAGCGGCGGATGAACGCCCCGGCAACTCTTGGTGAACCTTATGTAAGGGGTGAACGTTAACGGGGACGGGGAGGAAGATGTACAAACTCATTTTTGTCGATGATGAAGATATCGTCCGCGAAGGCATTTCCTCCCGAATCCCATGGGGTGATAACGGTTTCGATCTGGTTGGTACATTTGACAATGGAATAGCGGCCCTTGAATATATTCAAAATCACGAAATTGATGTCGTGCTTTCGGATATCAGTATGCCCCGGATGGACGGTCTGACACTCAGCGGTAAAATTGCCGATACTCACCCCAGGATCCAGGTATTACTGCTTACAGGATTCGAAGAGTTCCAATACGCCAGAGAAGCGGTCCATCATCGGGTGAAGGAGTTTCTGCTCAAACCTATCACTGCCGATGAACTGAGAGCGGTTCTGGAACGCACCCGGAAGGAGTTGGACCGGCTGAGGAGCGCTGAAAAAGAGCAGGAACACCTTCAGGAATTACTGGAACGCAGCCTTCCATTGTTGAGGGAAAGGTTCTTTTACAGTCTGGCCTCAGGACGATTGACGGTTAATGATATCAACCGACGCCGGGAATTTCTCGGGTGGAAGGATAAAGAAGGCTGCTATCAAATTGTTATCGCATCCCTCCCGGATAACTGGGAAGAGATAACCCGGCTTACTCTGACAGAGAAAACCAGAGGGTTTATATCTGAATACGATGTGGTTTTCAGCAATCGAAATGAAGCTCTGGTGATACTCCTTCAGGGGGACAACGGGGAAAATCTCGATAAAAGATCCCGGAATATATCAGAGCAGCTCTTCTCCACCGCGCTCAGCTTGAGCGATTCCCCGGTAACAATAGGTATCGGAGAGACCGTCGAGAAGCCGGAAGATGTTAATAGAAGCTACCTTGGAGCGGGAAACGCCATCGATCATGCCAGAGTTCTGGGCTTTACCATGATTCAGTCAATCAACGAAGTAAGGAAAAAAAACCGCGTTTCCCAGGAAGCCTTTATCAGCCGGGCCAGACATCTTGTTAAAGCACTGAGAGAAGGCGTTCGGCATACAGCACAACAGGCTCTGGATGATGTTTTCAGGCTGTTTGAGGAAAGCTATCTTACCTCTACTGATGTTGTTGGCTATCTGGCACGCCTCCAGTACCATCTCTCGGATTTTATTGATGAAATGGGAATCGGGGAAAACAGTGAGTTCGAAAACCTCTCTCTGACAGCAGAGCCCCGCAGATTCACAAGATTGGCCGATGCCAGACGGTATTTTACGGAACAGATAAACAGGATTGAGGAGAATGTACGAAAAAGAAGAGAACATGCTGTTCTATCCCGTATCGACAAGGCCAGAAGTCTCATTAACCAACGTTTCGCGGATAAGTCATTTTCCCTGCAGAACATCTGCACAGAACTGTACCTGAGTACCAGTCAATTCAGTGCCCTTTTCAAAGAAGGAACCGGGCAAACCTTTGTGGAGTATCTCACTGAAATCCGTATCAATGAGGCAAAAAGACTGCTGAAATCCACTGACATGAAGAGCTATGAGATCGCCGACAGTGTGGGGTACCAGGATCCCAGATACTTTTCAAGTCTCTTTAAAAAAATTACCGGTTTCACGACAACTGAATACAGGAAGGAGCTGGAAAACTGATGCACCGACTGTTCGGAAAACTGGGAACTCTGGAATCCCGCTTCTATCTTATCTTCACTTTGTTGTTCTTCGCTACCATTCTGACGATGCAGATTATTTCTACTCGATTCACAATCAATTCTCTCAGAAATTCAACTCTGGAAAATAACCGCCTTCTGGTAAATGAACTGGTGAACCAGATTGACACCTACATTGAGAGTATGGAGAGAATTTCAGATGCTGTTGTTGAGGACAGGGACGCACAGGTGTTTTTGGAATCTTCACTCCCGGAGTCAGAGTCCAGCAAGTTTCTGCAGGATCGATTTGCCTCCTACATCCGGGCCAGAGATGATATCTCTTCCATTGTTCTTTTCAGACAGGATGGCAAAGCCATAAGCGGTGACGGAACTGATTCTTCTGATTTCTCAGAATACCGTGATTCCCCCTGGTATCAGAATGCACTGAAAGCGGAAGGTAAAACTGTCGTTTCCACCGCTTATGTGCAAAACCTGGTCCCCGGAAATTACTCCTGGGTGGTTTCCCTGAGTACACAGATACTGAAGCCACGGGACAAAAGCCCTCAGGGAGTTCTTTTAGTTGACCTCAAATTCAATCGTATAAAGGAATTATGTGAGTCTTTAGTAATAGGTGAAAAGGGGTATGATTTCATTATAGACCCCATGGGGAATTATGTTTATCACCCCTCTCTGCAGCTGATATACAGCAATCTCAAGCATGAACCAATCAAAAACCTGCTTCCACTGTTGGAGAATGAACACCCTCTGTTCAGAGTAGACGGCCGTAATTACCTTACCGCCCATTCAGAACGAACCGGCTGGTATGTTGTCAGTGTCTCCTTTGATAGCGATCTGGTTACCGGATGGCCTTATGTACAACTGATGAACGCACTGATCGGGCTGGTTCTTTTTCTCATAGTCGGCATGGTAACCAACTTCATCACCAAGGGTATTACCCGTCCACTGAGGCAATTACAGAGCGTTATGAAAAGTGTGGAAACCGGCGAATTCAGAACTGCCGGAAATATTGATGCTACTGATGAGATAAGAGAACTGGCCCGTGAATACGACATTATGGTAGGCCGAATCGAAGAACTGATAGATGAAAATATTCTGGAGCAGGAGCTTAAGAGGAAGAGCGATTTGAAAGCTCTGCAGGCTCAGATTAATCCCCATTTTCTGTACAATACCCTGGATTCAATTATCTGGATGGGGGAAATGAAGAAAAGTGATGAAGTGGTTGAGATGACATCTGCTTTATCGCGGCTTTTCCGTATCGGTATCAGTAAAGGAAGTGAGCTCATCAAATTGAGGGATGAATTGGAACACGTCCGGTCATACCTCACCATTCAGGAAATGCGGTATAAAAATAAATTCCGCTACCTTATCGATATCCCGGAAGAACTGATGGATTGCACTGTATTAAAAATAACCCTCCAACCCCTGGTGGAAAATGCTATCTACCATGGGGTTCGAAATGTTGATTATGAGGGACTCATAGAAATAGGCGGTTACCGCGAAAACGAAGATATTTTCCTGACAGTAAAAGACAATGGGGAAGGAATGGATAAAACAACCATGTCCGCATTAGTTACCGAAGATCCTGAACGACAGCAGGGCACTGGAGTCCGGAATGTCCATGAACGCATCAGATTGTATTTCGGCCATGAATACGGACTGAGTTATGAAAGCACAATTGGAGGGGGAACCCTCATCAGAATACATATCCCGGGTAACAGGAGTATGACAACATGAAATATCTTATTTTCTTCATCGGCAGTCTTGCCGTTGCACTGATGATATTCCTGGCTCTCACGTTTTCCTTTGAACCGGGAAAAACAGATGAACTGGATCTGGAGAAACCCATCGTAGTTGTCGTAAAGGCGACTGTCGCCGGACAACCGATGAATTTCTGGAGTGTCGTCCAGCAGGGTATCAATGAAGCAGCCAAGGAGTTCGGAGTTGAAGTTAATATAACCGGCCCGGATCATGAGAGACAGATAAACCGGCAGGTAAATATTCTCAACACGGTGATAGAAGAAAATCCACCGCTTATCATACTGGCTGCATCGGATTATTACCTGCTGGCCGAATCAGTCGGTGTTGCCGAAGAAAAAGGTATACCTGTTATTACGATGGATTCAGCGGTTAATTCCCCCTACCCCGTTTCGTTTATAGCCACCAACAATGTGGAAGCCGGAATCAAGGCAGGGAATGAGATGAACCGCCTGCTGTCAGAAGGTGGGGATGGGGCTATAGCCATAGTCAGCCATATCCGTGAAACGGCAACCGCTATTGAACGTGAAGCCGGGGTAAGACAGGCTCTTGAAAAGCAGATTATTACCGGAACCTGGTACTGTGAAAACGATCAAAAAATAGCCTACGGGAATACCATGGAGATTCTGAAGGATACTTCTGTAAAAGGTATCGTGGCGCTCAATGAAATTGTTACTCTGGGCGTGGCTGAAGCTATTCGGGATTCAGAGGCCTCCAACCGGGTAAAGGTAGTCGGCTTCGACAGTGCACCCCAGGAACTGGCATTTCTCGAAGAAGGGATTATCAAAGCTACCGTCGTACAGCGTCCTTACAATATGGGCTATATGTCGGTAAAAACTGCCGTAGAATACTTAAAAGGTGATAATATTGCCCCACTGATCGATACAGGTTCCGTACTTATTACAGCAGAGAATATGTTTCAACGGGAATATCAGGAGCTTCTTTTTCCGGTAAATGACGAATAGTCTGTATTTTTTCAGAGAATTTTCAACAAACTCCGGAAAATAGTTGATTCCATGAAACCCTATGCTTGAATGATAATTCATACCACAAAGGGAAATTTGAAAAATACGGTTTTTTCGAACTTCCTCCTTCTAAGGAGATTACTTTTGAACGAATCAGTCCTTTCAATGAAAGGCATCCATAAACGTTTCATGGGTGTTCATGCCTTAAAAGGTGTTGATTTTAATCTTAAATATGGTGAGATTCATGCCCTGGTAGGAGAAAACGGTGCCGGGAAGTCAACTATGATGAAAGTTCTCACCGGTATTTATGAGAAAGATTCCGGGGAGATTCAATTTCAAGGCAAACTATTTCACCCGCATAATCCTACGCAGGCCTTAACTGCAGGAATAGGAATCATCCATCAGGAACTCAACATGATGGAACATCTCACTGTGGCCCAGAACATTTATATAGGCCGCGAGACGATGAAAAGCGGCGGTCTTTTTCTCGATGATAAAGGACAGAACCAGAGAGCCGAAGCGCTGTTCAATCGACTGAATATGAACATAGACCCCTCGGAAACCCTGAGCCGGCTCACTGTCGGCAAGCAGCAGATGGTTGAAATAGCCAAGGCTGTATCCCACGATCTGAAAGTCCTGATACTGGATGAACCCACCGCTGCACTCACTGAAATCGAGATTGAAGAACTTTTCACCATTATGAGAAACCTCGCATCCAAAGGTGTTGCGATGATTTACATCTCTCACCGAATGGATGAAATAGGCAGGATATCCGACAGGGTTACTGTAATGAGGGACGGCGAATACGTCGGAACAAACGACACAAAGAAGGTTTCCAAGGAAGATATCATCAATATGATGGTAGGCCGGATTATCTATGAAAAACCGAAAGTTAAAAGCAATGTCTCAGCAGATGCCAGGGTGGTATTGGAGGTAAACAACCTCAATGCCGGCAGGCTTGTGAAGGATGTCAGCTTCAAGCTCCATGAAGGTGAGATACTGGGATTCGCCGGGCTCATGGGTGCCGGGCGTACCGAAACAGCCCGGGCTCTCTTCGGTGCCGATGAGATTCAGAGCGGCACAATAAAGGTGAATGGGAAACCAGTTAAAATCACCAATCCCATGGTAGCTGTCAGACACGGAATCGGGTACCTGTCGGAAGACCGTAAACGTTACGGACTGGCCACTGGACTGAGTGTCATCGAAAACTCTCTGATGGCCTCTTACGACAAATATGAAACCGGACTGTTTATACATGCGGGAAAAATAAGAGCCATCACCGACGAATATGTGAATAAACTCAGCATCAAAACCCCCACTATCGACCAGTTGCTCAACAACCTGTCCGGTGGAAATCAGCAGAAAGTAGTCATTGCCAAATGGCTAATCAACGATGCGGATATTCTCATATTTGATGAACCGACTCGGGGAATCGACGTTGGTGCTAAAAGCGAGATTTATACATTGATGAACGAACTGGCCGCCCAGGGTAAATCAATAATAATGATCTCATCAGAACTTCCCGAAGTGCTTCGAATGAGCGACCGCATCATTGTGATGTGTGAAGGGCGGGTAACAGGTGAACTGGATATCGAAGGGACCAGTCAGGAAGAGGTTATGAAGTACGCAACAATGAGGGAGAACGTATGAGCGAAATCGGTAGTAATAAAAGTATCAGCGACAGAGTTAAGGAGATTGGAATGCAGAAATTCCTGGCTCCTGCGGCTCTGGTTATTCTGTATATCTTTTTCGGGATTTTCGGGAGGAACTTCTTCTCGTTCACCTCTCTGGTAAATATCCTCGATGCCTCCTACTATATCGGATTTATCGCCATCGGCGTTACCTTTGTTATCATCACCGGAGGTATAGACCTCTCTGTAGGTACCGTGATGATGGCTGCGGCAATAATTGGCGGAACAGCCTACAAAAGCTGGGGGTGGCCCATGTGGCTGTCTCTGATTGTTATTATGGTTGTGGCCACAGCTTTCGGTTACTTCAACGGAATCTTGGTTTCCCGGCTTAGACTCCCCCCGTTTATCGCCACCCTGGGAACGATGATGATTTCCATGGGTGTTGGATCAATCGTCTCCAACGTCAGAAGTGCTACCTATCCCACCAGATCGGAAGCCGACGGTTGGTTTAAAAGTATTTTCAAATACCTTGGGGACGACGGATTAACCATTCCTACAGGTTTTATTGTTCTCTTCATCACCGCCATGATTGCTTTTCTGATACTCACAAAAACCAAGATGGGACGATATATATTTGCCGTAGGTTCCAACAAAGAGGCAGCCAGGCTTTCCGGTGTAGATGTTCAAAAATGGGAAATGATGGCTTATGTTATCAGTGGTATAACAGCAGGAATCGGAGCAATCGCTTTTGCTGCTGTCTATACAACTGTTATGCCCGCCCAGGGGCAGGGATTTGAGCTATACGCCATCGCCGGTGCTGTTATCGGGGGAACATCTCTTTCAGGAGGTGTCGGTTCGGTTTTCGGTACTCTCATCGGTGTCTACATCATGAGTACTCTCAGGGTAGGACTGCCGTCGATGGACCTTCAGGCACACTACCAGACCTTCTTTACCGGTGTTGTGGTTATCGGTGCCGTATTATTAGACCTTTACCGGAACAAAAGAGCCTCTGAAGTACGCATCCTCAACCCTGCAGATATCTACCGGAATACACAGACCACAGTCATTAATCGGATGAAAAAGGAAATATCCGGATTAAGCGGATCTGAAGCTGAAGAAAAGAAAAAGGAACTGTCGTCAATCCGCACTGAAACAAAATCCACTTATATCAGAATGAAAAAAGAAGACAAGGCTGAAAAGAAGCGAATACTTGCTGCAGAAAAAGCGGCAGAGAAGGCCTTTCAGAAAGAGCTGAAAGGTGACTTAAAAACCCTTTAGACAGCATTAATGAAAAAACCCCGGTCGTTGACCGGGCATTAATAAAACAAGGAGGAACGTATGAAGAAAATTACTCTCATACTTCTCGCAGTGATTCTCGTGGCAACCGCATTCGTCGGTTGTAAGAAAGAAGCGGAAGCCGCTAAAGCTGAAGAACCAGCTGGAAAGCCATATATTGCCGTCGTCTCCAAGGGCGAACAGCACGACTTCTGGCAGCAGGTTAAACGCGGCGCCATGGATGCCGCCAAAGACTATAATGTCGACGTAACTTTCGAAGGCCCGCCATCTGAAAGTGATGTTCAGATCCAGGTTGAAATGCTCAACAACGCCATGGCCAAAGCTCCTGTAGCGATTGCTCTGGCTGCTCTGGATACAACT
>Ga0164315_10003916_pt1 | contig 11569 bp, 8 predicted proteins | sample GuaBasSedimGuay6_FD_113737 | JGI IMG/M metagenome (GOLD analysis project Ga0164315, IMG submission 113737) | Subseafloor sediment microbial communities from Guaymas Basin, Gulf of California, Mexico - Guay6, Core 4569-2, 0-3 cm | ecosystem: Environmental > Aquatic > Marine > Hydrothermal vents >... | reverse complement strand
CTTGGCGCCCCGGCCTTTTCTGAATTCCAAAGGCAAAAACTTGTGGATGGTTTGCATCGGCGCGTGGGCCAGGAATTCTCTTTCACAGCACAATTCATCTATTTTGTTGAAAGTCCTGCATCCCTTGCAGCAGACAAACTCAGTCGCCTTGAAGCCCTGCTTCAGGCTGAGTCGGCTACGGACGTTGATCCGGGCGGACTCTTGCTGGTAGTGCCCCGACTGGGAACACAATCACCCTGGTCTACCAAGGCTACCGATATTGCACACCGCTGTGGTCTGGATTCGATCAGTCGAATTGAGCGCGGCACCGTGTTTCACTTTCCGGCAGACGCTGATGCGCAAACACTGGCAGATATCAAGCCGCTAATTCACGACCGGATGACGCAAACGGTATTGTCTGATCTGCAGGAAGCAGAGGCGTTGTTTGATCACCATCCCGCCAGGCCGCTGGGTAGCGCAGACCTTTCAGTGGATGCCCAGCAGGCACTTGAGAAGGCCAACCGTCAACTGGGCCTCGCCTTATCAGCCTCCGAGATTGACTATTTGATTGCAGCTTATGAACAGCTGGGCCGGAATCCGACAGATGCAGAGCTGATGATGTTCGCCCAGGCCAACTCCGAACATTGCCGCCACAAGATATTTAATGCCAGCTGGACGCTGGATGGCGAACCCCAGGATCTTTCGTTGTTTGCGATGATCAGAAACACCCACGCTGTGAGTCCCCAAGGCGTGCTGTCAGCTTACCATGACAATTCTGCAGTCATCGAAGGACGCCGCAGCGAGCGTTTCTTTCCAAACCCCGGCAGCGGTGAATATACTTACCTGGATGAAGATGTAGGTATCCAGATCAAGGTGGAGACCCATAATCACCCGACAGCGATCTCACCATTTCCCGGTGCAGCAACCGGCTCCGGTGGTGAAATCCGTGATGAGGCTGCAACCGGCCGTGGTGCGCGCCCGAAGGCCGGCCTGAGCGGGTTTTCGGTTTCCAATCTCCTGTTGCCGGAAAGACCGCGAGAGTGGGAGGAGAAGTCAGGTAAGCCCGACCGTATAGCCAGTGCGCTGGATATCATGATCGAAGGTCCGGTGGGTGCTGCATCGTTTAATAATGAATGGGGCCGGCCGGCCTTAACCGGCTATTTCCGTACTTTCGAACAAACCATTGGCGGAAGGCTGTGGGGTTATCACAAGCCCATCATGCTGGCCGGTGGTTATGGCAATATCCGTTCCGGTCACGTTGAGAAGCTACGCCTGTCCGAAGGCTCAGCGGTTATCGTCCTGGGCGGTCCGGCCATGTTGATTGGCCTTGGCGGTGGAGCAGCCTCTTCGGTTGGTAGCGGGCAGGGCAACGAGGAGCTGGATTTTGCTTCGGTACAACGCGGCAACCCTGAAATGCAAAGACGCTGCCAGGAAGTCATCGATCGTTGTTGCGCATTGGGTGATGACAATCCGATTGTGTCCATACATGATGTCGGCGCAGGCGGTTTATCCAACGCGCTGCCTGAATTATTAAATGACAGCGAGCGTGGCGGCATACTTGAGTTGCGTGAAATTCCCAGTGCGGATGGTGCCATGTCTCCCATGGAGATCTGGTGCAACGAGTCACAGGAACGGTATGTGCTGGGTGTTGAGAACGACCGGCTGGAAGAGTTTGAAGCATTGTGCAAGCGTGAACGTTGCCCCTATGCGGTGCTCGGAACAGTGACCACCCAACGTGATTTACGCTTGAATGACGCGCTATTGCATGAGCCACCGGTCGATATGCCGTTGGAGATTTTGCTTGGAAAGACACCCAAGATGCACCGCGATGCAGTCTCGGTCGCGGTCAGACCAGCCACGGCCCCGCTCAAGCACAACGATCTTGCGAATGATCTTCTGAGTGTCTTGCGATTCCCCGCAGTGGGTAGCAAATCCTTTTTGATTACCATTGGTGACCGTTCGGTGGGTGGCCTGGTGGCGCGTGACCAGATGGTCGGGCCATGGCAGGTGCCGGTGGCGGATTCAGCGGTGACCTTACACAGTTTCCATGGCTATGCAGGTGAAGCCATGGCGGTGGGCGAGCGCGCACCACTGGCGGTGGTTGATAGTGAGGCCGCAGCCCGGATGGCGGTTACCGAGGCCATCACCAATATCGCGAGCGCTCCGATTGCCAGTTTGTCAGATGTACGCCTGTCTGCCAACTGGATGGCGGCAGCGGGAGAGGACGGGCAGGATGCTGCCTTATTCGAGGCGGTGAAAGCAGTGGGTATGGAATTATGCCCCGCACTGGGTATTGCCATCCCCGTGGGCAAGGACTCCCTGTCGCTTAAAACGGACTGGGTCGATAAAGATCAGCCACGGCACATGCTCGCGCCGGTTTCACTGGTGATAACCGCATTTGCCCCCGTCACCGATGCCCGTTTGGCGGTTACGCCACAATTAAAATATATTGATGAAGACAGCCATTTGCTGTTGATAGACCTGGGCCATGGTGCAGACCGCCTGGGTGGGTCCTGCCTGGAGCAGGTGCATGGAAGTTTCAGTGATCGGGTTCCTGATCTGGACAATGCCAGTGACCTGGCAGGCTTCTTTGCGGCCATCCAGGAACTGATGAATGCGGGTCTGATTCTCGCCTATCACGATCGTTCTGATGGCGGTTTGCTTACCACCCTCTGCGAAATGGCATTCGCCGGGCGATGCGGGCTTGATTTGTCATTTGAAGCATCCCTGGTCGATGACAGGGATAGCCTGCGTGCACACCTGTTTGCTGAAGAAGCGGGTGCGGTGATACAGGTTGCCGAATCAAACAGGCAAAAAGTGCTTGAATGTTTCGCAAAGCATGGCTTGGGCAAGCTGGTAGAAGACATTGGCAAACCGGTCAACGGCCACACCCTCAGCATAGAAGCTGGCGGAAACAACTATTTGCAAAGCGATCTTCGCGAACTGCACCAGGCCTGGAACGAAACCAGCTTTGAGATTCAGAAGCTGCGTGATCACCCGGACTGCGCAAATGAAGAATTCGCTAAAACCCTGGAATGGGATCAGGCCTTCCTGAAACCGAGAGTGAGTTTTGATCCGCAACAAAACCCTGTAGCCCCGGTGATACTCAGTGGTTCAAAACCGGCAATAGCCATTTTGCGTGAGCAGGGTGTCAATGGGCAGATTGAGATGGCTGCGGCATTTGACGCGGCGGGCTTCCGCGCGGTTGATGTTCATATGTCGGATCTGTTGGAGAAGCGTACTGAATTGTCCGCTTTCCAGGGCCTGGTAGCCTGTGGCGGTTTTTCCTATGGTGATGTTCTGGGTGCAGGGCGTGGCTGGGCGGCTTCCATTTTGTTTCAATCGGAATTACGGGATCAGTTCCAGGCATTTTTTGAAAGTAACGATCGCTTTGCGCTGGGGGTTTGTAATGGTTGCCAGATGCTATCCTCGCTCAAGGAAATTATTCCGGGTGCTGGTAGCTGGCCGGAATTTGTCGCTAACCGTTCGGGTCAGTTCGAGGCTCGCCTCAGCCTGGTAAAAGTGAACAAATCGTCCTCGCTTTTCTTCGCCGGCATGGCCGGCAGTCTGTTGCCGGTGGCAACGGCGCATGGCGAAGGATGCACACAATTCGGGCAACTGGTGTTACCGCAGGCCCAGATGGCGTTGCAGTACGTGGATGCGAGCGGCACCGCTGCAACTGAATACCCGCAGAACCCCAATGGTTCCATCGGTGGCATTACCGGGCTGTGCAATTCCGATGGCCGGATAACGATCATGATGCCCCACCCGGAAAGAACCCTGCGTACGGTTAATTTTTCCTGGGCACCGGAAGAATGGCCGGAGACTTCACCCTGGCAGCGAATGTTTCGCAATGCACGCCACTGGGTGAGTTGATGGGGCAACAGGCAGATAACCAGGAGTTGCGGCTGAGCGAATTACTGATCCTGGCATTCCTGTGGATGGTGTTCGGTTTTATGCTCTGGTATTACCTGAGTGCTTTTCACGGCACCCCCGTGCGTTTGCTGGCCAGCGAGATACTAAGCCGCATGCTGGGCAGTGATTTCCTGAATATCATTCCCAATCCGGATCACCATTATCTATTCCAGGTACAGACAAAGATTCCTTTCCAATTCCCCGATGGTAGCCGCGAGGCTTTGGGCTTCATTGTTAACCCATTGATATTTGGTTTTGGTCTGCCGTTGTTATTCGGATTGGTGATGGCTTCCGGTGTTTCCTTTTTGAGAAAGATGGGGATTTTGCTGCTTGGATATGTATGTGTCATGCTGGTCCAGGTATGGGGTGTGGTCTGGCAGAGCTTGAAGATGCTGGCTTTTAACTTCGGTCCTGATGCACACCAATTGGTCATCGATTCCGGGATTTCGGATGAGTTGATCGCCCTGTGTTACCAATTGGGTGTTTTAATATTCCCGCCGCTGGTCCCCATTGTTTTGTGGGTGTTGGCCAACTGGACACTGATTGAACAGTTCACCGGATGGCAAAAGGATTCGAATTCATGAACGCAGGGAACTGTCGGCACCTTATGGTAGTCTCTGGAAGCGACTATAATTTTCACAAGGCAACATTCCCCGCAGGGACAATACGTGCAAGCAACTGAAGAATTACAAAACAATGAAACACAGAAAACCGACACTGTTGCAGATGAGGTAAGTGCTTACCTGATCGAAAACGGTCGCCTGAAAAATTCTGACCTCAAACGCGCGGAGACATTTCGCGAGCAGAACGGTGGCGACCTGATCACGCTGCTGGTTCGTCTCGGGCTTGTTTCAGAGCGTGATGTTGCCGAGGCCGAGTCCAGCCTGCTGAAGTTGCCGTTAATGTCCACTGCGGATTTACCCGAAGAGGCTCCGGATATTGGCAAACTGTCATTACGCTACCTGAAGCAGAACCTGCTACTGCCGGTAAGCGTTAGTGATACCGGGATGGTGGTTGTAATGGCCAACCCCCGGGATGAATTTGCATTGAAAGCGCTGTCTATGGCCAGTGGCAAGACCATTGAGCCGCAGGTTGGTGTGGCGTCAGAAATAGAAAATGGTATTGAGAAACTTTACGGCGGTGGTCGCAGTGCCATGGGTCAGATCATCGACACGCTCGGTGAGGGCGGTGACGATGAGCTTGAGGATATCGAACACCTGCGCGACCTGGCTTCCGAGGCTCCGGTTATACGGTTGGTCAACCTGATCATGCAAAGGGCGGTGGAAGCGCGCGCATCGGATATTCACATTGAACCGTTTGAAAACCGTCTTAAGGTCCGTTACCGGATCGATGGCGTATTGCAGGAAGTCGAGGCGCCACCGGCCAGTTCAACAGCAGCGGTCATCTCCCGTGTCAAGATCATGGCCAAGCTGAATATCGCCGAACGACGCCTGCCGCAGGATGGCCGCATCATGCACCGGGTACAGGGCAAGGAACTGGATTTGCGTGTTTCAACCATCCCGACCTCGCATGGCGAGAGCGTGGTCATGCGTATTCTTGACCGCGAAAGCATCGTGCTGGATTTTGATTCGCTGGGCTTTGACGAGGGATTAAAAGAGCAGTTTGTCAAAAACCTGGAAATGCCACACGGCATCATCCTGGTGACCGGTCCTACCGGGTCAGGTAAAACCACCACCCTGTATACGGCCCTGAGCCAGATTAACACCCCGGCCAGGAAGATCATCACCGTTGAGGATCCGGTCGAATACCAGCTTGAGGGTATCAACCAGATCCAGGCACAGTCCTCCATCGGGCTTGATTTTTCCCATGCCTTAAGGGCCATCGTGCGGCAGGACCCGGATGTCATCATGATCGGTGAAATGCGTGATCTGGAAACCGCCCGGATAGCCATCCAGTCGGCGTTGACCGGTCACCTCGTGCTCTCGACCATCCATACCAATGACGCGGCCGGCGGCATCACCCGAATGCTGGATATGGGTGTCGAGGACTACCTGCTGACCTCCACTATCAATACCATTCTGGCCCAGCGACTGGTGAGAACCCTGGACAAGGGATCGGCTGAGGCAATTCAGTTATTACCGGAAGTTGCAGGGGAAATGGGTTTCGGGGAGTTCCTGGAACAGGATAGCTTCACCGTTTACCGGCCGGTTCCGACTGAAGAGAATCCAACCGGATACTTTGGCCGGACCAGTATCCTCGAATTGCTGCAGATGTCAGACGCCATACGTCGTTTGATCATGCAGCAGGCAACCTCGGGTGAGATCCACGACCTGGCGGTGCAGGAAGGAATGCGCACCATGTACCAGGATGGTTTGCTGAAATGTTTGCAGGGTGTCACCACCATTGAAGAAATCCTCAGAGTGACCCAGGAAGCCTGATGCCACTTTTTGAATACAAGGCAGTATCGCCGTCAGGCGAGACCGTCCGCGGCACGATGGAGGCTGTTTCGGAAGACCTGGTAATCGCCAAGCTTCAGGAAGGCGGAAATATCCCGCTGTCGACAAATGCGGCGGGTGAGGGCGGTTTCAGGCTGGATTCCCTGAGCCTTAAGCGGCGCGGTATGAACGCCCGTGAGGTTGGTCAGTTCACGGCTCAACTCTCGACCCTGCTCGGTGCCGGCTTGCCGCTGGATCGTTCATTGCAGGTTTTGCTCGAGTTGTCTGAAAACGACCGCATCAAACAGACCGTTACCGCGATTCGTGATCAGGTGAGAGAGGGCGGAAGTCTGTCGGAAGCGCTGGATGCGCAGCACGGGTCATTCAGCAGGTTATTTATCAACATGGTGCGCGCCGGTGAAATCGGCGGCTCCCTGGATAAGACGCTGGATCGCCTGGCGGATTACCTCGAGCGTTCCAAGGATCTGAAAGACAGCGTGGTCTCCGCCATGATTTACCCGATCATGTTGATGATACTGGCCGGCGGTTCGCTGATTTTGCTGCTGACATATGTGATCCCCCAGTTCACCCCGATTTTTGAAGAACTGGGTGGTGACCTTCCTTTGATTACCAAAATTGTATTGGCCGCTGGCGGTGTCCTGCAAAATTTCTGGTGGGGGCTGATTGGCCTGACGGTAATTGGGATAGTCATGTTTCGTCGCATGCTGGCCAACCCGGAACAACGATTGAAGTGGGATACGCGCGTACTGGGTATGCGCTGGGTGGGTGACCTTGTCGCCAAAATGGAGATCGCACGTCTGTCACGTACACTTGGAACATTGTTGACCAACGGTGTGCCGTTGTTATCCGGCCTGTCCATTGCCCGCAATGTCATGACCAACAGCCTGCTTCGGCAGACGGTCGAGAACACCACACTGGAAGTTAAAACCGGCGGTGGGCTGGCCCATAACCTGGCTGAAAGCGGACACTTTCCGAAGCTGGCCTTACAAATGGTCAGCGTGGGTGAGGAAACAGGCCAACTGGATGTCATGCTGCTGAAAGTTGCGGATACCTACGACAAAGAGGTGCGGATAACGATTGATCGCTTACTGGCCATTTTCACACCCGTTATTACCCTGTTGATGGCGGTCATGATCGGTACCATCGTCATGTCCGTATTGATGGCAATCATGGGTATTAATGAACTGGTCGGCTGAAGCGGCGGTCACAGAGTACAGAACAACATAGACATCACTGGCCAACAGACTAACAACGGGCCGGTTAAACCATTACAGACCCTGGCAGGAGACTTTAGGAATGAATTTCAACAAGCATTGCAATATGCACAACAACGGAATGCACAACAATGGGCAGCGTGGTTTTACGCTGGTCGAATTACTACTGGTGCTGGTAATACTGGCCTTGATCGCCGGCCTGGTGTTGCCTGGCATTATCGGTAAAGCCGAGAGCGCCAAGGCCAAGGCGGCCTCTTCGCAAATTAGTCGAATCTCAATGTCGGTAGAAAGTTTTTATCTTGATACCGGAAATACGCCTTCCTCGCTTGAGGAGCTGGTTAATCAGCCCAATGGTACTTCCGGTTGGAATGGTCCATATATCAAGAATTCCCTGTTAAAAGACCCCTGGGGCCAGCCCTATCAATACCGTGTACCCGGAGAGCATGGCGATTTTGATATCCAGTCCTTCGGCGCAGATCGCCAGCGTGGTGGTGAAGGAAAGAACGCCGATATAACCAGCTGGGAGTAAAAGTGGGCTCTTGGCTCACATGAAAGCGGTTTGAAAATTCGTACTCACATGAAGCGTGGTCGCACTCGGGGCTTTACCCTGGTCGAAGTGATGGTGGTCATGGTCATCATTGCGCTGATCATGGGGCTGGTCGGGACTTCGATGGCACGCAGCGTTTCCGGTGCGGAAGCGCGCGCTGCATCGCGGAAGCTGGTGGCGTCGCTGCGTTATACCAGGGCCCGGGCTATTCTTGATAAACAGGAGCAGGTCTTTCTGGTCGATATCGAAAATCGCAGTTACCAGGTTCCGGGCCGCAAGCAGATCAATCTGCCGGAAGGCGTGGATTTGACCATCACAACTGCCCGCTCCGAGGTTACATCCGAAGCAGTCGCAGGGATCCGGTTTTTCCCCGATGGCGGTTCCACCGGGGGCCACATAGAGCTAACCATCAATGATCGTGAATACCGGGTCAATGTTGCCTGGCTGACCGGTGAGACAAAGCTTGAGAGAAACGAGGGATGAAAGCTTTGAAATTGCGCTCGTTTAAAAACGGTGGATTTTCCAAAGACCGGCGAACCTCCCGGGGCTTTACGCTGCTTGAGGTCATGCTGGCTTTTGTTGTTTTTGCACTGAGTTTTGCCACCATACTGGAAATAATGGCGGCTTCGATGCGTGGTGTCAGGCGGGCGAGTGACGATACCCAGGTTGCCCTGTTTGCCCAGTCCATCATCGATCTGGTTGGTACCGAAATTCCGGTCGAAGATGGGCAATATAATGGTACGGGTATGGATCGTTACGATTGGAACCTGGAGATTTACCTGTACGAAACAAGTGATGAGGATATTCACACTCAGGAACTGGCCGAGATGTCGGGTATCGAGTTGTACCGGGTGGATCTGAATATTGACTGGCAAGCGGGCCGAAGACCTCGTGACCTGCATTTCAGTACCATTCGCAGTGTTCTGGCAGGCAGGCAATGATCAGGCGGTCCAACAACAACCCAGGGCGGTTTACAGGTTTTACACTGGTTGAACTGCTGCTTGCGATGACCCTGATGAGTATCCTGCTGGGTTTGACGTATAGCGGCTTGCGTGCCGCGGCACGTTCATCGGAGCGTGGTGAAAAAATGCTGGCTGCTGGTGGTGAAATGCGTGCCTCGCACCAGTTCGTGCGCCGCCAACTCAACCAGATGCTGCCATTGGGGTTTGCTGTGACGGACGATACTGATGGCCTCCGTATTGTTTTTGTCGGTGATGCGAATAGTATTCAGTATGTTGCTCCGATGCCGGGTTACCTGGGCTCTGGAGGACCGCAGGTGCAGTTGCTGGAGATGGCAAGCGATAACGAAGGCAAGGTATTGCAATTCAGTCACGCATTGTTGCAGGGATATGAGGATGGTGACTTGTTCGCACGGGATCCGGTTATTTTGCTTGAAGGGGTGGAGTCTGCAGCATTTGAATTCCTCGGTCTGGATGATGAAGGTGAAGTGACTGACTGGGCTTCAAGCTGGGATCAGCCCGAGATACTGCCCATTGCCGTGCGCCTGAACCTTGAACTTTCCGGAGAACTGCAGATGCAGTGGCCGGATCTGGTGGCCGGGGTCCGGATAGATGAGTCGGCGATCCAGGGTGCGGGCGGGCGGCCAACCTATGAGCAGACCATCAAGGACCTCATAAAAGGTAAAGCCAAGGGCAAATCAAAATGAGCACCGTGCGCATCCGCAACATCCGTATCAAAAGTCAGAACGGCATAGCCCTGGTACTGGTCTTGTGGGTATTGTTGTTGCTGACGATTATCACCGGTTCATTTTCCCTGATGGCACGTATGGATCGGCTTGAAGCCCACGCATTACTGTCAGGAACACAGGCCCGTTTGAGTGCAGAAGCAGCGATTAATCTCGCTGTGCTGGCCCTGCGCGATCCGGAGGATGAAACTCGCATGATTGCCGATGGCCGCCTGTACCAGCAGGAACTTGACGGCATTCTGATAGAGGTCAGTGCCACCGATGAACGCGGCAAGCTGGATATCAACGCCACTGATGAATTGACCATGATTAATATGTTCAGCGGTCACGGCGTGGAATTGGCTGATGCTGAGTTGCTGGCCGCTGCGGTAATGGACTGGCGTGATGAGGATGAGTTGGAACGTGTAAATGGTGCCGAAGAGGATGCCTATTTTGCAGCAGGCCTGGGGGTTGGGCCGGCCAACAGACCGTTCATGATGACCGAAGAACTGTTGCAGGTTATTGGTATGTCTTATGAGTTGTATCGCAAGATGGAACCCGGTATCACAGTATTTTCCCGTGCTGGCCAGCCCGATCCCGCTTTTGCACCGGTCGAAGCGCTGATGGCCTTGCCGGACATTACGCGCGAAGAGGCACAGAACTTCGTGGCAGAGAGGAATGCCCTGATGCCGGGTGAGTCGCTCGGTGCAGAGCTGCCCAATGGTGTTGTAGTCATGGAACAAGGCAGAGGTGTCACGTATAGTATTCAGGCCAGGGCGACGATGCCCAATGGCGTTTGGGAACAGTTGCAAGCCACCATCCGGCTTGGGGGAAACCGCAGCGGTAGTCCCTACCGTGTATTGCGTTGGCGTGAGGGATTTCAGTAATAGTGGCTATCTCGATTAACAGTATAATCCAAAATATTCGCATTCGACTTGTGAGTGGTCAGGTTGGGCAATTCTTGCAATGGTGGGGTGGAGAGTTGCGCGAACTGCTGCCGGCACAGTTTCGTGCGCGCCTGCAGTATGCACGCCGTCGCTTACTGATGCAGGCCAGTGACGGGGAAGTTGCGCTGAGCATAGAAGACGGTGAGGCGATCCAATCACTGGATTCATTTATCACCGAGCAGGATCCGCAGTTACAGCAACAACGTGTACGGGAGTTGTTACAGCAACATGAGCTCACAGAGATGAGCCGTGATTTGCTCCTTTCCGAAGCGGATGTCTTACGCACGGAAGTGGTCATGCCGCTCGCTGCCGAGGGCAACCTGGGGCAGGCACTGGCCTATGAAATGGATCGGCATACGCCTTTCCAGGCCGAAGAGGTTTATTTCTGCTGGGGCATTTTGAGTCGGGATCGCGAGGCCAGCCAACTGCACTTTGAGTTATTTGTCACACCACGCGAACCGGTAGATGCGCAAATTGAAACGCTCAAGCGACTCGGCCTGAAACCGACCGGCATAGACGTACAGGGCGCTGACGGCTTATGGGGCATCAACCTGTTACCACAGGCCCTGCGACATCGGATTGTCAATCAACAAGTGCGTTTGAACTGGGCGATTGCGGCAGTCATGGTAGTTTTGATGGTATTCGTCATGGCGCAGTCCCTGTGGTTGCGTGAACATCAGATTGAGACCATCACAGAGGCGATTGACGCTGTGCGGGCGGAGGCTTTGGCTGTTCAACAAATTCGCAAACAGATTGATGACGCCAGTGAGGCTGCGGGTTTTATGCAGAGCCACAAGATCGTGAACGGGTACAAGATCGAGGTACTGGCGGAGTTGACTCGCGTTTTGCCGGAAGATACTTTCCTG
>Ga0164315_10003915_pt1 | contig 11569 bp, 10 predicted proteins | sample GuaBasSedimGuay6_FD_113737 | JGI IMG/M metagenome (GOLD analysis project Ga0164315, IMG submission 113737) | Subseafloor sediment microbial communities from Guaymas Basin, Gulf of California, Mexico - Guay6, Core 4569-2, 0-3 cm | ecosystem: Environmental > Aquatic > Marine > Hydrothermal vents... | reverse complement strand
TCCTCTGTTCTCTATTCCCTTCCCCTTATTAAATTCAGTGCGCTTCCCGCCCGAAACCACTTTATCTGGTTCTCATTATAGCTGTGGTTCACGGCAAAAGAATCCGTGGTGCCGTCAGCATGATGCAAAGTAATACTTAAACTTTTACCGGGCCTAAAATCCGTCAGTCCGTTGATATCGATCCTGTCGTCTTCCTGTACCTTATCGTAATCTGCTTTATCGGCAAAGGTCAGCCCCAGCATGCCCTGCTTTTTCAGGTTGGTCTCGTGGATCCTGGCAAATGACTTTACAAGCACCGCCTTCACGCCAAGGTTGCGTGGTTCCATGGCGGCATGCTCCCTGGAGGAGCCTTCTCCGTAATTTTCGTCTCCAACGACCACACTTCCCGGGCCATTCGATTTATAGTAGCGGGCTGTATCCGGAACGGTAGCGTATTCACCTGTATCCTGGTTCTTCACTTCGTTGGTGGCATCATTGAAAGCATTCAAGGCACCGATAAGCATATTATTGGAAATATTATCGAGGTGCCCGCGAAAGCGAAGCCATGGCCCTGCCATCGAAATATGGTCTGTAGTGCATTTTCCTTTTGCTTTTATCAGGAGGTTCAGGCCTTTATAGTCCTTTCCACCCCATGCTGAAAAAGGTGTCAGTATCTGCAATCGTTCCGATGAAGGATCCACAACAATGTCTATATTGCTACCATCGGCAGCCGGAGCCTGGTACCCGGCATCTTCCACTGCAAAGCCCTTCACCGGGAATTCAATACCCTGCGGCTCTTCCAGTTTTACTTCCTGCCCATCTCCTGACAGCAGGTAATCTGTCATCGGATTGAAGGTCAGGTCACCGGCAATGGCAAAGGCGGTCACTATCTCAGGTGAGGCTACAAAACCATGCGTGTTTGGATTACCGTCATTTCTTTTTGCAAAATTCCTGTTGAAGGAGGTCATGATGGAGTTTCTCTCTTGCTTGTCGGCACCATGCCTTGCCCACTGGCCGATACAGGGGCCGCATGCATTGGCAAGCACCACCCCGCCGATCTCTTCAAATATTTCGAGGTAGCCATCGCGTTCGACAGTATAGCGTACCAGCTCGGAGCCGGGTGTTACTGTAAATTCCGACTTCACCTTCAATTTTTTATCTATTGCCTGTTTCGCGAGCGATGCCGCCCTCGTAATATCTTCATAAGAAGAGTTGGTACAACTACCGATCAGCCCTACCTCCATTTTCTCAGGCCATCCGTTTTCTTTCACTGCCGCAGCGAACTTCGATAATGGTGTTGCGAGATCCGGTGTGAAGGGGCCATTGATATATGGTTCCAGCTCAGAAAGGTCGATTTCGATAAGCTGGTCAAAATATTTTTCCGGGTCAGCATAAACTTCTGCATCTCCCGTCAGGTGTGCCGCTATTTTATCAGCCTCGGCAGCCACTCCTTCCCTGCCTGTGCCGGCAAGGTATTCACGCATCTTGACATCATAACCAAAGACAGAGGTGGTAGCACCGATCTCGGCACCCATATTGCAGATAGTGCCCTTTCCTGTACATGAAATGCTTTCGGCGCCTTCACCGAAATATTCCACGATCGCCCCGGTACCACCTTTTACGGTGAGGATACCTGCAACCTTCAGGATAACATCCTTTGCTGATGCCCAGCCACTGAGCCTGCCAGTCAGCTTAATCCCAATAAGTTTTGGAAACTTGAGTTCCCACGGCATACCGGCCATCACATCCACAGCATCGGCACCGCCAACACCAATGGCGACCATGCCCAGCCCTCCTGCATTCACGGTGTGGGAGTCGGTACCGATCATCATCCCTCCGGGAAAAGCATAATTTTCAAGCACCACCTGGTGGATGATCCCCGCCCCCGGCTTCCAGAAGCCGATACCCTATTTATTTGAAACGGAAGCAAGAAAATCATAAACTTCCTTGTTCGTGTTCTCGGCTGTCTTTAAATCTGTATCGGCGCCAACTTTGGCCTGGATCAGGTGGTCACAATGAACTGTCGACGGTACAGCGACCCTTTTCCTGCCTGCCTGCATGAACTGCAGCAGGGCCATCTGTGCGGTGGCATCCTGCATCGCCACCCTGTCGGGCTTAAAGTCGACATAAGATCCACCACGGATATATGCCTCGGCCGCCTCACCCTCGTTGAGGTGTGAATAAAGTATTTTTTCGGTGAGTGTAAGTGGCCTTCCAACCACATTCCTTGCCGCTTCTATACGCGATGCCATGAGTGCATACACGTTTTTAATCATATCTAAATCAAATACCATGTGTAAGAATTATTTGTTTTATTCGCTATTGGTGATGATCAGGATCATCATAATATATTACAATTCTGAGGGTCTTTTGTTTAATACCCGCATGAAATTTCTTATTATCAATCCAATGGTTTCCAGTCTGCAAAATGATCCGAAACCACAAATGTTTTCGGCTCGGTGGTATAGAAGTCGTTGGAATTATAGGTCCACCCCATTGTTGCCGAGCCCCCTGCGCTTTCAGTAGTGATCAGGAAGCGGTTAGAGAGATGGCCGAAATAGTTAGCCTGGTTACGTGGCAGTGCCTGGTCACCCCCGCTGGGGTCAATGGGTATCCAGCCATAATTCGGAAGGTACACCTCCACCCAACGGTGAAACACATCATCCATGCAATCGTCATCGCCTCTCACCACCACTGCGCCGACATAACGTGCGGGCAGGCCTGCAGCGCGGCACATGGAAATATACACGAAGCTGTACTCCGAACATGAACCATTACCACGTTCCAGTACCGTGGGTGCTGTATTCCATCCGCCAGCCATCTCATAATACATTTTATCCATGAGGTAGTTATATATTTTTCTTGCGATCCAGTACGGATTTTTCTCATCGCCAACAACCTCATCCACAGCCCCGGCGATGAAAGGATGATCCATCTGATACTTTTCATTATTCTGGTAATAAACCTCCGGGATATCATCCGGCATCTCATCCAGGCCGCCCACCTTATCGGGATAAATAAAATACCTTATCTCATAAATCTTTGCGATCGTCACCATCTCCACCTGTTCTTTTCCACCCGGTTTCAGGTTTTTGAATGAATAATGTGCGGTTTGCTGGCCACTCTTATCGGTAACCAGGTCATAGCCGGGATCAAAATCGATATTCTCGATCAGCTGGTTATCACGATCAACGGGAATGGCCAGATGGATGTCGCCGGTCAGCATTTTGCCGGGTCCGAAATTCGTGAGCATATGTGTGTAGGTAACCTGTGCACGTCGTTCATTTTTCAGTACAAAGAGGTCATCATCTTTTGCTTTCAGGCAGAACAGCTTATCTTCCTGTGAATCGGCCGCCCAGACATATTCTCCATCCCAGGCAAGGCCACGCGTAAAGGCCCCCGGTGCATCAGTTATGATGAGCACCTGTCCGTTTTCGGGATCAACCATATATACCTCATCCATGATGCGGTCCGAAACCCAGAGATACTTCCCGTCAAATGCCAGTCCGCGCGGATCATTGGCAGGTGAGCGCAGTGTTTTGATCGTGGTGCCATCGTCCGGACTGAATTGTATGATCTCATTCGCCTTTTCATCTACACACCAGAGGTATGTACCATCCCAGGCAAGGTCGCGGGGCCTCCCGCTGGGTGCGTCGATCACCTTCAGCACTCTTCCGTCTTTTGGTGAGATCTTGTATATCAGGCCACGGTAGTTTTCAGATAAAGGAATACCACCTTTTACATCCGCACACCAGAGATATTCCCCATCCCATGCAAGGCCTGTGGGCCAGTATGCCGGTGAAGGGATCTCTGAAACAACTTTTCCATTACGCGGATCGATGCTGTAAAGCATCTGTGCCTTGCGGTCGGCCAGCCAAAGATGCTCGCCGTCAAAAGCAAGGCCGGTAGGAAACTGACCGGGTGTAGCAAAGGATTTTACGATCTCGCCCGGATGTGCCGGTACACTTAACGGTGCGAACATCAGCGCAATCATCATAACTGCGAGAATTTGTTTTAACTTTTCCATGATGTCTGTTTTAAAATTCCATTAAGCCCCGGCCGGTCTTTTTGATCATCTTCTTCTCCTTAAGGTCGATGATCAGCTTATCAAGAACTCCATTGATAAAAACCTTGCTCTTGGCGGAGCTGTAATATTTTGAGATATCGATATACTCGTTCAGGGTGACCTTAACAGGGATGGAAGGAAATTCTAAAAGTTCAGCCAGGGCCATCTTGATCAATATTGTGTCCATCATTGCAATGCGGTCCAGATCCCAGTTCTTGGCCTTGTCATCAATAAGTTCAGCATACTGATCGCTGTTGAGTATTGTTTTATGAAAGAGCCCGAGCATAAACGCCCTGTCCTCCTCCTGTAAACCCATGCCAAGTATCTCCGGAAAAGCCTCATATTCATCATCGGAACTCTCCAATGACTTCAGCAGTTTCATTAGCAGCAGGTTTGCAATTTGATATGTATCGAAGGCCCAGTAAATTGATTTGTTTTCATAATAATACTCAAGCAATTCAAATCCAATCAGTGTCTTCTTAAGTATCCTGGCCAGAATATCCCGGTCATGAGTAAAAGAATCCTCGGCCTGTTCCAGGTATTTCTGGTAATATCCACTTTCCTTTATTGCCAGGTAAGCTTTGCGAACCATCCCCTGCTCTTCCGACCAGTTGATCTTCAGCCTTTTGTGCACCTTCCTGTATTCACGATTGTCCTCTACCTGTTTCAGTACCCTGTTCTCTACAAACTTCAGGTTGGGATTCAGGTCTTCCTCGGTAGGAAAAAACTTCTTTTTGCTCTCCTCGAGCCTGATCCGTGAAAAGTCTTTGATCTCTATCAGGAAAGAAAGTTGATAAACAATGAGTTCGTGGATCTTGTCTATACTGAGAAGGAGTTGTTTCTCCCCTTTGGCCAGATCATCATTACCGGCTTGAAAGAAGGCATACGCTGCCTGTAAAACTTTGATCCTTAAGTGCCTTCTGCTCAGCATATGAATATGAACGATGAGGTTAACAATTTGATTGAACGCTACAAATGTAGAAATTTAATCCAAGATTTCCATTGAATTTTATTAACATATTGTGATAAAAAAGGCTTACTGAGCCTTGCATCATATCCAGTATGATCTTAGCCTGAAACCGCTGATATATGGCATAAAAGCGTATTTTTCCTTAACTTCGTAGCTGTAACCGGAAATTATCCTGATGGAGATCCACAACATACTTGTTAAGTACTGGGGATATTCTTCCTTCCGTCCAATGCAGGAAGATATCATACAATCTGTTCTCGACGGACGTGATACCCTGGCCCTGCTTCCCACGGGTGGTGGAAAATCTATCTGTTTCCAGGTGCCCGCCCTGGCTATGGAAGGGATATGCGTGGTGATCTCCCCCCTGATAGCTTTGATGAAAGACCAGGTTGAAAACCTGAAAGACCGCGGGATCAAGGCTGCTGCCGTACATTCGGGAATGCATCCCCGTGAGATCGACATTGCAATCAACAACAGTGTCTTCGGGGACCTGAAATTCCTGTATGTCTCCCCGGAACGGCTTAAATCTCCCTCCTTCAGGCAGAACCTGAGCAGTATGAATGTATGCCTGCTGGCCGTCGATGAGGCACATTGCATCTCTCAATGGGGATACGACTTCAGGCCACCGTATCTGAATATTGCGGAGATCAGGCCACTTATCAATGATGCACCGGTACTTGCCCTGACAGCCACTGCCACAAATGAAGTGATTGTCGACATACAGGAAAAACTGGAATTCAAGGAAAAGAATGTACTCCGAAAAAGTTTTGAAAGGAAAAACCTTTCCTATGTGGTCTTTCATGAAGAAGATAAAGGAGGGCGCCTGTTAAAAATTGTCGGTAATGTAAAAGGTTCTGGTATTGTTTATGTCAGAAATCGCAGGAAATGCAGGGAGGTGTCCGATTTTCTGAATAATAACGGAATCAAGGCTACATTCTATCATGCAGGGCTTGAGGCCCGCACAAGAGAATACCGTCAGGATGAATGGATGAAAGATAAGAAGCAGGTAATCGTGGCAACAAATGCATTCGGGATGGGCATCGACAAGCCTTCTGTACGTTTTGTAGTGCATTTCGATCTTCCTGACAGCACAGAAGCGTATTTTCAGGAAGCAGGCAGGGCCGGCAGGGATGGCAAAAGGGCTTATGCTGTTCAGCTATATGAAGAAGCAGACATCAGGAATGCAAAGCAAAACCTGGCTATTTCATTCCCTGAAGCTGAGGTGATACGCTCCATATACAATGCTATCGGCAATTATTACCAAATTCCTCTCGGCGGTGGCAAGGACCTGCAATTCGATTTCGACCTGCAGGATTTTTCCACCAGGTACCGAATGAATACGGCAAATGTATTCAGCGCATTAAAGATCCTTGAAAAAGAAGGGTACATACTTCTAGGCAGTGAACTGGAGAACCCCTCCAAAATAATGTTCAGCATTGAACATAATGAACTATATACATTCCAGGTTGAAAACCCCGGCTATGATCCTTTCATCAAATTACTACTCCGGTCTTATGGCGGGATATTTACTGAATTTGTGAGGATCAATGAAAAAGAACTGGCCAAGCGAGCCGATACCACGGATGAAAAGATCAGGTCGGCACTGACAAAAATGCAAAAGATGGGGCTATTGATCTATATCCCCGCCACCAGCTCACCACAGTTGCTGATGGTCAACGACAGAATTGACAGCAAGGCCATGAACCTATCCGGTGAGAATTACAGCAAGCGGAAAAAAGCAGCCATGAAAAGGATGCAGTCAGTGCTGGATTATATTCAATCAAGCAATCATTGCAGGAGCCAGATGCTGTTAAAATACTTCGGTGAGACAGGGGCTCAGCGCTGTGGATTATGTGATGTTTGCCTCGACAGGAATAAGATCAACGTCAGCGAAATGGAATTTAATGAGATCCTTGAAAAGATCAAGCCTTCACTCAAGAAAAAGCCTCAGGCACTGAACGAATTACTGTTCATTGCAAAGGAATTCCCTGAAGATAAAGTGATCAATGTAGTTATGTGGCTTGTCGATAATGAAAAGGTAGATGCGGATGAGAAGCAGCTTTATTCCTGGAGAAAACAATTCAAGATGTTTTAAAAAAGATTTAACTTTACCATATAAACATACCAAATTCTTATGAAGAAACTATATTTTCTTTTACCGTTATCCCTGTTAATATTCTTCATCACCCCTGCCGTCCAATCGCAGGAAGGTGATGTTTATGTCAGCATAGGTGCCGGAGCCAGCATTCCTTTGTCAGATTATGCAAATACCGATTTCAGCGATGAAGCTTCCGGCTTTGCCATGGTTGGCGGGAACTTCAACATTAACTTTGGTTATCGTTTCAATGAGTATTTCAGTGCAAGTGGTTTGCTAAGTGGCTGTGTGAACAGGTACGACTATGTTGAGTTGCAGAACTGGCTAACGCAGAAATATGCAGAAGACCTGCCCGATACCAAATGGGTGGTTGAAAGCAAAAACTGGGGTATTGGAGGGCTTATGGCCGGAGTCACAGGCACCCTGCCCCTTGTTAGCAACAGCTTATTTTTTGAGGCCAGGCTGCTGGGAGGGTTTATGTATGCATATTCACCAGCCATTTATGTGACGGGCAAAGAAACCGATGAACCGGATAAACACATTGATATTGAGCAAGCCTCTGCTTCTTCCTGGGTGCTGGATGCAGGTGCAGGCTTCCGATATAACCGCACGCGCAAACAATATTTCATACTATTTGCTGATTATATGCATTCAAAGCCATCTTTTAATAATGTGCGTACCAATACCAATATGGGCGTTGCACGGGATGAAAGTTTCAGCCAGCAGATAAGCAACATCAACATCAGCATCGGCATTGGATACATCGTTAATTAGCGACTATTTTCAGAGGCATGAAACTGGAGAAAGCATTTTATCAGCATGAGGATGCAGTCTTTATGGCAAAAGCTTTTCTCGGCAAAGTTCTAACATCTCAAATTTCGGGCCGCCTGACGTCCGGTGTCATCACCGAAACTGAAGCATATGCAGGCATCCACGATAAAGCTTCCCATGCTTATGGCGACTGCCACACAAAGCGTACTGCCCCCATGTATCTCAATGGCGGGATCGCATATGTTTACCTTATCTATGGTATCCATTCGCTATTTAACATCGTGACCGCCCCTGCCGATATCCCTCATGCTATACTGATCCGTGCTATCTATCCTGTGGAGGGCACAGACATAATGCAGAAAAGGAGGAACCACAACAAAATAACAGGGCTGACGGATGGCCCGGGAAAGCTTTCACAAGCCCTGGGCATCCATTATTCTAATTCGGGAGAAGACCTTGGTGGGGAAAGCATCTGGATCGAAGATCACGGTATCGTACCTCAAGCCGGTGAGATCATAACAGGGCTAAGGATCGGGGTTGAATATGCGGGAAAGGATGCGCTGCTGCCGTATCGATTTAGACTTGATTATCCCTGATGATTGCACGATATAATAGATTGATCGATATTCGAAGTGGGAAATACTTCGTTCAATCTTATACGCCGGGCAATCGTGCTATCGCCCAATTACGAGAGCATAAAAAAAAAGGGCTGCTGAAACAGCAACCCCTTTTATATGCATTTACAGGTAATTATTTAACTGTGTTTGCAAGGTCGCTACCTGGTTTGAATTTTACTACTTTTTTAGCAGCAATCTTGATTTCTTTACCAGTTTGTGGGTTTCTGCCTTTTCTTGCAGCGCGTTTTGTCACGCCGAATGTACCAAAACCTACGAGGGCAACACGTTCACCTTTTTTCAGGGCACCTGTTGTAGCGCCAATGAATGATTCAAGGGCTCTTTTGGCATCAGCTTTGGTCAGACCAGCTTTGGCTGCCATAGCATCGATTAATTCTGCTTTGTTCATTTTACCACAATTTTAATTAATAAATAGTTTAAAAGCCCTGCAAATATAAGGGTTTTAGAAGTAATGTCAAGAAAATGCATCTGAAACCGGCAAAAATGTTAATAAATGAAGTGCTTTGTTAATAACTCTGCTCTAAGATGCCCGATTCCGTAGGTTTTTAACGAAATAATGCACGTTTCAGAGCATCTATCATAAAGTGCTGGGAATCAGACCAACAAGAAAATCCTTTATCGTCATCCTTTTTTTTCCCGCTTGCTGCAATTCAAGAAGGGAAATACAGGCATTTTTGCAACAAATATTAAAATAGGTTTTATAATCAGTCAAGACTTCGCCCAGCTCAAGTGTACATTGGCATTGCCTTATTTCGGCACAGAATACCTTCAGGTATAATTCCTTTCCATCAGGTGTTTTGATCTCGGTAAATGCACAGGGATACGGACTGAGTCCCCTGATCAGGTTATAGATGTGTTCATCATCCTCTGACCAGTTGATACGACAATCTTCTTTATGTATTTTTGGTGCCTTCTTCAGGGCCTCGCCCTTCGTCAATAATTCATCCTGGCTGAAGGTCCTTACATTTCCCCGGCTGATGGCTTCCACTGTTTTGATCAGCAATGAAGCGCCGATATTCATGAGTCGATCGTGGTATTCACCTGCAGTTTCCCGGATATCGATGCCGGTCTCCTCCCTGAAAATAATACTGCCGGTATCTATCTCATGTCTGAGAAAAAATGTTGTGACTCCCCCTTTTGTCTCACCATTCATGATGGTGCGGTTGATCGGTGCAGCGCCACGGTATTGCGGCAAGAGCGACGCATGGAGATTAAAAGTGCCCAGTGGGGGCATGCCCCATACTTCTTCAGGCAGCATCCTGAATGCCACTACAACAAATAAGCTTGCCTCATAATCCCTCAATTGCTTAATGAATTGTACATCTTTGAGCTTATCGGGCTGCAGGACCGGCAAGCCCTGACTGCCGGCAAATTCTTTCACCGCCGAAGCACGTAATTTTTGCCCTCGTCCGGCCGGCCTGTCGGGAACTGTAACCACTGCACATACATCATATCCATGTTCCAGCAAAGCCGAAAGGGATGCAACTGCAAAGTCGGGCGTACCCATGAAGATAATGCGGATTTTCTTAACAGCCATAAGATTCAAATATGGCTTAAAATTAAAAAAAAACCCGATCGCTATGACCGGGTTTTTATATATAATTGAATCGGTACTTATTATTCTTTCTCCATCATCGCTTTCATCCTGGCGATGTTTCTTTCGATGGAACGGGCTTCGACACTCTTATAATACTCCATGAATATCCTGTTATAAGCGTCATAGGCATCTTCATATGCCCCAAGCATCTCGTATGTCATCCCGGCCTTATACAGAAACATTGGTGAAGTAAAATCATTGTCCACATCATTTGCAGCTTCCAGATAATAGGCAACAGCCCGATCGGGTTCATTCAGTTCCATGTAGGCATCTCCAATGGCACCAAGGGCCATGGGCCCAATGTTCTGGTCGACCGGATCGTGGGATTCAAGATAATCGATAGCTTCTTCAAAATTGCCCATCTTCAGATAACAGATCCCGGCATAATACTTTGCAAGATTACCACTCTTGGTTCTTCCATAATCATCGATGATATCAAGAAAACCCAACGCATTTCCGTCACCATAGAGGGCGCGGTTCAGAGAGTCCATCTCAAAATATTTTTGCGCCATGAAGATCTGATCCTGCGCATTTTTCTCCATCGGACTGGTATAAAACTTCTGGTATCCGAAATATACAAGAACAACAATGATGATCCCCATTATAGCATACATCAGCAGCTTCTGGTTCTTTTCAACAAACTGTTCGGTCTTTCCCAATGCTTCCTCAACAGCGACCATTCTGTCGTCACCGGCGGTACTCTTTTTAGCCATAAGTGTTTAATTTTTGGTGGTGCAAAAGTAGTCTTTTTCTTTATATCTTAATAATAAGATGATGAATTTTAAGCAATCCTTGAAAAACTGATTGAAATCCAAAAGTTTATCATGTATTATGGATCATTCGGCAAAGTGGTCTATTTTTGCTTAATGATTAGTTTTTCAGGATGCTTAATATGCCTGAAAATATGGACAGTTTAACTTAATTAGCATATGACAGAAAACCCGGAGATCAGGAAAAAGTTTCTTAAATACCTGGAAAGCTTTATCACTGAAAATAAGCGGACTTTGTTTGATAAGATAATCACACAAAGAACAAAACATATTACCGTAGCACTGGAAGATATTTACCAGTCGCAGAATGCAAGCGCAGTATTACGAACATGCGACTGCTTCGGCATACAGGATGTTCACATCATTGAAAACAAAAACACTTATTCCGTGAACCCGGATGTAGCGCTTGGCGCAACAAAATGGCTTAATCTCAATAAATACAATCAGGAAGAGAACAATACCCTGGCATGTTACCATGCCCTCAGGGAGAAAGGTTATCGCATCCTTGCAACCACGCCTCATAAAGACGATGCTCTGCTTGATGAGCTCAGCCTGGACACAAAAGTCGCCCTGGTCTTCGGAACTGAACTGGAAGGCCTGTCGGATGTGGCTATTGAAAATGCAGATGCATATGTAAAGATCCCTATGTATGGGTTCACAGAAAGCCTCAATATTTCCGTTTCTGC
>Ga0164315_10003914_pt1 | contig 11570 bp, 10 predicted proteins | sample GuaBasSedimGuay6_FD_113737 | JGI IMG/M metagenome (GOLD analysis project Ga0164315, IMG submission 113737) | Subseafloor sediment microbial communities from Guaymas Basin, Gulf of California, Mexico - Guay6, Core 4569-2, 0-3 cm | ecosystem: Environmental > Aquatic > Marine > Hydrothermal vents... | reverse complement strand
TGGAGAATGACAACCAGACAGGTCATTGATATCATTCAAAATCTAAAGGGAAAAATCATTGGCGCGGATATTGTTGAATATAATCCAGACCGGGATCTTGGTTCAATGACATCCATGGTGGCGGCAAAACTCTTAAAAGAAATCATTGCACGGATACATGAGGATAAAAAATAATGCCTGTTTATGAATATCAAGCTTTAAACAAAAAAGGAAATAATATTTCCGGCCTAATAGATGCAGACAACATCAGAAATGCTACAATCAAACTGCGCAGTTCTAAAATATTTCCGACCTCAATGACTGAGGTAAAAACCCAGGTCGGCAAACAGAAAAAAAGTTTTTCATTTTTCTATTCAAAAATACGGGTTTCCGAGATTGCAATGATGACAAGACAGCTTGCCACCCTTATTGCAGCCGGTTTTCCACTTACCACTGCTCTGCACACCATGCTTCCCCAAACCAAAAAAGAATCTTTTAAGCGCATATTATCCAAAATTAAAGATTCCATTGAAGAAGGAAGCAGTTTTGCTGATGCCCTGGCTCAATATCCTGATATTTTTTCAAACATATACATCAACATGGTCAGGGCGGGGGAAGCTTCAGGCACACTGGAAATTGTTTTAGAGCGATTGGCTGATATTTCTGAAAAACAGCATAAATTGAACAGCAAACTCAAATCTGTAATGGCCTACCCTATTTTGATGACCCTTATCGGCGCAGGGGTTCTTTTCTTTCTTTTGACTGTTATCGTACCCAATATTACCTCGATCTTTGAAGAAATGAACCACTCACTCCCTCTGACAACTCAAATTTTAATCCACACGAGTCATGTTTTAAGACAATGGTGGCTGATGATTCTCGGTTTTATAATATTGACAATTTTTTCATATAAAATAATAATAAAAAAACTGTCCGTTCAAACTGCAATAGATAAATTCATTTTAAAACTTCCCGTGGTTGGAGAACTTGTTCAAAAGATATCAGTTGCAAGATTAACACGAACCCTGGGGTCTTTGCTGGAAAATGGGGTCTCTTTGCTGGATGCCCTTGAAATCGTCCAAAATGTTACGGGTAACAAAATAATCAAGAATGCCTTAATTGATGCAAAAAAAGAAGTTGAACGCGGCCGGGAACTGGGTGATGTATTGAGTCAAAATAATAATTTCCCATATCTGGCTGTACAAATGATAAAAGTAGGTGAACAAAGCGGCAATCTTGAATCCATGTTGAAAAAAACAGCCCAGGTATATGATGATGAAATAGAAACAACCATTGTCGGTATGACATCCCTGCTTGAGCCGGTTATTATACTTGTAATGGCTGTTGTCGTTGGTTTTATTGTTCTGTCAATCTGTCTGCCGATTTTTGAAATGAATCAGCTGGTCAAATAATTGTTTGAGTGGGCACTTAAGACCGAAAGTTGAGTTTAAAAATTATATTTAAACATTAACGCAACACCGTTGTTTATCAAGCCGGTCTGAAAAGATATTTTATCTTGGTTGGTAAGATATTCCTGTTTTAGGTTATCAATAAACTCTTTTTGTTTTTGTTTGTTGTATTTATGGGCACTGGAAACAGATCCATAAATATTACCAGTATAAAAACCTGCTTCAACAAAAGAAATAGCACCACCAAGAAAATTATTATCGTTTTCAAATGACTGATATGCAGCCAGAATAAGTGATGAGTTTAAAAGAAATGAGATCAGGGCATCTCGATATCTTCCGCAATATAAAAACCCTCCCCCGGGAATAATAGACAAAACACCGGCCACTGCAGGACTTTTCTTTTTTAAATGACGAATCTTTTCAAGAGATCTCATACTGTCCTCAATCCTGTATTTTTTTTTACCTTCAGAACTGATCATTGAAAAATATTTTTCAGCTTCCCTGACCGGATATACTTTATAATCGCTTCTGGATTTTAAGACATCAGCTTTGTCAAGGAGCAGCCATCCGAGCATAAAGCATGCTCTATCATGGACACTGGTATTCTGGGTAAGCGTAAGCAAATCCCTGAGAACAGATGCGGCCTTGCCCGGGTCATCAGTGGTCACATACAATTCACTCAGTGTAAACATGGCATCCGGAGCAAATCCTGAATCAGAAAAATCCGAGGCTATTTTCTCAAGATGTCGCCCGGCATCTTCAAACCTGCCGGCATAAAAAAAACAAATGCCCGTCTGGTATTTGGCCCCGGCAACTTTTTCATGATTGGGAAATAAGTGAAAAAATCTTATATATTCATAAGCTGCCGCAGAAAAATCTTTTTCTTCAAATAAAGTCTGTGCAAGTTGATATTGCCTTAGCGCATCTACTATCACGACATCTTTGGAAAACCCGTTAATCGGAAACAACAGAAAAATCCATAATAAAAAAATAACCGGTAATTTTTTTTTCATTTATCCGACCACCAGAAATCATTATTTTCAACGGGATCATAGGTATGTTTTCTTCCATCTATCCAGACTGGAAAAGAATTTTTCACTTCATCCCCGCCGCACCTGACAAGTCGGTCAAGACCCATTATCCAGCCTGTTAATAAACCATGTTTTTTGACAGATTTTTCAAAATATATCGAACATGACGGATACATGGAGCACCTGTCACCATCAACAGGCGAAATATATTCCTGGTAAAAATGGATAACGTCCGGAAAATAATTTGATTGCGCTTTTTCCTGTGCACAGACCAGTGATGCCGATATCAGGATAAAAACAATGGGGCCCCATGCAATAGAACACCTGTTATACCTGGGTAACACGTAAAATCTCCTCTATTGTTGTTATGCCTTTAAATATTTTTTCAACGCCATCCTGAAGCAGTGTTGTCATATTCTGTTTAATAGCAAGATCCCTTATTTTTGTTGAATCAGACGACTTTAAAATAAGGGATTTATGATAATGATCAAGAACAAGTATTTCAAATATAGGGGTTCTTCCCTTATATCCCGTATTAAAACATTTGCTGCAACCTTTTGCTTTGAAAATCTTTTTCTGAGCACACCCATCCTCTCCAAGACCTATGCTTTTCAGATCCATGGCATCGGGCATATATTCTTCTTTGCATTCATTGCATAAAACCCTTATCAAACGCTGGGCGATTACAGCCCTTACTGCGGAAGTAATAAGAAAGGGTTCTATCCCGATATCAACCAGACGGGTGATTGCGCTGGCAGAATCATTTGTATGAAGTGTTGATAACACAAGGTGACCTGTGAGGGCAGACTGTACTGCAATGGAAGAGGTTTCATGGTCGCGTATCTCTCCGATCAGTATAACATCCGGGTCCTGTCTTACTATTGACCTGAGACTTTTTGCAAAGGTAAGACCTATTTTTGAATTCACCTGAATCTGATTAATTCCATCAAGCTTATATTCAACGGGGTCTTCCACCGTAATGATATTAATATCCGGTGTATTGATTTCCGAAAGCATGGCATACAGAGTGGTTGTTTTTCCACTTCCGGTAGGACCCGTCATAAGGATAATACCATTAGACATGGAAGAAAGCTTCCTGATAAGTTTCAGTTTTTCAGGGGCGATACCAAACTGGGACAAGGTAAGAAGGGAACTGGATTTATCAAGTAGCCTTAACACCACCCTTTCACCAAGTGTTGTGGGAATGGTTGAAATTCTGATGTCAATATCCTTATTACCGATACAGACTTCAATGCGGCTGTCCTGGGGAAGGCGTTTTTCCGCAATATCCATATCCGCCATAACTTTAAGCCGTGTAATCAAGGAAGACTGTATCCACTTTGGCGGCTCGAGAAAGTCATAAAGGATACCATCAATTCTGTACCGTATTTTTAAACTGTTTCGACCGGGTTCAATATGAATATCGCTTGCTTTTGCTTTTACTGATTGAGAAATCATGTGATTCACCAATTTGATTATCGGGGCATCACTCGTATCATCAAGAAGGTCGGAAGTCTGCTTGATCTTACTGATAATACTATCATCATCTTCCATACCATCAACGATTTGCTGAGCACTGTCACTCTTTTTATCATAAAAATTATTAATGGTTGAGAGAATTTCGCCTCTGGTTGACAGGACGAGCTTATAATTTTCAATTTTCAATAAAGAAACAAGATCATCCACAGCCTGTAAAGATGCCGGATCATTAACAGCAATGACAGATTCCTGAACTGATGGGTTCACGTCTTCATCATTTTTTACCAGAGGCACGATATAATATTTTTTTAAAAAATGTATGGGAATAACATTTGTAAAATCAGAATTGATACCTTTAAAATCCAGCTGTTCCCGGAAAGGAATGTTATATTGCAATTCAAATGCTTTTAAAATTAATTTTTCACTAACAATCTTTTTCTTTATAAGAGAGTCTTTAAGAGATTCTCCATGCTTTTCAGCAGAATCTTCTGCCGCAATCACCATATCCTTTGATATGCCGAACCGGTTTTGTATTATACTGGAAAGCGTTTCAATTTTCATAGATTCTGCCTGCTTTTATTCTTTTTTGCCGTCCTTATTGTCCTTATTGTCCTTATTGTCCTTATATAAATTAATGGTTTTCTCCGTTATCTTTGAAATCTGCTTGTGTTTTTCCTGATAAATTTTTTCCGCTTCTGCAGGATTCTGAATAATATGGGGGGTTATAAAAATATACAGATTTGTCTTGACCCCTTTTCTGCTGGTGGATTTAAACAGGTTCCCGGCAATGGGAATACCTCCCAGGCAGGGCACCTCATAATCCGTTGAATTCAAGTCTTCCCCGATCAATCCGCCGATAACCACTGTGGTTGCATCCTTTACCACAACCGTTGTCTGGGCCGTGCGTTTCAATGTTGTCGGCGTATTTTCTCCAGTTGACGATACTTTTTCAATTTTTTGATAAATGTTCAGCCGGACAAACCGCTCCTGGCTGATCTGGGGGGTAATTTTCAAGGTCACACCCACATCCTTGTATTCAAAATTTGTATATTCTGCAACTGAAGCATTGGTGCCCGTGGATGTTTTATAGGGAATATTTTCACCCACACTGATCTCGGCTTCCTCATTATCCGTGGTCATGATCTGTGGGGTGGCAATGATATGCACTTGTTCATTTTTTTTCATGGCCTTGATAGCAGCACCAAGGTTTGGAAAAGTAATTCCACCGATTTTGATGGCCTCAGCCATAATCCCCATGGCAAAACCGCCGGGAACACTTAAGTTAGCACCATTAACAAGCGTAGGAAAAGCAGAAATACCATTACTAGCGCTTTCCTTTGTAAACCCACCATAGACCCCGGCAGCCTGTCCATCAATGGTTCCGGCAGAGGTTGCAGTCATCCATTCAACCCCCAGGGAAAAGTCATCTGTATCCCGGACCTCCATGATCAGGGCTTCAATATAGACCATGGGCCGCGGTATATCCAGTTTTTTGATAACGGTTTCCAGCACCAGATAGTCGTCCTTATCTGCCATTATAATCAGGCTGTTGGTGGCTTTATCCGCTGTAATTTTTACTTTATCAGATACGACGGGAGCCTTTTTTTTCCCTTTATCCTGTGATTGTGTCTTGCCGGAAAGGGATTGAAGCACTGTTGCCAGTTCTTCAGCCTTTGCGTTTTCAAGATAATAGACGCGAATCTTTGCATCGCTTTTTGGAACCTCTTTATCCATGATCGCTATAAGCTCTTTGATCCTTGCGATATCAACCTCGTTAGCCAGAACAATAATGGTATTGGTTCTCTCGTCTGCAATAAATTTAACAATCTCATCAGATGCTGGTTTTTTCCCTTTTGTAATTTTTGCCCGGAAAAGTGTATTCAGCGTTTTCACAAGCTTAACTGCATCAGCATGCTCGACAGGGATAACGGATATCTGACGACCCACATCTTTTATATCAATGGCATTAATAATTTTAATCAATCGTTTAATATTTGAATACACATCCGTTATAATCAGGGTTTTTGTAGGAGTATATGCCAGAATAATGCTTCCCTTGGATACAAAGGGCGCAAAAAGTTTTTTAATATCATTGGGGTCAGCATATTTTAAGGGAATCAATTGGGTTACTATTTTATCTTCAGTCACACCAGGGCTGGTTTCAAATTTTGTTTCCACGTTCTTTGAGTGGGCATAAGATTTGGGAATGATCTTTGAAATTTCCCCTGCCTTTACGGCAGTGAACCCGTGAACTTCAAGAACGGATTCAAACACTTTATAGGCTTCTTTTACACTAATCTTACCCGGAGAAATAATGTTCACTTTTCCTTTGATCTTGTGGTCAATAATAAAATTTTCATTGGTCAGTTCACTGATAAACTTTATAAAAACCCTTATATCAACATCATTAAAATCTATGGAGACATATTTTTCCTGGATAGCTTCTTTCTTTTCCTCAGCAAAGACAAAACTTAAATTCAAAAATATCAGGGAAAAAACTAAAATGGTGCATAAAGCTCTGCTGTTTTTTTGTAACGTTTTCATCATCATAAATACCTTACTCAATTGAATATATAATTTTTTCTTGGGATCCACCGCGTTTTATATCAATGTCCATGACACCCTTGCCATCCATTTGTTTGAACTCATTATAAAATTTTATAACATCTTCTATAGATTTGATCTCCTGTTCATTGACCCCTGCCACAACATCTCCATTTCTCAATCCCAGTTGCTTATAAAAAACAGAATTTTGTTTTATTCCCGTTACCCGAAAGACATCCATCTCAACGTTATCAAAATGGGGGCTGACCCTGACCTGTTTTCTCAAATTTTCCAAATCTTTAGTCCATTTATCGACATCGGCCCATGTTAACAAAACATTATTAACGATTTTCTCTTTAGGGTCTTCATCAGGGACATTGACACCCGTATTAAAATTTTTTTTAATTTCGCTTTTTTTCATGAGAAGCGTCTCTTCCTTGCCGTCAACCAATAATACAACCCTTTCCCTTAATATCGCCTTTATCACAGCCAGGTCAACAACAGCATCACCAGTTTTATAGAGATGCTCTTTTCTTGCACCCTTTTTCTTGATAATGGCAAACGGTTTTGATCCTGTGCCCGTGACAGTACCTTTGAGTTCAAGTTTAAGCTTGGTTAACTGGATTTCTTTGACTGGCTCTACTACAGGTTTTGCCGGCTGCTTATCTACAGATTTTTTAAGCTTCCCCGTTTTAAACAGGTCACGATCGGCAATCATTTTGTAATAGGATTTATTCTGAATTTTTTTCTTTCCACGCTTTTGCTGCTGCACATCCGAAATTTTGGAATAATCATCAATTTCAAATTCACTGACAAAATGCTCATAAAGGGCTAATATGGAAAAATCTATAATAAAAAATATAAAAACCAGATTTATTATAGTAAAAATTTTCTTCATTTTGTCCCCTGGCCCAGTTTAATTTTCGGATTTTGAATTGTTCCTTTAATCTGCAGATTAATTATTACATTACCTGAATCATTTTTAGCTATGTCAGCAGGCTTAGAATTTCCAGCATTCATAAAAAACATGGGATACAATATTGCCCTGGCTTTAATATTTAAAATACTTTTTTGAAATATCGCTGCCAGACGGATTTCACCGTGTGCTTGAATATCTAGTTGTCGGCCTTTCATATTACATTTTTCTATCTTGATGATATTCTGTCTATGCATGGTAAATTTTACTTTTCCCGTTAAAAAAGAATATTTTTCAAGAGCAAATAGAGCCTCTGGAAATTGCAACGAAAAATCAGTAAAATTTACTTCGCCATAATTTTTAAGGATCTGTCCCTGCTTATTCAACCCCGTTGTTACCTTTCCATTAAGTATCCCTGAAAATTGATACCCTGGCAGATCCTTACCCATCTGAAAATTTTTAAAATTCAGATTTTTAAGTTCTGTTTCAATTCCTGCCTCCCATGTTTTGTCCTTTGAGACGCGTACGATACCTGACATGATGCCATCAAAAACGCCCGTCTTAAATGAGCCTGTCAAAGTATCGCTGAAAACGCTAGTCAAATCAAAAAAAGACTTGAAGTTGTCAAACCTTGCTATTGGTGCACCAGCATAGCTTACCAGAATAGAGTCTGCTTTTATACCGGGAGGAAAGGAAGGATAAATATTATCTATCTGTAATTTTACTTGAGAATTTATTTGTGAAAAATTTTGTTCAATATATTTTGATACAGTTTTGCTTGGAAAATGGGCAACCAAAGAATAAATGATGCAGACTGCAATAAATATGAAATAACCAAAAAATTTAAGTTTCATTAAATAGTCTTCTCTTTTCAGCTTTTTATTGTCTCAGCATGGAGTACTGCACTGATTGATCTCTTCTTCTTCCCATCCATGGTAATAGCAAGCCTTTTTACAAAAACAACATTTTTTGACGTCTCCACAAGATACAGGTATGACATAAGCTGAGACAATGTTATCTCTTTTAACTTCATTTCAACTATGGACAATTCAGTCTTTGATATCTTATCCAAAGAGGATGACGGCTTCATATAATCAATTTTTCCATTAACTCCGGCTTGAACCGCAAGCTTTTCAAGAAAAGCAAACAAAGTAAATTTCTTTTCTCTTTGAGAATAGATTTTTTTTAAATTTTCACTTTTATTTAATATTTTCTCATATTCTGATTTTAAGAGCATAACTTTTTCAAGGGCCTGTGTTTTTGATGCCACCTGCCTTTCAAAAAGCCTCTTTTTTTCTAAAAACGGTGATATCCCAAACTGGTACACTATAATGGCAAGTATTAAAACACAGGCAAAAAGAACAGAATACTTTTCCCGCCTGTTCATTCTTAAAGACAACTTATTCTTTTCTCCTCAAATTCAAATTCAGAGCAAAATCTTAAGATTAAAAATCACCCGTTTGTCAATCTTATCCATTGAAGCTGAATTTATATCAACTTGCTTAAAAAGTTCAATATTTTTAAAATAATTTTTCATTTTATCAATTGTTATAAATTGGTCTGCGCTTCCCGATATAAGCAAATTATTCTCTGTCCTGACAAATCTTGAAAAGATAATATCAAGGGAAGAAGGCAATGATTTGCTGATTTTATTCAGCAAATCAATACAAAGTGGATATTCATCAAAAAAATTGCTGTTTTTCTTTTCCTGTAAACCATCCACTTTAACCTGCATTTGATGCACTGGATCAACAATCGTCTTTACGTCAGGAAAACACGACTTAAATACTTGAGTTATCCTGGTGTCAAGTTGTTCAACACTCTTTTCCATTCTGTTAATCTGTATGATCGGGTTTATTGCCCATGCCAGAAAAAGAAAAAAAGACAACACAGCCAGGGCAATTACACTGGATCTGTTTTCATGGTAAAATAATGTAAAATCTGAAACCTGCCTTGTGAAATTATAAGTTTCAACACCCTTTATCTCATTGACTCCCATGGCAATAGCATTCTGTATCGAGTCATATTGATGATCATCAAGCTGCCCTGATAGAGGTGTTATTTTTTCAGCCTTGAAAATATTAAAATCGCGGACCTTCACATTCATTTCTTTTTCAATATCACCACACAACTCCTGCATGAAAAAAGCAGTACCAGATACAATAATTTCATCAAGTTCCAGAGGATTGCTGAAAATTTCATTAAAGGACAAGAGGGTATGCATCAGATTTGTCTTTACTGACTGGATCGGATCATCAGAATTTAATAAAAATATTCTGCTAAAGGCTATTTCACCAAATCTCACTGCATAAACAGATGCCAGAAGAGGCTCCACGTGTATAAAAAACAAAAACCCGGATTGGTCTGCTGCCTCGGCACAAACAAGAGCTGCAGAATAACCGCTCCCCGGAGTCAGTACATCCAGATGAATATTGCAGTCATCAAAAAGATTCTTGAATTTTTTCAGCACATCCTTTTGTATACCGGCAACCCCGGCCATATTTGTTTTAGAAGAATTTTTTGAATTTTTACGTGTGACCTTCAGGTTATCAAGCAGACAAAGATCAAACTCGACATCTTCAACCGGGCATGGCAAATAACTCTCCAGCTCAAAGGGAAGAATCAGACTATTTTTTTTTTTATTTTTAAATGGCAGTTCTAGCGTTCTAAAAAAAAAATAATCGGAAGGGATGCTCACAATACATCTGCCATACACATCGCCCATGTTCACAAGAATCGCTGTCAGTGTATCCTGGACAGCCTGAAGAGGGTTGTCCCCTTCAGTTTCCTGGACAATCTTACTGCATGCAGTTTCAACAATTCGAATACCCTTAAGACTATGAGTTAACAAAACCGATGAAATCTGATCCTTCTGAATATCAATTGCTAAAATTCTATTGCTCATGCTCTCTTCCACGATAAGTCGAATAAATACTAAGTCAGTTCTATATCCTATAGCTTATTTTTATGCAACATTATATCTAATATTCTCTTAATATCAGTGCCTGAACAAAAAAGACACCTGCCTGGCAGAATAGACTTTTCAACGTTTATTCCGAAAAAATCTTGACTATTTTAGAATTCATGCCAAAATAAATTTATTAAAATCAAAAGTTGAGTAAGTCATAATTCAACTTTCGGAGTTGCCAGATTTGACTGGGGTCAGGCTTGCATTATTGCATTTTTGATATAGATTTATTGATAAAAACACAATAAAACAAGCCTGACCCCGAATGTAAGGACTTAAGGCAGAAAGTTGAGTCATAAATGATGGAAGGGATAAAACAAATATGCTAAAAAAAATAGGTACCGATAACAGAGGTTTTTCTTTGATTGAATTGATGGTCGTAATTGTTATCCTTGGTATTCTTGCCGGGATGATCATGCCCAAATTGATGGGAAGAACTGATGATGCAAAGCTGGTAAAAGCAGCCGTTGATATCGCAACCCTTGATACTGCTTTAAAGCTTTATAAACTGGATAATGGAGAATATCCGACAACAGAACAGGGATTAAAAGCCCTTATCGAACCTCCAGACAAAGAAGGGAGTATTGGAAGCTGGAAAAAGGGAGGATACCTTGAAAAAAAAAGAATACCCAAAGATCCATGGCAAAGGGAATTTATATATCTGAGTCCCGGCATTCACGGGGAATATGATATTATCTCTTATGGTGCTGATGGTATGCCCGGTGGAGAAGGCAAAAACAAGGATGTTAAAAGTTGGGAAATTGATTAAAACATCGCCCGATTCCGGTTTTACCCTCATGGAACTGATTGTGGTTCTGTTTATTATCAGTATCATGCTTGTTCTTACCATTCCTGAATTCAGTCAGAGAATCCTTCGGGATGATACTGAAACAACCTTAAACTGGATTGTTTTTAATGTCAGCAAACTGAAAAAGGAAGCCGGGTATCAGGGAAAAGACTTTTTTATGTGTATAAGCCCGGACACAAACACCATCAGCATAAGAGTCAATTCACCAGATCCGGAGTCTTCAGAAGGCAAAGTTATTGCTGATTTTTTGCTGCCCGAAGATGTCACTCTTGACGGGGTGGAGTTCAATATGTCCGGGCAGAAAACCGACAATGCTTCCTGTATTCAATTTTATAAAAAAAAATACTCGGATCATGCAATTATTCATATCTCAAACAATCATGGAAAAGCTTTTTCCTGTTTAATCCAACCCTTTCTTCACAAAGTAAAGATTTAT
>Ga0164315_10003913_pt1 | contig 11571 bp, 4 predicted proteins | sample GuaBasSedimGuay6_FD_113737 | JGI IMG/M metagenome (GOLD analysis project Ga0164315, IMG submission 113737) | Subseafloor sediment microbial communities from Guaymas Basin, Gulf of California, Mexico - Guay6, Core 4569-2, 0-3 cm | ecosystem: Environmental > Aquatic > Marine > Hydrothermal vents >... | reverse complement strand
TGCGGAAAAAACAATACTTCCTGAATACCGGGCTGGTTGGTCAGGATCATCACCAGCCTGTCGATACCGATACCCATGCCCGAAGTTGGGGGCATGCCGTATTCGAGTGCCCGCAAAAAATCCTGGTCGATGAACATTGCTTCATCATCGCCCTTTTCAGCCAGTTTCATTTGCTCCTCAAACCTTCTTCTTTGATCAATCGGATCGTTCAATTCAGTGTAGGCATTGGCCAGCTCTTTCCCGTTAACCATTAGTTCGAAACGCTCTGTCAGGTCAGGATTTTCCCGGTGACGTTTGCACAACGGTGACATTTCCACGGGGTAATCCGTAATAAACGTTGGCTGAATGAAATACGACTCACATTTTTCACCGAAAATTTCATCAATAAGTTTTCCTTTGCCCATCGATGGGTCGGTTTCAATACCCAGTTTTTTACAGGTAGTCCGCAGTTCATCTTCGCTCATATTACTTACGTCAAAACCTGTAAATTCTTCAATAGCACCCAGTATTGTCTGCCGTTTAAAAGGTGTTTTAAAATCTATTTTATGCTCACCTACCTGTACTTCGGTTGTACCATACAGATCAAGTGTGATTTTCTCTATCATGGTTTCGGTAAGCTCCATCATCCATAAATAGTCTTTGTAGGCCACGTACAATTCCATTTGCGTAAATTCCGGATTATGGAACCGGTCCATTCCTTCGTTTCGGAAATCCTTGGCAAATTCGTACACACCCTCGTATCCGCCTACAATCAGACGTTTGAGGTACAATTCATTGGCAATACGCAGGTAAAGCGGAATATTCAATGCATTGTGGTGGGTAACAAAAGGTTTTGCAGCAGCGCCACCGGGTATGGCTTGCAGAATAGGGGTTTCCACTTCGAGGTAACCTTTATCGTTCAGAAAATCACGCATCGAACGAATAATCTGCGCCCTTTTTATAAATGTCTCCTTTACGTGATCGTTAACAATCAGGTCGACATAACGCTGGCGGTAACGTTGATCAGGATCAGTAAACGCATCGTATATTTTTCCGTCTTTTTCTTTTACAACAGGCAGCGGCTTTAACGATTTGGACAGAACGGTAAATTCTTTTACATGCACCGTTATCTCACCCATCTTAGTGACGAAAACATACCCTTTTACACCAATAATATCGCCTATATCCAGCAAGCGTTTGAAAACAATGTTATACATGGTTTTGTCTTCTCCCGGACAGATATCATCACGTTTAAAATACAACTGAATTCTCCCTGTATGGTCTTTTAGTTCGGCAAAAGCAGCAGCGCCCATGATCCGGCGACTCATAATCCTTCCGGCAATGCTTACATCCTGGTAAAGGGAATCGTCTTGCGGGAATTTCTCCAGAATTTCTGCAGCAGTGGCATTAACATTATATCCTGCTTGCGGGTAGGGATTGATACCTAATTTTATTAATTCGTTCAGTGCTTCGCGTCGCACCTGTTCCTGTTCGCTAAATTGCATGTACGTATAAATAAGTTTTTGCAAAGATATTTAAATCGACACAAAAAAGGCCGCCCTTTCGGACAGCCTCAATATATTTTGTTTAACCGGTTTATTTTCGGATAACTACTTTCTTCTCTGTTATTCCGGTTTCTCCAAGTACAAAAATATTGTAAACACCGCTTGAGAATTGACTCAGGTCAATTTGCAGGTTGTATTCTTTCAGGATATTTATATCATTTGACTGATAAACAATTTGTCCGGTCAGATTCATGACACGTACGGATACCAACTGAGCCGAACGCACGTGGAGATCAACATTGACTATGCCGTTGCTTGGATTTGGAAACACACTTATATCAACCAGTTGGGAATTTTCATCAATGGAGGTACAGTCTTTAATCTCTACTGTTATTTCCCCATCGTTTTCGCAACCCGCCTCCGAAGTTACCAGTACAGAAAATACATGGCTTCCATATTCATAATCTTCAGCATTTACAGTTATTGTCTGTGTCATTTCCCCGGTTGACCACAGGTAAGTTGCTCCCGGGTTTCCGGCATTCAGCGTCATAACCGAATTATGACAGATAATTGTATCCGCCCCTAATTCAACTACAGGCAGCGTTGCAAAATTGATCGTTACCGTATCGGATGCAGTACAAGAAGTCTCATTAGTAACTTCCACCCAGTAGGCGTTTTCGCCTTCTCCGTTAACCGTTATGGTTTGAGAAGTTTCTCCGGTTGACCACAGGTAAATTGCCCCCGGGTTTCCGGCATCTAACTCATATTCATTCTCACCACACAAAACCTGGTCATCACCAAGGTTTACTTCCGGAACAGCGTACACGGTTATTTCTACGGTATCCGACAGTGTAACCGGTCCGTCATTTACCGAAACAATATATTGCGTATTAACTTCAGGAAACACCGCGGGGCTTTCTTCATCCGACTCAAATCCTTCAGGAATAGAAGTCCAGTGGTAAGTTAATGTACCCGAACCCCCGGTAGTTTCCACTATCAGCTGAGTTTCATCGCCAGAGCAGATTTCGAGCCAACTGGCAGTAGCAGACACTTGCAGGTCTGTCACATGCATGGTAACCGGAATAGTGACCAGACTATTATTTATATCATTTGTGATGAGCTTCATATCATCTGTGTAAGTTCCGGTTTCCATACCCTCCGCATTAAATATCAGGTTGACTATCGTTGAATCGCCAACAGCTACAACGCCTTCTTCCGGATCCAGAGTGATCCAGTCTGCGAGATAGAGCTTATAATCCTCAGTCTCGCCGTATTCAGTATCTCCGTATGCCGATAACGGACCCGGTCCTGCAAGGCGGACACGCATCCCTGTAGCACCCTGTAACATACCCCTGTCCGGAGTGATTGTTCCGGTAAATTTACTCCCTGTCCAGGTTAAAGTTACAGCCTGTTCATCAAACACTCCGTTTTGATCCCAGTCAACCCAAACAGCGCACTGGTCACCATCATAAGGATTTCCGTTGAATACGTTAATTTCGTAAGTTTGGTCGGGTTCTAACGAAGTGGCATATCCGGTGTAATCAGCATAGCCCTCCCAACCCGAACTGTTGCTTAGTGAATTAAAAATAACATTACTGATATATTCATCTCCGCCACCGCTAGCTTTTTGATAATGGGGAAGGGGTGCTTTATCAAAATGATCAGATAATAAAAATTCCAGCTCCAGCTCCCCGTTGTTCTTAATTTTCATTTGCTGAACAACCGAATCTTCAATAAACACCGTAGCAACATAGGCATCCGGGATCACTTCAATGGAAGCCGTCCCCCACTGTGTATCATACACATCGGGTGCCGACTCGCCTGTATCACCATAAGAAGCTGAAACCTTATAGGTATAATACCCATATTCAGGTAATTGATCCGCAAAGTTTTCTTCAGCAGACGTGCCAATCAATTCGTCATTTCTATAGATGTTAAAATGTTCAAAGCCGTTAGTTACATTAAAGTCCCAGCTTAAATCAGCAGCTCCATTCTCCTGGTTCACAGCCACCTGTAAATTATAGGGCGATTGGATGTCTATAGTTTCAAACACGGAAACGTATGTCATTACTTCTCCGGTACGGTTGTCTGTCCAGCAGGGATAAACAAGGCCGTCCAGAGCCGCGATACTTAAATAATCGCCCATGTATCCGGAAGCAAACCCCGGAATTGGTGAGGGTGTAAAGGAAACATCACTTACTTTGAAATCTTCCCATTCTTCGCCTGCTGTGGTTGAAACAGCTACCCACGCTTCCGCCTGGTTGGCGTTTGTGTTTCGGTTGTCGTAAAATATAACACTGAGGATGCCGTTGGAAGCATCGCAGGCAATCCAGGGCAGATAATGGCATTTTCCCTGGCCAATTTCATCCTGGTTAATACGAACCGGATCCGACCAGGAAATACCTTCATCCGTTGATTTGATCATATAAATATCTCTGTCTGATCCGGAATTTTGCCCCGGAACACCCACATTTGTCCATACAACATATATGTTTCCGCTGTTAGGCCCGTCACTAACATCAACCGCCATAGCAGGAAATGAATTAACCCGCATATTTTGGGGTACGCCAGAATTTCTGATGCCGCGTATGTTGGTAATGATTCTCACAGAAGGTTCCCATGATTCGCCGCCATCCAGTGATTTGGCAAAACCAATTGCTTTTTCGTCCTGAGGCCAGCCATCGTAAATTGCCCAGACGGCATATACCTCTCCATTCGGTCCGGTACTCAGATTAACACCCTGGTTGTGGCTTCCCGCATTCACTTCGTTGCTGATGTTGATTTTAGCGTCCCATGTTTCACCGTTGTCAGTAGAACGTTGCACAACAATATCGTTACTGTTTCCGCCGGCAAATTCAACCCATGAGTTATACAGGTAGTTTTCATAAGGACTACCTTCTTTGGTATCGATCCACAGGTGATTTTTGTCAGTAGAACTCAGGCTTGTCACAATCTTTTTTGTCCAGGTATTTCCCTGGTCATCGGAATACGAAACACCTTGCCCTCCACCGGAAGCAATAAATCCGACATACCATCGTCCGTCCGTACCAATGCTTGTTGTTGGATCACCACTATTATAGCCGCCGGCGCCTTGTACCGAACCGTCAAAGGTTTCGGCACCATCGAATGTGTATAAACCGTCAGCGCCGTAAAAGCTACTGCTAAGAGGTCCTGAGTTATTTGAGTTCAGGGCAGTTAATTTATCATTCGGGTCAATAAAAATGGAGTTCTCACTTTGCCTTGAATTTGACGGTGCAACAGCAACATCAGGAGAGTCATCGGTTATCACCGAATAAGCAGTAATTTTACTGCCCGTAAAAACAGCTGGTTCAATTTCTGCAACCGGATTTAAAACAGCCAGGCCCTGCTCGGCCATTCTTTTCCAATATCCGTTATTGTCAATGCGAGTATCTACCAATGCCCGTCGCTCACGGTCTGATTTAGAGCTATCGCTATTGGCCCATTGCAAGCCAATGGTAGTTATAACAATAAGTGTTACAACCAGAAAAAGTAATGTTTGTTTCATGTGTAATTTGTTAAGATGTTAATTTTAAAGGAATAAAACGCGGTAAAAATAATATAAATAATGTAAATAGTTTGTTAAATGAAAAACCAATGTGAAATAACAGCTTATTCTTTCGGAATAAGATTTCTGTAATCTTCAAACCGTATAAAGATTTCATTCACAAAATCATAGGTTTCTTTTCCCCGTACATAGCCGTAATAAACCACCGGATCGTGATAGTAATATTTATCTGATAAATTAAGCATAAAAAAATCGACATTACCCGTCCAGATGTTGGGATCCTTCCCATATTTTTCAGCAAGGCGGCGGGCATCAAAAACATGGGCAATTCCTGCATTATAGGAAGCCATTACAAATTTTATCCGCTCAACGGAATCGGTAATATCTTCGGGAAGTTGCTTGTCAAGATGCTTTAAATATCTGGTTCCGGCAATTATTTGCTGGTACGCAGTTGCCGTTGTATCAAGTCCGTATTTTTCCAGTGTTGAGGGCATCATTTGCATTAAACCGTAAGCCCCCACCCACGACCGCACATTCGGTTTAAATTCCGATTCCTGATAAATTAAAGAAGCCAGCAGGCGCCAGTCCCAGCCGACCAGTTTCCCTGCTTCTTTAATATATTCGTCATAGGGAGACAAATGGTTGCCACTAAACGAATTATACCTGCTCTGCGCAATACGTTTTGTACGGATATTTTTAAAATATTTATTGTAAACGAGTCGTGATTTTATGGATTTTAAGTAACCGGCAAGCCAGGAGTTAATGGTATCAGTAAGTCCCGTCTGTCCCTTTTTGGCTGCCCACGCAATTTTTTGAGGAAAACTCAAGGGTGTTTTTATGTCAATGTTAGGATAGTATTTGGAATTTACCAGGGCTATATGTTCATCGGCAACAGTGTAATCAATTTCTTTATTGGCAACTGCTTCAATCAGTTCCTCCACATCCTTGTCTTCCTGAATAATGATAATCGTATCTCCGATTTCATCCGCCAGTGTGGCAAGCCGGCTCGCAAAGATGGTTCCTTTTTGAACATAAATAGTTTTACCGGCAAGGTCTATCTGGTTTCTTATCAGATGCGACTCAATTTCATCGGCAGTGGCCATTTGCAGATATTTATCAGGCTTTCGTTGTACCAGCACCTGATGTGTGGTCATGATGGGTTCGGTAAATTCAAACACTTTCGCCCGGTCATTGGTCACCGTAAGACCCATGGCCAGCAAGTCGGCTTCACCATTGTTCAGCATGTCAATACTTTTTTCCAGATCTTTTTCTGTCACCATTTCCAGTTCAACACCTAAAAATGTAGTAAAATCTTTCAGCATTTCATATTGGTACCCGATGGTCTCACCCCTGTAAATAAGGTAGGTTACAGAACCGTAGTCGGTAACGGCTTTCAGTTTTTTCCTTTGTAATACACTGTCGAGCACCCGGTTTTCATCAGAATGTTCTTTTCCTGATACAGAAGGTGTGTGTTGTGGCCCGCAGGCAATAAGAAAAGACAGAAAAAATAATAAAACAAAGATTAACTGTTTCATCGGTTATATAATAAGCACGGCCAATTTACAAAAAAAATAAGGCAACCTTTTCAATAAAGTTCTATTAGATCAGATAAAGGGAATCTCAACTTAAATTGATTTACTACTTTTGATGCCAATTATCATTTTTTCCATAAAAATAAATTACTATGATTAAAAAACTTCTCTTATTTGTATTACTCTCTGTAACTGTTTCTTTGTTTGCTCAGAAGAATTCGGAATATCGTCCGGTAACAGATGATCTGATGGCCTATTTAAATGAGCGCTCCGATAAGGAACTTGTACGGATCAATATAAGGTTAAAAGACCAGTATGATATACAGTCATTAAGCGGTAAACTTGCTGTGCTTGACTATGCTCAAAAAAGAGAACTGGTTGTTAGTGAACTGAAAACATTCAGCCAAAATGCGCAGGCCGATTTATTGAATTATCTTGAAAGTAAATCATATTATAGCGAAGCAGAGATTATTCATCGTTTCTGGATTGCCAATGTAGTAAGCTGTATGGCCAGTGAAAGTGTAATTTATGAACTGGCTTCGCGGTCAGATATTGCACGCATTGATATAGACGAGGAAAGAAACCTGTTAATTAACGAACCTGTTTCAGAATTAGTAGCTTCTGATCCTGTAAAAGGTGTTGATGAAATAACCTATAATGTGAATATAGTAAATGCGCCTGCCGTATGGGCGCTTGGTTTTACCGGAGAAGGTGTTATTGTTGCTGTTATTGATACAGGTGTGAATTACAACCATGAGGATCTTTCCGATCATATGTGGGAAGATCCGGTTTATCCGAACCACGGCTGGGATTTTTATAATAACGATGACGATCCGATGGACGGACAAAGTCATGGAACACATTGTGCCGGAACCGTTGCAGGCGATGGAACGGCAGGCTCTCAAACCGGAATCGCACCCGATGCAACCATCATGGCTTTAAAAGTTTTGGGTGATGATGGAAACGGGTCCGAATCAGGCGTGTGGCAGGGTATTGAATTTGCCGTTGATCATGGCGCCAATGTAATCTCCATGTCGCTCGGCTGGCAACACAACTGGGATCCTGACAGACCAACCTGGAGAACAACTTATGATAATGCACTGGCCGCCGGTATGATTGCTTCTGTGGCAGCGGGTAACGAAGGAGGAAGTACCACGAACCCTGACGATGTGCGCACACCCGGTGATTGCCCTCCACCGTGGTTGAATCCCGAACAGACATTGACGGGCGGTATATCAGCGGTTGTATGTATCGGCGCTACAGATGCCAGTGATAATATTGCCAGCTTTTCAAGTCGCGGACCTTCTTCATGGGAAGATATTGATCCGTTTAACGATTATCCGTTTGATCCTGAAATGGGTCTGTTACGTCCCGATGTATCCGCACCGGGAGTGGACGTTAAATCGTGTGATGCCTTTAATACCAGCGGCTATTCGTTCAAAAGCGGAACCTCAATGGCAACACCTTGCGTAGCTGGTGTGATGGCTCTGTTGTTGTCAAAAAATATCAATGCCGAACCTGCCGATATTTCTATGGCACTGGAAACAACAGCGCTTGACCTTGGCGCTGCCGGGAAAGACAATGTATTTGGAGCCGGAAGGGTTGACGTACTTGAAGCTATCAATAATATAAATTATCCCGGTCCCGTATACAGTAGCCATAATATTAATGACGACAATGGAAACGGAGAGGTAGAATCGGGGGAAAGCGTTTTATTAACAATTGAAATGTATAATGGCAGTGAAGATCCTTATAACAATGTGGATGTAACCATATCTTCCGAATCGCCATACATCACTATTACTGACGACAATGAAAATTATGGCGATTTCACACCGGATGAATATAAAAGTGTTACGGATGGCTTTGCCTTTGATGTTACGGAAGGTACACCGGGAACAGAAATAATCAGAATTGATGTGGAATCAACAGACGGAACTGAAACATGGTTCAGCCATTTTAACATAATAACTTATGGTCCTTATCTGGCATTTGGCAGTCTTGTAGTGGACGATGCGTTGGGTGGTAACGGTAATGGCAGGCTGGATCCGGGAGAGACAGCCGACTTAATTATGACCGTACATAATTACGGACAAGCTGATATCGCGGATGTTGAAGTTAATCTGGATATACCAGAGGAACTGGTAACAGTAATCAACGGCCAGCAAATACTACCCTTAGTGATGTCCGAAAACTCGGAACCGGCTGTATTTTCCGTGCAGGTTGCTGATGACGCCACTGTAGGCAGCGCTGTAACATGTGATTTTGACATGCAAAGCGGTGTCTTTAATGCTGTAACAAGTGTTAACCTGACCATCGGACTTATTGTTGAAGACTGGGAAAGTGATTCGTTCGACCAGTTTAACTGGGCTTTTTCCGGAAATACCGATTGGGTGATAAGCGATGAAGACCCTTATGAGGGGTTGTATTGTAGCCAGTCGGGAGCAATTACACATAATCAGACAAGCTCCATGGTTTTATCTTATACACCATCGGTTGACGACAGCATCTCATTCTATAAAACTGTTTCTTCCGAATCGTCTTACGATTACCTGCGTTTTTATATAGATGACATACTGCAGGATGAATGGTCGGGTGAAGTTGACTGGAGTCGCTCGGTTTACCCGGTTTCAGCTGGTCCGCACACGTTTAAATGGGAATATTATAAAGATGGCTCTGTGAGTAACGGAGACGACCGTGGCCGGGTGGACTTTATTGTCCTTCCTCCCGCCTTATTTCCCTCGGCAAATGCCGGTGAAAACGCAAGTATTTGTTCTGATGAAACATTTACACCGGAAGCTTCAGCTTCAGACTATAACAGCCTTGAATGGACCACCTCCGGAGACGGAAGCTTTGATGATGAAACTATTTTAGATCCGGTATATACACCAGGAACAACAGATATTGAAAACGGTGAAGTCACGCTAACATTGACGGCTTACGGCGACAATGGTAACACATCAAGTAGCATGAGCCTGGAAATTTTGGAAACAGCAAATACTCCTGATATCCCTGAAGGAGATATTGAATTATGTCTGGGGACAGAAGAATCGACTTACACAACCAATCCAACAGACGGTTATACATACGAATGGGTGATAACTCCCAATGAAGCAGGAAACACAACCAGTGATTCAGCTACAGCTATAGTAACCTGGAGCGAAACATTTACAGGTGAAGTTTACATACAGGTTCGGGCAATAAATACATGTGGCGTAAGCGACCTGTCAGAAGCAGCAACTATCATGGTGTACAGTAACCCTGCTGTTGATCTGGGAGAAGATACAGAAGCCTGTATCGGAATGACCATCACGCTGGATGCAGGTAACGAAGGGGCCGAATATCTTTGGTCGACCGGAGAAACCACACAAACAATAGAAGTGGATACTACGGGTATGGATGAAAGTAATAATGTAACCGTTTCCGTGCTGGTGACAGATGCAAACGGATGCTCGACAGAAGATGAAATTACAATTCATTTCCTGGATTGCTCGGGTATTGGAGAAAACACCACATTGTCGGATATGCGTATTTTCCCGAATCCGAATAACGGCATATTTACCATTCAAATGAATGTTTCCGATGAACAGGACCTGACGATAGAATTACTGAATGTTACAGGTAAGGTTGTTTATACTGAAAAGCTTCATGTAACCAAAGGTCAATTCTCGAAAACCATAGATGTACAGCACCTGAACAGCCAGATGTATTACTTAAGACTGAGTAACGGAAAAGGAACTGTTAGCAGAAAGCTGATTATTGAATAATAAGTTTGAAAAAGTTTTTTAAGGAAGCTATCTCAAAAGTCTTAGTGATACTTTGTGTTAGCCTTTGTGCTTCTTTGTGGTAAAATAAATGGCTGAACCACAAAGGGTCACAAAGTGCACACTAAGTTCTGCAAAGTAAATTCAGGTTGATTTGTGATTATTTCAACTTTTGAGACAGCCTCCTTTTTTTTTGACAGTCTCTGTTTTTGCTAATACACCCAACCCATAATGCCCATACCTATTATATTAAGTATAACGGGAACGGAATAGATCACAACGAGGGTGATCCATTTGGCTTTCATCGTTTTGCGGGTGATAATGAACCAGGCCCCCAGGTAAAACGTCAGGTAGCCGAAAAGGAAGATCAGGATGATACCACCAAACGAACGTTCCCAGAAGGGATATTCCCAGATGAGCAGGCCCCCTTTATTTAAGAACCATTCGATGAACACGCTGAAAGCCGAGTAGCCGATGGCCCAGAACAACGGATTGGGCAGGCCCAGTATTTTTTTCTTTTTATCCTCTTCGAGGGTATGGTACCAGGCAATACCTGCCAGCAGGAACATAAACATGATCTCGATATTCCAGCCCACCATGGTACGTAATGCTGTGTCGCCGGGGGCTGTCCAGAAAGCGGACCGGTCTGTCAGTACCAGCACCCAGCCATTCCAGGTTTCGTTGAAAAAGTCGATGCCGAAAACGGTCAATCCCGCAAAAACGGCATCAAGGTTTCCGGTTTTTCTTCCTTCTTTTATCTCTTTAACATAAATGTAAATGACCATGGCAAGAAGTGGAATGACATACCATTTCAGCATGGTCAGGTCTCTGATGGTGCTCAAAGCTTTTAAGGATGCTTCAGTCATTGTTGGTTGTTTTAAGGTTATAAGTTGTGAAATGTTCACAGCATGAAATTACGATAACTTTTACAGAAAAGTACAAAACCAACCGATAAATGTTATTTAATTAAATTTCTATGCTCCTTTGACACACAGGCGAAAGCAGAGAAGAATCCGCTTTCCGGGCTAAATAGGGAGGCGGCTGCGGAACTTTTTTGTAATTTAGTCAGCATTCTGTTAATCAAACAAAAAATGTGCTAATTGCACATACGTTTGGGTGTTATTCGGTACTTTTATGACGGATAAAAGGAGTTACCAAACATTTAACTACTCCCCATCTTTAGACAACTATTTTGCAAAAATAAGTTAGATTTTCTTTTTCGCTTAATCGAATTAGAAGAAAATCTAAGCAGCCTGTTTGAATAC
>Ga0164315_10003912_pt1 | contig 11572 bp, 11 predicted proteins | sample GuaBasSedimGuay6_FD_113737 | JGI IMG/M metagenome (GOLD analysis project Ga0164315, IMG submission 113737) | Subseafloor sediment microbial communities from Guaymas Basin, Gulf of California, Mexico - Guay6, Core 4569-2, 0-3 cm | ecosystem: Environmental > Aquatic > Marine > Hydrothermal vents... | reverse complement strand
TTATACATAGCATCATCAGCCAAGGTAATTAATGAGTCAGCGCTTGTTCCATGTTCAGGGTAAAGAGCAACACCGATACTGGTATTAATATTAATTTCTAGCTGAGATAATTTTATGGGATACTTTTTCAGCAGCGACAACTGAATTATTTGGCTCTTTCAAAACAACAATAAATTCATCCCCCCCCCAGTCGAGCAAATAAATTTTCATCACGCACACAAGCTTTTAAGAATTTAGCTACGGCAACCAGTAACTCGTCACCCACTTGATGCCCATAACGGTCATTCACGGGCTTGAACTTATCTAAATCTAGAAATATACCTTGGTCTTCAATATAACGCTCCATCTCTGTCATCAGTTTAAGCCGGTTAGGCAGCCTGTTAAATAATCATAATTTGCTAAATATGCATTTTTTCATCAGTCCATTTTTTTCAGTAATATCGCTCCCTATGCCAATATAATTTGAAACCACGCCATATTTATCTTTTACTGTATTGATACTAAGAATTTCTGCATAAAGCTCATTACCTTTTCTTTTATTCCATAACTCGCCCTGCCATTACCCATTCTCCAATAGGAGTCTTCCACATTTATTGATAAAACGCTTTACCCTGAAGGCCAGAAGATAGTATTTTTGGCGTTTCACCAATAAGCTCATAGCCCATAATTTTTGTAAATGCTTTATTGACTCGAACGAACCTTAAATTATCATCGACAATAATGATGCCGTTGACACTATTTTCAAATACTTGCTCAGTTAACTGTTGGTCTAATCTCTTTGCTTTTAGCTCTAACAAAACATTTGCTTTTTTAAGGACTTTCTCAGCCGCATATAACCTTAAAAAAGTTCTGACTTTATTTCGGAATAAAGTAACATCAATGGGCCTAAGGATATAATCATAAGCCCCATTTCAAAGCCCGACTCAATATCAGCATTAGCCTGACACTGGGATCTAATAAATATAATCGGCGTATTTTGGGCAATTTTGGAGTCTTGAATAATCTTAGCCGTTTCAAAGCCATTTCAAAGCCATTTAACTTAGAGTGTGTTTTAAAAGTGCCTGAATGGTGAAAACATGGAGAATCCAGTCTTTTCTAATCAAGAAAATCCACTGAAAACTCATGGAATAGCCTTATTTATCGAATATGACAGGTTTGAAATAACCTGATTTTTATGCCCCTAGACTTTTAAAACACGCACTAAGTACCAAGGTAAAATTAAATTAACCTTTTTAGCCGGAGATTAATTTCCAATAAAATAATCATGAACTAAACAAAGTTTGGGTGAAATTACACCGAAAAATAGTTTTTCTAGCATAAAATATGTTTTTTACAGTTTCAACAAACTTTAAATTAATTATGCGTGAGTACTTAAAGGCTTCACGCTGTGTTTCGATGATTTTTGGGGCTGGTGTTCCTGCTTTTTCATACCTAATGCAATTTTAGCCTTCATATCGCCTGATAGGCTTTTAATTGAATGTGAGTCGAGGCTCGGGCTTTGACCTCTTTAAAGCGCTGATAAAAAGTACCGGAATATTTTTGGTCATATGCTGACTTTTTAGTATCCGACAAACTTCATAGCCATCCACCTCTGGCATTTTAATGTCCAATAAAATAAGATCAGGACATTGGTGTTCAACTGCTTTTAAAGCTAATTTACCACTTGAGGCGGGGCGGACTTTATAACCGGCTTATTTAAGTATATTTAACAGAAACTGAAGGTTTTCCTGTGTATCATCTACAATATAAAATATTAGCGGGCTGAGTAGGGTAGCGCATGGCGTAGGTCCTATCCGTGAGATTTTAGCTAAGAGTTGCAGCCTATTCTATTAAAACTATTAGGGCTTAAGCTAGTTTTTTATTAAAAATAATTAATTTTGGAATAAGAAAATCAATATGAAGTTAGGACAAAAGATTGTGAAATCTGCGCTGGGTTGGTTGCTGGCGTTGTTAAAAGTAATCGTTGTATTATTTATTTTGGGTATTGCAAAAGTTACTTTGCGCACCAACCCAGATATTGCTGTTCCTGTGCTCGGGACCGCCGCCATTTTATTTTTACTGTGGTATTTTGCACCGCAGATAAAGCGCTTTTTAACTAATGAGTGACCTAAATTAAAGTAATATTTGGGTGGGTTTTTTTGCAGGTATATTAGTGTTAGATAACATGGTTTAATTGTTTCTCTTAGTTAGGTGGCCCATAAATTTCTTTAATTAATGTATCTGAATATTGAAATGTTCGGCTTTTCTAACGTTAAATTAATTAGGCTAAATAAAATATGAAAAAATTACTTCTTTTGGGCATTGGATTACTTGTTTCGGCTACGAGTGTTAATGCAATGCCTCATGAAGGTCCATTTGTCGGCATTAATCCTGTGATGGAAAAGTGTCATATTATTGCTGAAGAAGGTGATGATTTTGAATATAAAGGTCAAGCTAAAACAAAGCTAACGATCAATAGAAACTATGTTTTAGCAACGTGTAAAGCAGAGTATATAATGGATGAAGAAACTCTAATTGATATTCAAGGAAGAGCTGAAGGAGTCTCTTGTATGATTGGTATTCCAGGAAAGGCAGGCTTAGAAGTAAAAGGGCCTTCTGTTGGTGCTGGTGGATTTACTGTGAGTCAAAGCGGTGTTAACGGCTATTTGTAAGGCGCCTAGAGAGCGTTAGTTATTCGGTTTTTTATGGGCGTAAGTGATTTCTGTTGTAATAGACTGAAATGACAAAAGGGAAGAGCAGAGGTGCTCTTCCCTTTTTTATTATGCATTGTAAAAAATAGAAAGCTTTGGCTATAATGAGTTTTTTGTTAATGTCAGAAATAAAATACAGTCTTAAAACTCTACGTCATAATATATATTCTGTACATCATCTAAGTCATTAAGCATATCTAAAAACTTCTCAAACATTTCTAAGTCTTCACCGCTAATAGGTTTCGTTATTTGCGGTAAAAATTGAATCTCATCCACTTCAAAGTCAATTTCTCCTAAAGTATCAATTAACGCTTGCTTAGCTTTGAAATATTCAGCTTGAGGTGCAAATACTGTGATTTTACTGTCTTCGCTTTCAATATCTGAAACATCAACATCAGCCATCAATAGTGCTTCAAGGATTACTTCCTCGTCATCATGCTTAAAGGAAAAGATAGCTGCATGATCAAACATGTGACTAGCAACGCCTTGAGTACCAATTTTGCATTTTGATTTAGTAAAGCACTGACGGACATCGCCAAAAGTACGATTAGGGTTGTCGGTCAGACACTCAATAATAACCATGCTGCTACCGGGCCCAAAACCTTCATAGCGAGCAGGTGCAAAATCTTCGCCGCCACCACCTTTAGCTTTTTCTATCGCTTTTTCAATAACATGGCTAGGTACTTGGTCTTTTTTTGCGCGCTCAATCAAGCCGCGTAATGCTAAGTTGCCATCTGGATCGAACCCGCCAGCTTTGGCGCAAACATAAATCTCACGACCATACTTGCTGTAGACTTTGGCTTTGGCATCGGACGTTTTTGCCATTGAATCTTTACGGTTTGCGTAGGCTCTACCCATGAGTTTGTTTCTCCACTAATTAATGATTACGTAATTTGATAAATTTGGCTACGAGTTTAAGATGAGACAGCTGAACATGGTAAGGCGGACTTTAGTCTGTCAGTGCTAAAAAAGCGGACTAAAGTCCGCCCTACTATATTATTTATGTTTCGAGTTTAATTCGTAGTTATAAATTTTATAGGAAAATTTTTTGCGAAAACCTTGGGGCAGCTAAGTAAGGTATTCATGTTTTGTGTAATAGGAACGGCAGAAACAAAAAAAATCCAGTCGAGGCTGGATTTTTTTAATAGCTTCAAATGGTGAGGGTCGGAATCATAAAGCCTTATTTTAAAGGTGTTTAGACTATCCAAAATTGTAGTTACTGCAAAAGTTACTACACTATTTTAAGTGCTTATATTAATAACAACACTATAAATTACTTACCCCTCGACCCTAAGCACAGCGCCTTCAATGGTGCAATTATACGAATTTATGGCTTATTAATCTACATAAAAAGATTTACTACCTTATTTTGCAAGCCCCTTACCCAAATTAAGAACGCCGTAAGGTAGTGGTCTATATTAAATTTAAATATCTGCATTAAGCATGCTCTTGCAGCTACTGCTGATCTGTATCAAGAATTTTTGCATCAGATGAATGATTTGCATTGATAATGCTATTTTCTTGCTTGGTGGCCTGTCGGCTGCGCCAAAAATCAGCGTAACTAAAAAAGCCACCGTACTGCTAAGCTAACATACGCTGAAAATCGGGTAGTGTGGCACAGGCACGCATCTGGCTCTATATTGATATTGAATTAGATGTGTATAAGCTCATTGGAAGATGATGGTAGGTCCATCAAAGTCTGTTGTCAGAAACCGGATTTAACCCCCCACCTTCTCATAGCTGGCGGCCTCTATTTTGTAAAATACGGAGACACGCTTCTTGATGAGCTTTAGAGTGCTGGTTTGCGGGATGATTCCTTGCTATCTTATGTATAATTTCAATTTGAAATGGCCTATAATGGGCAGTGCTGGAATAAATAAGGGTGAGTATGTTTCTTTTGATGTGATTGTCTCAGGTTCGAATTTCGGAGATCCCACCATAGAAGATGATATAAAAAACACCAGCTTTTAGCTGGTTTTTTTATGCCTAAAATTTGATCTCAATTACTCTTTTTATATCTTCTAGTTTATACCTGTTGATATGTAGTAGGTGCAAAATATCTATCTGTCTGCACGTCTCTTTTTTATCTTTTAAATTTTCTCAAGCTAGGATGGTTTACTAGATGTCTATTGCTCTTGCGCTTTTTCTTGCCTTGTTACTTGATATTTTATTGGGTGAGCCAAAAAAATGGCATCCTTTGGTATTTTTTGGTCAGTGGGCGAGTTATTTAGAAAGGCAATTTATTCAATCGAATCATGAATCTAATGTAAAGCAAAAAGCCTATGGTTTCCTCGCTTTGGCCTTTGCTGTTTTACCGATAAATATTGTTGTTTTTATGTTGACGCAGCTAGAAATTTTAAATCAATGGCTAAGTCCTATTATTCTTTATTTCTGTATTGCTCCTAGAAGTTTATTGCAGCATACTTTGGCGGTTTATCGGCCTTTGCAGCAAGGTCGCTTAGCGCAAGCTCGCTTGGCAATTGCCATGATTGTTAGTCGGGAAACGCAGCAAATGGATGCTTTGCAAATACGTAAAGCTACAATAGAAACGACACTGGAAAATGGTGCTGATGCAGTTTTTGCACCGATTTTTTGGTTTGTTATTGCTGGGCCTGTAGGTGCGCTATTTTATCGTTTAAGTAATACTTTGGATGCGATGTGGGGCTATAAAAATACGCGTTATTTACATTTCGGGTTTGCTGCAGCACGTTTAGACGATGTATTGAGTTGGCTGCCGGCTCGGTTGACTGCTTTCAGTTATTTATTGCTGGGCGACAGTAAAAAGACTTGGTTTTGTTGGCGAACACAAAGTCCCTTTTGCGAGAGCCCAAATGCGGGTGTAGTTATGAGTGCAGGTGCAGGTTGCTTAAATGTGCAATTAGGTGGGGCTGCTATATATCACGGATTGTTAAAAAATAAGCCTATTTTGGGTGTTGGTTATATCGCGGTTAATGATGATATAAAGCGTGCTAATTTATTGGTCGTTTTAACGACGCTATTATGGTTGTGGGTTATTTTTTTAGGGGAATTTGTTGCTTAAACATGGTGGACGTTTGCTGGAGGCGGCGCAAAAACATCAAATTCCAGTGAGTGACTGGCTCGACTTGTCCACAGGTATTAACCCGAATGGTTATCTCATTCCAAAAATTCCTGATGCTGTTTGGTTGCGCTTGCCGGAGAATTTGGATGGGCTTATTGATGCCGCGCAACATTATTACCAATGTGATTCTTTACTCGCTGTTGCGGGTTCACAAGCGGCTATTCAGGCTTTGCCGCGGTTGCGTAAATCGAGCGTGGTGGGTCTTGTGGCGCCATCGTATGCTGAGCACGCACATGCTTGGCAGAAAGCGGGGCATACAATAGTGAGCCTGTCGGCTAACGATATTGATCTGCATATTGATCAGTTAGATTGCTTGGTATTGGTTAATCCAAATAACCCCAGTGCTTGCCAGTTTAGTAAAGAGCAGTGTTTTGCTTGGTTAGATGTGTTGCAGAAAAAAAATGGCTGGTTGATTGTTGATGAGGCTTTTATTGATTGTGTGCCTGAGTTAAGTTTAAGTGCTTATGCGCCTTTAAATGGGTTAATTATTTTGCGCTCTATCGGCAAGTTTTTTGGTTTGGCTGGAATTCGAGCAGGGTTTGTTTTAGCTGAAGCTGATATTTTAGAGCAGCTGGATGAGTTGCTTGGTCCTTGGGCATTAAGTAATCCTACTCGCTTTGTTACGGCTTGTGCGCTACAAGATAAGCAGTGGCAAGGCGATATGCGAATGCAGCTACAGCAAGATAGTGAGCGCTTGGCTCATTTGCTGAGTGATTATCAATTAATGCCAACAGGTTCTACGCCGCTATTTCAGTGGGTGATCACGAAAAATGCAGCAGAAATTCATGGCTTACTTGCTAAGCAGGCTATTTTTACGCGACTTTTTGTGCAGCCTGCAAGTTTACGGTTTGGCTTGCCTGCGAATGAGGCTGAGTGGACGCATTTAACTTCCGCCTTGCAAGCTATTTCACCGCGCTAGAGGCGCTATTCTTAATATACAAGGAAATCAATTGCCAGCAATAACGCTTATGGTGCAAGGGACGACTTCTGATGCAGGAAAAAGTGCATTAGTTACAGGTTTGTGTCGCTATTTTAAACGTCAGGGGTATTCAGTTGCGCCTTTTAAACCGCAAAACATGGCATTAAATAGTGCAGTTACTGCGGAGGGGGGCGAAATTGGTCGTGCTCAAGCGGTGCAAGCGATGGCTTGTGGTTTACCGCCGCATACAGATATGAATCCTGTCTTGCTTAAGCCTAATTCAGATAAAACCGCGCAGATTATTTTCCAAGGGAAAGCGATAAAAAATTTGGATGCGAAAGCCTATCATGCCTATAAAGTGCAAGCGATGCCGGTTATTTTGGATTCTTTTGCGCGTTTAGAGGAAAGCTATCAGCGAGTGGTGGTCGAAGGCGCGGGAAGTCCAGCAGAGATTAATCTGCGCGATAGAGATGTTGCTAATATGGGCTTTGCAGAAGCAGTTGATTGCCCAGTTATTATTGTGGCTGATATAGATCGAGGTGGGGTATTCGCGCATTTAGTGGGTACTTTGGAATTATTAAGCGAGTCTGAGCAGCAACGAGTGTTGGGTTTTGTCATTAATCGTTTTCGCGGTGATATTGATATTTTGCAGCCTGGTGTTGATTGGTTGGAGCAACGCACGGGGAAGCCAGTATTTGGCGTTCTGCCTTATTTGCATGATTTGTATTTAGAATCTGAAGATAGTGTCGAAGTAAAGGAGTCGGAAGTCGGAGCAGGGGCTTTTAATATTGTCATTCCTCGTCTGCCGCGCATGAGCAACCATACTGATTTTGATGTCTTGCGTTTAAATAAAGGGTTGAATATTCAGTTTAGTAGTAATCCTGATTTAGTGGCAAAAGCAGATTTAATTATTTTGCCGGGAAGTAAGTCGGTTCGAGCTGATTTAGCATGGCTTAGAGAGCAGGGCTGGGAGAAATTTATTTTTCAGCATTTGCGCTACGGTGGCAAAGTGATAGGGATCTGCGGTGGTTATCAAATGCTTGGCAATTTGTTGGATGACCCTTTAGGTATTGAAGGGAAGCCTGGCTCTAGCAAGGGCTTAGGTTTGTTGGATATGCAAACAACCTTAAATGAAGATAAAATTTTAAAGCAAGTCACAGGGAGACTATTAATGGCTGATGCCGTTGTGCGCGGCTATGAAATTCATGCAGGGATTTCTGAAGGGCCAGCCTTGTTAGCGCCAGTAATGGAGCTGGAAGGTGGCGTGAAAGAAGGGGCTATATCAAGCGATCAGCAGATTTTAGGTACTTATTTACATGGCATTTTTGATCAGTCAGGGACTTGTACTGCTCTGTTGCGCTGGGCGGGCGTGCAGAAAATACAAGCAGTGGATTTTATTGCGCTAAGGGAGCAAGGAATTGATTTAATGGCTGACACGGTAGATCAATATATGAATATGCCATTACTGGAAGGTATGTGTCTAAAGATTATTACGGACAAAAAAAAAGCTCCATAAAGGAGCCTTTTTAGTATTGCGTATGTTTATTGAGCAGTTACGTTAATTGCAGATAAACCTTTTGCGCCATTTTCCACATCGTAAGTGACAACTTGATCAGGTTCTAGTGTTTTGAACCCATCTCCCTGTATAACTGAATGGTGAACAAAGACATCATCACCTCCGTCAGATTGCTCAATAAAACCAAAGCCTTTTGTGTTGTTAAACCACTTTACTTTACCTGTTGCCATTAGAAAACTCCTTAAAATATAAAAATGTATGGCGATTACAGAACAACAACTGATAACAAGCTTTAATGCCTTTAAGTTCAAACACTGCTTTCTGACGTACTTATTTTACTAGGGTTGTTATTTGCGTGCTACTTATTTTGTTATCTGAAGCTCCGCCAGTTTATTGCACTCAATTTCAATGAATAAATGTATAGCTTAATCTGTTAGTGCAGTTGTTACTGCTGTGCCATAAATTTGCGTACAAGTATTACTCCATAGGATCCAGTATTGCGAATAAGTGTCTGATGTTATTTGCACTAATGCTGTTGTATTAGGGATATCTTCTAAAGCATCTTTTAATGCAGAATGAGTTTGATTGCCGCCTGATATTGGAATGAGCCCTAAGAGTTTGTATTGACAGTCGCCTCCAACCGCCTTACCTAGTTCACGGTAACTGCCTGGCTCAAGGGGGATATTGGATGGTGCAATGCCGCCAGATGTATGAGCGCAGCTTATTAGTGTAGAACTGAGAGCGAGAAGGGTTAAAGTTTTAGTTAGCATGTTGGGGGTTCCTTTAGCTGTAATAGAAGAATAAAATTTTAACAGAATAAAGGGCTTATGCAACTTACGGAAAATTTTAATGAGATTTAAGTGTTATTGGAGGCATTGCTGTTATTTCTTCAATTTCTTTGTGATTGGTATACCAGAGTAGTAAATCTATATAAGCACGAATATTATCTACGTAAACGACAGGCTCTTTTCCTCTGGCATAGCCATGCTTGGTCTTAGAATACCATTTCTTTTTTGTTAGTAAAGGCAGTACTTGTTTAACGTCAATCCATTTGTCAGGATTTTTACCTAATTTTTGGGTGATAATGCGTGCATCTTCTAAATGACCAAAGCCTATATTGTAAGATGCTAAGGCAAGCCAAGTGCGATCTGGTTCGGGAATTCGTTTGGGGATTTTTTTGAGGCGCTGTTTTAGGTAGCGGGCACCACCAAAAATACTTTCTTTGGCGTTGATCCTGTCTTTTACGCCGACTTGTTTGGCGGTTGCTCTAGTTAGCATCATTAGGCCTTTTACACCGGTTGGTGAGACCGCATCTTTATTCCAATGCGATTCCTGATAGCTAATAGCTGCTAATATTCGCCAGTCAAAAGCGTATTTTTCAGCGGCTTCTTGGAATAACGCTTGGTATTGAGGTAGTCGGCTTTCAAAATGTAAGCGGAAAGTGCAATTACCTACATACTTAATGTTTCGGGTATGACCATAATGGCGCTCAAGTAGTTGCTCTAGTACTTTGTTTTTGGTGATTTTATTGAAAAACTGAGTTGCCGCATCGTAAAGGCTGGTATCTGTTGATTTTTGGAAGGCCCACGCGAGTTGTCGGGGAGGGCTGATATCGAAAGCGACGTTTAATTTAGGGTAAAAGCGTCGAATTAATATAATTTGATTGGAGTCAGCAATGGTGTAATCAATAAGTCTTGCGTTAATTAGATAGAGTAGTCCGTCAGTATCTAAGTTTTTATTGGTAAACCATTGTAAGTTTGGATTACTTTCCTGTAATTGCAGTAGTGTTTCGACATGGCTAGTGTTTTGTACGACTTCTAAAATTCCACCGTTTAAATCGGCTACTGTTTTTGGCGATTTTGTTCCGGAGCGATAGATGATTTGTTCGGTAATTTCTTGGTAGGGCGGGGTGAATAAGAGCTGTTGTTGTCGGTCTGAGGTGATAGTTATACCAGCCGCGGCAAAATCAGCGCCACCTGTTTGGATTTTTTGCAAGATTTGTGTGAAAGTGTCAGGAATAATGAACTTGGTCTGAACTTTTAAATGTTGGGCAAATAATTGTACTAAATCATACTCCAAGCCAGTAAATCCATCAGCGCTTTCATAGTAAGTGGTGGGGTCGTAACGAGTTAATACGGTTAATAGACTAGTTTTTTTGATGCGCTCAAGTTGGTTGTTGTATTGAATAGCTGGGACTGGTGTCGCTTTCTCAACTGCTGGTTCACTTTGAGGCGCATCGCATGCGTTTAATAAAGGAAACAGCAGTATTAGAAAAAGGCGTTGTAGCAGCAAGGTCGGACTTAGCGTATTTTCTTGTAGTAATTAATTAAGCCGTTGGTGGAACTGTCGTGCGAAGTCACCGGCGTATCACCTTCAAGCTGCGGTAAGATTTCTACCGCTAGAATTTTACCTAGTTCTACGCCCATTTGATCATAACTATTGATGTTCCAAATTTTTCCTTGTACGAATATTTTATGTTCGTACAGGGCAATTAATTTACCGAGAGTATGTGGCGTTAGTTTTTTAAATAGAAATGAGTTGGTCGGCCTGTTACCTGAAAACACTTTTGAGGCAATGAGGTTTTCACTGGCATCGCTACCTAGCGCAGCTTTAACTTCGTCGGCTGTTTTGCCTTTCATTAATGCTTCGGTTTGCGCTAAAAAGTTGGAAATAAGAATGTCGTGATGTTCTGCTAAGTCGTAATGACTTTGAGCGGGAGCTAGGAAATCACAAGGAATTAATTTAGTGCCTTGATGAATCAACTGATAAAAAGCATGTTGGCCGTTAGTGCCTGGCTGTCCCCAAATAATAGGTCCGGTACTGTAATCAGTAGGTTGGCCTTCTAAGTCAACGCTTTTACCATTACTTTCCATATCGCCTTGTTGAAAATAGTCTGCAAAAAATTGCATTGTATGATCATAAGGTAGCATTGCGTGCGATTCTGCGTTAAAGAAGTTGTTATACCACACACCTAATAAGCCCATAATTACTGGGATGTTTTCTTCGAATGGTGTTGTTTGGAAATGATTGTCTGCTTCATGCGCACCGGTTAATAATTCTTCAAAGTTCTCCATACCTAGATAAAGTGCAATCGATAGGCCGATGGAAGACCAGAGGGAGTAGCGACCGCCAACCCAATCCCAAAATTCAAACATATTATGTGGATCTATGCCAAATTCTGCGACATTCGTTTTGTGCGTAGAGAGGGCAACAAAATGTTTTGCTACAGCTGATTTGTCGTTATTCGCATGTTTTAGGAGCCAAGAGCGCGCTGAAGAAGCGTTAGTCATGGTTTCGTGAGTGCTGAATGTTTTCGATGCAACTAAAAATAAAGTCGTTTCTGGTGG
>Ga0164315_10003911_pt1 | contig 11572 bp, 12 predicted proteins | sample GuaBasSedimGuay6_FD_113737 | JGI IMG/M metagenome (GOLD analysis project Ga0164315, IMG submission 113737) | Subseafloor sediment microbial communities from Guaymas Basin, Gulf of California, Mexico - Guay6, Core 4569-2, 0-3 cm | ecosystem: Environmental > Aquatic > Marine > Hydrothermal vents... | reverse complement strand
TTTAAAACCAATACAAATTACACCTTTATGGTTTTTATTAGTTTTATTACGAAATCCTTTAAAGTTTCTGAAGTAACGATAGTTTAATCCAGCTTTCAGAATTTGATCTTTGATTTTTGCTAATTCAGCCTGTTTAGCATTATACATTGCTCTACCATCAGCTTTAGCAACATCAATTGCTTTCTTTTCCTCATCACTTAACATCGTATATCTTCCCATTTTTTATTCATCTCCTTCCATATCATAAATAGATTCACCAGATTCAGATATTGCATCATCTGGATCGATTTCATCTGCATATTGAAATTGATCTCCACCATTTCCAGCAGCAATCAACTTCATTTGTTTGTGAACTTGTGGATATATTGCACCAAAGAACCCTAAATCTGCAGAATCAAGTCTACCACCATTACGTTCTTTAACTTCACCTTCATGATCTTCATATTGTCGAACAAAACCAAGTTTTGGTTTACCAGTATCTCCATATTTGAAGATTCTAGCAATTAATCCGACTTCAGAAGGTTCAGAAGACCACATTATGTGATCTTTTTTCTTATCATATGCCATTAATTAGTTTCCAATAGTTTTCATTGATTTGGGTAGCCAAATTATGAAGTTTTCGTACTCGTTTATCATCATCATACAAAACTCCTATCTGACGCTTCTTTTCTTCCATGTAAATTAATGCAAATTTAGGATCCAATAACGGTATTGATCGACAGTTATCGATAATATCTGCTAATTTGATAATTTTTGATGCAATATGGCATGATCGAAGATGATCTAATTCCATTTTTGCTCGAACTTTACGATTACCATCTGCTTTTGCTGAAACATTAGTTACACCTTGGACCCAATCAGCAATATCTTGACAGAAATCAGCACGAATATCTTCATATGTTATATCAGAATCTTCAATTGTATCATGCATTAATGCAGCACTAATTATATATGCGTTATCTGTTGCGGTAAATACAATATTGGCGACATTTATGGTGTGAATTATGTAACTTTCTTCAGTAATTTTCCGTTTTTGATCAATGTGAGCACATCCAGCAAGATTTAATGCTGAATTTATCATTTTGTGTTGAACAAAATATAATTTTAATGGGAACATTACTTCTCCTTATTGATCAATCTCATAATTTTACGATAATCAATAAAAGTTACTGAATCCGTGTGTTGAACTTTAACTTTACATCGCTTTTTCATGGCTAAAATCACACCATCTCGCTGAGCATCATCTTGGTGCATACCTGGTCGAGCTTTAATTGTGATTTCACTCACTCTTGAATATTTCATCATTTATTATTCCTCCGATTTCAGTTCTTGTATATCTTCAATTAACTCTTTTACTCTAGATTCGAGTAAATAATGTTGAGTATTATTTTTATCAACCAAATTAATCAAATCAAAGTTAGATTTATAGATTTTCTTCATTTCATCAAGAATTTCAGCTTGATTGTTAGCAATTTCACTCATTTTTTCATGCAAATTCATAAATTTTTCTTCAGAATCTGCAAAATTATGAGCAACAGTTTCAATGTTTGATACAACTCCAAGAATCTCTTCTCGGAGTTGATCAATTTCATCAATAACGTCATCCAAATTGCTATTTTTTGATTGAACTTGTTGTTTTACTACCAATTCAGGAGTAATTTCTTTTGAAGGTTGATGTTGATGTCTAACTTCTTCAGTTTCAAATGGATTTTTACGTTCCATTTCATCAACAGCTTCAGCTATTTCAAATTCTTCCTCGTAATCTTCATCGAATGGAGATTTCGCCATAATTATTCACCAATTAATGCTTCCCAAAATGACTTCTCTGGCATATCTTCTGGATTCGCTTCAGCACGTTTCATAGCTTCATCGATTTGGTCGACAGTAAACAATAAATTACCCACTTTGCCATCTTTTCCTTCAACATGGCACGGATAATAATGTAAAGCAGAACCGAATTTACGATCTTTATTCTCAACTTTCTCAGTTAAATCTATTTTACTCTTCATAATTATCCTCCTAATGGATAAAACATAGATATGCTGTTAAAAACATATCATAAATAATTGTTGCTATAAATAAATCTCTATATTTAGCAGAATATTTAGCATTTACCCAAGCCAATAGTAATGTAAACATAACTCTCCTTAATGGAAATAATCAATAAATTTATCAACATTATATACATCATACATGTGTGGAATAACTATTCTATATAGAATATACATGTCAACTTTAATAGTTGAATCAGAATGTAAATATGGACGAATGTGAGTTGCTAGTAAATTCAACGTTGAAATAGCATGTTTGGAATCACAAACTGTCAACTCTTTAAATATCTGATTTATAATGATATTGGCATATTTAGTTAATATTGGGTCTAGATCCTTGAGTAAGGATTTCGAGATATTTGGTGTATTCGTCAATTGAAGTAACTGTAAGTAATCCTTAGTTATAATCGAATGATTATTAAATTGCTTTTGATTAGGTTCAATTGTCTGGTAATCTAACCAGGTATTATTATTTAACGGCTCAGTTGACAATATTGTTGGAATATTGATGGTTGTGCTCTTATTAAATACCAATTTTGCTGAATTTTGATCAATATTCGCTGACTTTCGATCAACTTTACTGATTACTTGCTTAATGAAGAATTCTTTATCAATGTCTATTAGATAAAGTTCTTTCGCTAATAAGTGTCTAATTTCAGTATCATTGAAATCATCTTCAAAATATTCAATATTTGGATAATGTTTGAATATAATTTGGTTATGTGTGATCTTACGTTGGTCAATATGTTGAGATAACACATGTTCAATAGCATAATTTACTAAATATTCACATGATTGCTTAAAAATTTGAGCAGAAGAATGATTAACATCTAAATTTCCAATTAAACTTGATGGAGATAGCTTGATTGTATATAACAATATCAGAAATTCAATAACTTTCACAGTTATGAAGTATGTATTATTGTCTTTACTGTAGTTGTTGATGATATACAATAGATTTCTTGTAAGAAATCTAAGTTTCGTTATATACTCTTCTTGTGAATATTCGAATGATGCCAATGTTTTCAATAAATATGAGTAATGATCGTCTGATATTTCAATAAGTTCTTGTGCCATTAACGGACATAAGTGTATAGTTACAGACTGTTTATCAAATTCAAAATGGATTTTCTCTTTTTTGGGTTGATTTAAGATATTCGATATCTGTTTACTAATATAATACGTCGCTATTGAACTTGGACTCATTATTAAACAATCATTCAATAATGAAATTTCGGTTGCATCATTTTCGTTTTCAAATTTAATTGAAGATTCTTCTACTTCTTCTTCAGGGATTTGACTTTCATGCGTAATTGGTGCAATATCTGCAATAATTTTCGATTCTTCTTTACTTTGTAACGTTGCTAAATTCAAACGTATCATTTCATACGTCGAAATAAATTGGTTAATGAAATTATTCATTTTGAATATTTGATCATGCGTTAAATATAACGTAAGAGTCATAATCATTAACTTTTGTAACTGTGGTGAACCGATTTGTATCTGGGTTAACATTGTTTGTATGTATAAAAACAATTCTTCAGATTGATTTAATGATAATTCGACTAATGCAATCTTCTCTAATGGTAGAGCGTTAAAGAAATTACGATTAGATGAATTTGTGTCAAATGACATTGCAATAGATTCGGTTAGAATTCCTTTAAATTGATGAACATTAATGTATAACATTAACACATCATTAACAGGGACACAATCCAATTCTAAAACTCCTTTAAATGCTTGTTGATTAATCAATATATATCGACATGGTAGCATATATTCATCCTTATATTTAATATTAAAAAGAAAATCCCCTTGTTATTATTATATATGTATATAATAAATGATAATAAAATCTTTATAAAGATATAAATCTTTTACATTACTTTTTTTTGTTATGGTTCATATAGATATAAGAATTATAAAGCCAAGTGAAAAAAATAAAGGTTGTTAAGTCAATTAACTCCTTTAGTTTATTTATTATTTTTAAAAAGGATTTATTATGAGTTTACCAATAAATTATTTTGCTGCTAAACCTGCGTTCTTTAAAGATCGAAAAATAGTTCCTATGGTTAAAGAGAATATTGTATCATGTTACATCGATGAGAAAAATAAGTGGACATTAATTGAATTCGTGAATAAATCATCAAAATCTGGTAAAATATACAATTTAGAGATTCAATTATATACAACAGATACTATTCAATCTATTACTGAAATTAAAGTAAATTGTAATTGTGCCAGCTTTTTATACCAATGTAAATCTCTTTTATATACACGTGATGCTGTATATGGACCAACCGAAATAACAAAATTACCAAAGAAATATAATAAACCATATGTATGTAAGCATTTATATGCGGCATTAGTATTGCTGATGCGCTTAAATAATGTTAAATTAATTAAACCTAGTGAATAATAGGAGAATTGAAATGGAGAACCCAGTACTTAAAATTAAACTGGATCACAGTATTAAACTTAATTACACAATGTGTGCAACTGGTGATAGAGGTACCGTAATTAGCACAAATAGAAAATCACTATTGTCTATTGGTCGAATCTATGAAATCCCAATATCTTTTACTGGTTCTATGGATAGCTATAATGTTGTAAAGTTGTATGGTGAATATGCAGAAAAGATCGATGTTAAAAATGTACGAGATGGATTAGCCATCATTCAACCATTAATCAATAACATTGCAATACAGGATGAAGACGAAATCGGAATTTTACTCTAACTGGAATAATAATGATAATCGATAAAGCGGATTTAGATGTAGTAACTAGTGACAAGATATACATTAATCATGAATTAAGTAAAATTGATGAAGAAGGTATATTTAGTCAAAGAATATTTGGACCAATCAAACCTTGGAAATGTGCGTGTGGTGTATTAAATAGTAAAATATTACATGACGGACAACGATGTGAAAAGTGTGGTGTATTGTGTGCAGATCCGGAGTTACGATACACTACATTTGCCAAAATGCGCTTACCATTCCCTTTTTTTAAAAATTCAAAAGCATATCGACCAAAACTCGATAGTACTGTTGGAAAATTTAAATCAATTCTTGATCCTCATCAAAGTGACCGAAATATATACCAAGATAGATTTATTGAATTGGTTCAAGTCAGAAGCAATGTGTTAAAACCAAAGATAACAAATGTATTCATTGATGATTTATGTTGTATACCAGTTAAGGTTACGGGTATTTATTCATTATATTTAGCATTATATGTTGGAGCATATGTTTATCAAAACCAACATTGTAAAGACTTAGTTAATAATTGTTTCTCATATGAGTTGATTGTAACTCCTCCGAAATCAAGGGATATTGGAATTCAACTCAAAAAGGGTAAACGTATATTAACCAGTAATGAAATCAATGAACAGTATTGTAGAATATTGAAGATTGCCAATTTCGATTGGCCTAATATTGTTGATTCTGAGAAAATCAGAGATGAATTTGTTAAACGCATTAAAGATATTGTATACCATCCAGAAAATTCAGATGAGTTTTTAGATGATATACAAGTTCAACAATATGATCAAATGATTAGTAGATATCAGAATCACATAAATAATATCTACAGATTAATTGTTTCTTCATTAGGTACTAAAACTGGATACATTCGTAAAGATTTTATTGGAAGATCTATTGATTTTTCTGCAAGAGCTCACATTGTATCTAATCCAGCATTAAAAGCTTATGAAATATCAGTATCTAAACAGATATTTTTAAGATTGTGGTTCATTGAGTATTTGTATTACTTAAATATAGTTTTAGACAATACTGATAAATACAATGAATTATTACCATATGTTGAATTTACAGATATGTATGTTGATTTAGATAAGTTAATACATGTTGATGATTTTATTAATTGGATGTTAACTGAAAACGATAAAGAATATAATTTGTTAGTATTTATTAACAGACAACCTACACTATGGAGATATGGCGCACCAGTGGTTAAGATTGTTGAAGTCACTGACACTGATACTATTGGTATGTCTAATTTAACATTAGCCCCACTAAATGCTGACTTTGATGGAGATACAGTTGCAATGTATCGAATTCATGATGTTGAAGCACAAAAGGAACTAATGAAAAAAGCATACATTAAAAATGAAATGATGTATGACCATAATGATTCTTTAATTCAACAAATACGATTGGAAGCAATATATCCAATGTATCTATTATTATCGTCAGAAATTGACATTAATGATGAAGTTGTTGAATATAACAGTTTAGCAGAATTACCAAATGACTTCGAAAGCATGTTACACTTACACACACCAATAAAAATTAATGATAAAATTAATTCATATGGTGTGTGTTTATTTAACAAATGGTGTGACTTAAAAGAGATACAAGTAACCCATTTCACAGACGCATCTGTAGCATCAAGATTGATTTATGTTGATAGTAATGGTGTCGATGAGTATAATGAAAGAATGCATAGATTATCTAAACGTATGTTTTGGTTTGTATCTATTCACCCTGAATATGCTTTAACAATATCATTAGATGAATTTAATAATTTAGATCTTGAATATCCTAGAGGGCTTATGAAGAAATTGCCAAAAAATCCATATATTGGCCAACACTTATATAAGTACATTCAGGATGAAGTTTATAGGCGTATACCAAAAAGTTATAAACTGAAATCATTACTTAAGATCAAAGTTAATAAAACACAATTATCAAGACTACTATGTGGTATTGGATATATCGCAGATAGTAATAATATAGTAGATTCTAATCCAATCCATGAATCGATCATTAGTGGATTAGATGAAGATACATTCTTTCAAACTGTTTCTGGTACACGAAAGGGGTTAACTGATAAATCTCAAGTAACACCAGAAAGTGGTTATATGGAACGTTCTATGGTGGTTAATTTATCACCAATTGAATTAGATAAAGATGATTGTGGTACAAAACTTGGATTTAATATTGAAATAAAGAATAAGATGCATGTTAGATCCCTTCGTAATAAATATTATATTGATCCGAATGGGGATATACAACTATATGATCCAATTAATATTGAGAATGAAGTTGGTAAATCATATATGTTTCGTTCCCCAATGTGTTGTGCAAATGAAGATTTTAAAATTTGCAAAGTATGCTTTGGAAAATATGATTCAATACGAAGTAAATATGTTGGTGTAGTTGCTGGTCAATCAATTAGTGAACGTTTAACTCAATTAACAATGCGAACATTTCATACTTCAGGAAGTTGTGATCTACCAACCGACCCAGAAGTAATAAACATTATTAATGATAAGCTTAAAGACATCGTTAATAATAAAGCAACGAATGATTCGACATTGATATTTGAACCAAATCTAACAAATGAAGAAATTGATTTATTCAGTTTAATTACTGGATATAATGGCCACACTCACGATGACACCCAAACTAAACTAACATATATGGATAAGTTTGGAGTTGTTAACCGTGATGTAACCGCAACAATTAAAGAAGTTAAAAAATTAACACAATCCCAAGGTAAAAATACGATGATGCCAATTGCTGAAGTGTATGAACGCTTTATCATAAATGCATTATCTGTAGGGCAAATATATTCATCATTCATTGAAACAGTATTATGTAATATGTATGTTACTAAAGATGGTGAATTATTACGCATTGCTTTACAAACTGATATTAATGCTAAATCTGTTAAGAAGCTTAATATTAAAACTTTACACACTATCGTTTCAAAATTATTAGGATTATTATATGAACCTAATGAACAATCGATTTGCAAATTTGCAGATGTAGCAAATCAGTTACCCATTACCAAAAATACAGTATTAGAACGTTTTTGGAATGATCTTTAACAAATGGGACACTTCGGTGTCCCATCAATATAGGACTCTACATGAACTTATTAACTCGCGAGACTAATGAAAGTGTTATTCGACGGTTTAGAGTACAACAGTATACACTTTATCAAGAATTAATAAAGATTGGTGTTGAATACTTAATGAAATTCGGTTTACGATACGATCCAGAATCATACAGTTTAGATCACCCTGTTGAAATAGAACATGATTTTTCATATCATGGTGAAGAGTATTATGCTACAGACTTATTAAAAGTTAAATTGTGGCCTGAAAGTGTATCAAGTGATTATTTATTATATTGTTATATTCCCAAATTAATTGAAGAAACATTCTTTATATTAAATGGGAACTTGTATATACCTTTATTTTATATATCAGATGAACCGATTGTATTGAAAACTAAAAGTATTTCAATATATTCACTATTTCAACCAATATCATTATATTTCAAAGATAACCGTGTAACATTTATGCAAGACAATTATGAACTTAGTGATTTTATTCAACTAATAACCCATGATTGGAACAATAAGGATATAGCACTTATATCACAACATGTTAAACTAAATTCAAAAAATAACAAAAAGATCTATACGCTTTTTGGGAAGAAGTTTAACTGCGATCCAGATCCAGTCAAAATCAAATTTAAAATGAATCAATTGATATTTGACAATTGGACGTATGAATTGTACGAAAAATATTATGGCATTACTCCATCAATCGATATGATCATAAAGATAGCATTTGATAGATTAATCGATGACAAACCAAATGATTTTACAGATTTATCATATAAACGGTTAACATTAATTGAACCTCTGATGAGAGTTTTATTTAAACGATTTTCAAGTACAGCTAAAATGTTAATTAATGGTAAATCGATTAGATCATTGATGTTTCCAAGTAATGGACTTGGGGATTCATTTTTTAGTATTTTGGAAGGACAAACCTTTTACGATACAGTTAATGGATTCAGTTCTATTATATCACACAAAGGTTCTTTCAAAAACCCTGGAGCTAAAAGTAAACTTCCAAGGTCAGTATCTGAATTGCATCCTACGCATAAATGTAGAATATGCACAAATACAATATCTAGTACAAAACCTGGTCCAATGATCTCTTTGGTTCCAGATCAGGATATTGATTCTCGATTTGGAATATTTGAAAAGAATCATTATGAGATGAAATATTTTACCATGGAGTAATTAATGGGAAGTAATCTTTATACATCTTGCAATCTGTGTTCCATACCATTTTTAGGGAACACAGATTCAACACGTTTACAGATGTCATCTAAACAATTGAACCAAACTTTAACACATCCAAATTGCGATGTACCAAAAGTAATTGGTTCAGAGTTTAGACATTTAACCGATAATTCTACACATTTTAAATTGAATGCACCTACCGATGGAATAATCCATTATGTGAATAATGAAATTATGATCGTTATATATAAAATCGATGGTGTAGACACAGCAGAGATATATGAAACCCCCAACATTAAGAAGTGCAGTGGCCTTTATTCCACAACACTTCGATATAAACGGGAACTTGGTGAATTTAAAAGAGGGGATATTCTATTTGAATATGATTCATTTAATTTTGGATTACCTTCATATGGATATAATGCATGGACTGCATATGTTCCGTTTTTTGGATTCAATCATGAGGATGCTATAGTTGTTTCAGAGTCGTTTTGTAAAAGAGCAAGATGTACTAAATCTGAAACAATAACTATTCCAATATATACCCATTCATTATTTAAGAGTATATATCCGGATTCCGCAATAGGGTTTATTCCAGATGTTGGTCAACCAATTAAAGGTAATACGTTGGCACTAAGTAGTATATCTGAAAAGAAGAATATTATTCAAATATTGAAATCTATGAATATAATTGATTTCACATCCTTTGTTAATAATAAACTTTATTTTAAATCGCAACCAATACCATGTCGTATAAAAGATGGTAAAGTTGTTGAAATTAAAATTCATAAAGTCTCAAATCAACCATTAATCGATAAAGATTTACATTCGATATTGAATGATGAATACCATAGTTATTTAAGTAAAGTCAAAGAAACAATTAATGACCTACAGAATAATTATAGCAATGGTAAATTTGTTCGAGGAATCATATCTTCACATTATATGATTGAAGCAAAGAATGCAAAGAATATGGATTTTAATTCACAAGGATTGGTATATATCTTAGAAATTAAGATTTCAAAAGAATCCAAATCTGAACTAGGTGATAAGTTCACTAATCGTTATGCTAATAAAGGTATTGTATCATTAATCTTACCAGATGAACTTCGTCCAATAGCAATGAAAACAAATAAACCAATTGATGTATTAGTTGGTCCAATTAGTGTAATTGCTCGTATGAATTTTGGACAAATACCAGATGGGTTAATTTCAAAACTCGTTACACACGCAGAAGAAGAAATCAAAAAAGATCCAAATTCAATATCTAAATGGTTATCTAAATTATCAGCATTAGCAAATGTTCTTGGTGATAAATTATATGGTGAACGGATTGCTCATTTAGGTAGCACAATTGACCATGATCCAGAATATAAAAAGCGTTTTATGAATTCAATATATGACACTGGGTTATATTTTGAAGCTCCAAACTTTGCTAGTTATGATGATGAAGAATTAACAGCAAATATCGATACATCGTTTGGAATCAAAGCCAATGAACCATTATTATACAAAAAAGAATTAATAGAATACATGTATGATAAATTGGGATTGAAAAAAGAAGAAATGGAAACGTTTTATAATTCAGACTCATGTGTTAAATTACCAGGTGGTGATATTGTTATTGATAATATATTAACAGTTCCAGTATACGTTATGAAATTAAAACAAGAAGCATCATCTAAAATTACAAGTCGTGATTTTGGATCGTATAAATCTGGTAGTAAACAACCGCAACAAGGTCGTAGTAAAAATGGCGTTATTGCGAATGGTTCTAGACTTGGTCAAATGGAATTTGATGCACTATTGGCACACAGTGTCGATAGATCAATTCGAGAACTTAGAACTGTCAAAAACGAAAGTAAATCATTAAAGAAGGATTTAATTGTTCAAATGTGCAATACTGGCGAATATCATATGCCTACAACGAACGTTAAATCATCAAGTGCAATTAAATCAATAATTGCAGCACAAATTTCATTTATAAACACTTAAGGAGAACTATTATGGGTATCATGTGCACCTGCGTTGGGAACCTGGGACGCGATATTGAAGTAAATTACTCCCAATCCGGATTTGCATTCGGAAAAACAAGTATCGCTTGTCGTATTCCAACTAAAGATAAAGACACTGGAAAATTCGGTGTAACTGAATGGGTAAATATTGTCTTTCTTGGAAAAGCTGCAGAGACAGCAGTTAACATTTTAGCTAAAGGTCATCGATGTATGGTGTCTGGATATCTTCAAACTGAAGAATTTCAAGGCCGTGATGGTAATAAGGTTAAAACAACCAAGCTTGTAGTTCAAGCATGGGAAACATTAACCACTCAAGCTGAAGGTGGTGGCCAAGGACAAGGTGGTGGTGGAAACTTCCAACAGCAGGGTCAACAACAAGCTCCACAACAGCAGCAAGGTGGATTCAACCCTAACCAGCCTCAGAATCAAGCTCCA
>Ga0164315_10003910_pt1 | contig 11573 bp, 5 predicted proteins | sample GuaBasSedimGuay6_FD_113737 | JGI IMG/M metagenome (GOLD analysis project Ga0164315, IMG submission 113737) | Subseafloor sediment microbial communities from Guaymas Basin, Gulf of California, Mexico - Guay6, Core 4569-2, 0-3 cm | ecosystem: Environmental > Aquatic > Marine > Hydrothermal vents >... | reverse complement strand
CATCCACTGGGTTAATTAAAGTGCCGGTTACCAGATAAGGATACGAATCACTTCCGTCAAGGGTACTTACCATGCTTGTGTATTGTGTGAAAAGTAAATCCCAATTATCACTTTTGGGTTCGAGCTGTTTAACCAGGCCTCCTTCATCAAAACTGAACTGGATATAATTGTAGCCCTCATTTTTTTCAACAACAAACTCCTGCATCGCCGTATTGTCCATATTGGAAAAACTAAAATGGTATTTTCCATTCGAGAGTTTTGTAAAGATGATCTTTTTCAAGCCGATAACAAAGCCCTCTTCGTTAATCCCACGGTTAATCACCCATACTTTATTGATGTAGGTGGTGTCTTGATCATCAAAACCAATCCAGCCACTAAAAGCTGTTGAATCAGGATTTCCATCCGGTTTATCAAATTTCCATTCCAAACCAATGGTGTCCGTAACATCTTGCAATTCTGAATAATCAGTTAAAGCCGCTGTCATAAAGGATGCGCTGTTCAGCCTGATAATGTGGCCATTTATTGTACTGGAAAATGAAAGGTCAAATTCGCCTTTTTTGTTTTGGCTTACTTGTTCTCCGCTGGATACATTAAAATAGACCTGGTTAACATAATACTGTGTTAATGGAATTATTTCTTCCTCCAGGTCACCTTTTTCATGTGGCTGGATGGGATCGTCTTCCTTAAAACAAGAAGAAAATGCCAGCAGCAGAATACTGAATATTAGGGCGTACTTAATCATATTACTTATTGAAGCTAAATTGAACTTTCATAAAAAATGTTCTTCCCCAGTTAATAGGGACCGAACCTCTGGACTCCGAATCAACGCTACGTTCGATGTTCGTAACATCAAACAGGTTTTTCCCTCCTAGCTGAACATTGATTCTTCTTTTCCAAAACCACCTGCTTATATTGAAATCGAGACTGTTATATGCAGCTGTTGTCACAATTACTGAACTCGAATCCCCTGTCAACAATATATCAGGATAAGCCCCATTGTATTTATAGAAAAATGAGAAATTCAAATCAGGCAAACTCCACAAATAATTAATTTGGGTCATTAAATCGGTGGTATATAAATAATCTGAATCGATATCTGTACCTTCAATAAACTGTTTACGGCCGGTTACACCTGTCCCGATCTTTAAATTAAGCCAAGGGAAAACGCGACAATTGAAGTTAAGATCGAAACCATGGGTATAAAACTGATCCACATTAATATAGGTGTACAAGGGGACATCACCTTCAATACTTACAAAAGAGATTTTATCTTTGATATGGTTGTAAAAAAGGCCCAGCTCAATTCCCCAATTGAAAGCAGCGTTGGATTGGGTGCTGTAATTTATTGCCAGGTTAATGTTTGTTGATGTTTCAGCTTCTAAGTCGGGATTGCCATGAATGTTGTGGTTAATGTCGTCGAAGTTGAGATATAGTTCTTTTAAGGAAGGCGCCCTGAAACCCTTTGCCAGCGAAGCTCTTACAGCAAGTAACTCAACGATATTCCACTTTATATTTAATGAATAGACAAGCGGAGCTTTGTAATTTGTATTGTAAATCAACCTTAGCCCCGGTTGAAAACTGAGTTGTGGCAGTGGCTCAATAATGAGGCTTAAGAATGCTGCATAGTCACCAATTTGTTGGAAGCTGTTTTCAATGCGTTTTCCAAAAGCAGACTCGTTGTTAAAGTCAATACCAACCTGATATTTATACTTCTCGTTTTTTATATAACTATTGAAATCTGCCCGAAGCATCAGGTTATCGAAACGAGTTGTATCCTGCAAGTCAGCTCCGGGAACCAAAGTCACTTCCAGATTTGTTAAATCTTTTAAATAGGTATTTTTCTTTTTACTATAATACGAATAAGCTGTTAAAACATTAACCATGGCATGCTTGCCTAATTGCTGATTAATTTCACCATGCAAACCCCAACGATTGGTGTAAAAGTATTTATCGAAGGCTTTGTCCCAATTAAATACGGGAAGTGGGTTGCCCTTCTCCCTTATTTCTTCATTAAAATAATTGCCGCCAAATTTGATTTTGGTTTTTTTCGATTTATACAAATAAGTTCCGTCAAAATCATACTGCAATTTGGGTTTCCATTGTTGATGCCGTGTTGTGTCAACCGGATCGTAACCATCAAAAAAGCTTCTACCCGCATTCACTGAAAAGCTATTCTTTTTCCAGGCATAAGAACCACCAATCGAAAAATCAAACTTCCCAACCGACTCATAATAAGCGTTACCAATTACTGACAGCTTTTGTCTGTCGGGATCTTTTGTAATGACGTTAATTACACCCGCCAGCGCATTGCTGCCATATACTACCGACATGGGACCTTTAATAACTTCGATATGATCAACATTTTGAAGATTGAGTTGTTGCAAATCAATATTCCCGTCTTGTCGGCCAATAACAGGAACACCATCAATCAGAAATTTGATGTGCTCCCCTTCTAATCCCTGCATGGTGATTGAAGAGCCCAATGAGTTGTCGTGGCTGCTCCTGATATTCAACTCTCCTGCAAGAGCCTCGTTGAGGTTGACTACAGCCCGGCTTTCAAGATTCCGGGAACTCATCACTTTGATATTGTAAATTGATTTATCAACAGTTTCGGGCTTGTATTGCCCGGTAACCACCAGTTCATCCATCTGGTAAGTTGTCGCTTTCATTTCAATGGTGCGCGTTTCTCCCGGGGAAACTGTATCAACCAGGTTTTTATACCCGACAAAAGTTGCCGTTATTTTTGCCGCTGCATGCAGCTCAAAAGTTACCTTCCCTTCAATATCGGTAATATGCCCTTGTTCAATACCTTCTGCTTTGCCAATGCCTTCAATCAAAATATGTGCGAAGGCGACAGGCTCTTTGCTCAATTCATCGACAATGGTAATATGAACCTGCTGCGCTGCAAGATGTGTTGCAGCAAACAGCAGGCACAGAAAAAGTACTATTTGGAAACCGTTGATTCTCAAGTTAGCGGACAATTAATTTTTGACTTTCTGCATAATTATTACCTGTTACAAAAATCAGGTAAAACCCTGATGGCAATTCAATATCAGTCAATTTTGCACCATTGCGCAACTGACTGTTTGAGAAGGTTTTTCGATATATCTTTCGGCCTGATTGGTCAATAATCTGTATCGAAAAATCACCTGCTAAAGTTGCCGGTGTTTTTATTGTAATAGAACCATTGGCTGAAGGATTCGGGTAAACTACAAAAGCATCATTTGCGGTAATAAGCTCATCAACATCTGACAATGAAACCAGCCACTTATCGAAGGTAAATATACCTGTTGACGAACCTTCCCATGTTTTGAACTTCAATTTATAGATATCACCATTTACTGTTTTTACAAAATAATAATTCGAATCGGTAACAATAAAGGAAAATGAACCAAAGTCAAAAAATTTCCAATCGTAACCAATGGCATTTTTAGCTGAATCGAAATCTGCTGAAGCCCAATTATTAAATGTTGGATCTACCGGATAAAAATTATTAGAATAAACACCAATGTTATTGTTCACTCCGGTTACCAATTGAGGAACAGGGTCTCCGCCACCAGGACGAAATTCATCAAAATATTTTGTGAACAAAATATCCCAACTCTCTTTTGCCGGTTCCCTGTCAACTACTTTGTTATTTGCCAATGAATAATAGACAAACTGCTTGCTTTCATAAGGCACAACGTCAAGCTCAACCGATTGCTCATTAGACCCATCCAAATCGGCATAGGTAAAATGATAAATATTGTCCAATGATATTTTAACATCAATTCTGATTTTTTTAATGCCTGAAGGTGTAACGATAATAAAAAGAGAATCACCATAAACGCTGTGATTAACTGTATTATAAACTCCCCAACCATAATCAGGATGCCCCAATGCATTAATTGAAAACGCACCTACTTCAAAATATTCTTTCGAATTGTACATTTTCTTCCAGTTCGTACTCATTCCAGTGGTGTCGATTGTATTCCATGCACTTGTATCACCATTTGGGTAAGTATAAAGTTCCACTGTGTTTCCTTCGTTAATCAGTATTCCTGAACTAAAACGTTGTGTATAGAAAGCAATGTCCCAGGTATCTCTTGCAGCTTTACTGACTTCTCCATTTTCAAAACTGTAATAGATGTCGTCGGCATAAGTAGGCCCCATTGAGAGGCTGTCCCCTTCTGTTGTTCCATGCACGTGTATAAACGCTAACGAAAGCAGTGCAATTGAAATTAATTTGAATTTGAGTAAAAAAATTTTCATAACAGTTTATTTAAATGAATATTAATAAATATATCTAAAACTAATTCTTCAAATCAACATGCTCATATCAGACACAAATGTAGATAATATTTACCGGCTTCCCACCAAATGGGTTTTGCCTTTTTTTCTGAAAGATTTTTACATTATTGGAAACTAAGCAAACTTCTCAATCAACTCAACCAATCGGCTCGAATAGCCCATTTCGTTGTCGTACCAGGCCACTACTTTTACCAGTTTATTTTTATCGCCCAGAACTGCGGTGAGGTTGGCATCGAAAATAGCCGAATGGGTATTGCCGATAACATCAGCAGAAACAATGGGGTCTTCGGTGTATTGTAGAATTCCCTTCAACCGACCTTCGGCAGCTTCTTTAAAAGCGGCATTGATTTCCTCGGCACTGGTCGGACGCATTAAAGTTCCCGTTAGGTCAGTTAGCGAACCATTGGGTACAGGGACACGGATACCGGCACCTCCTAGGTTTTTTCCCAGATGTGGAAAAATTTTGCCTGCTGCTTTGGCTGCACCGGTTGTTGTAGGCACAATGGAATAAGCGGCAGCCCTTCCACGCCGCCAGTCTTTATGCGGACCGTCCACCAAATTCTGGTCTTTGGTATAAGAGTGAACCGTTGTCATGAAACATTTTTCAATTCCCCATAATTCGTCCAAAATCAAAATTAAGGGAGCTACATTGTTGGTGGTACAGGATGCATTGGAAATAACCACTTCATCGCGGTCAATCAAATGGTCGTTCACTCCTAATACAATGTATTGCACATCATCTCTTTCGCCTTTGGCAGGGGCAGAAATAATTACCTTTCTGGCACCGGATTGTTCAATATGCTTAATGGCTTGACTGCGTTCCACAAATTGCCCGGTCGATTCAATTACAACATCAATTTTTAGTGAAGCCCAGGGAAGTTTGGCAGGGTCGGCTTCCTGAAACACCAATACTTTTTTTCCGTTCACACGAATAAATCCGCCATTGTGTTCTACTTCACCCTTGAATTGTCCTTGTACCGAATCGTATTTCAACAAATGGGCCAGGTTGGCCGAATCGGTAATGTCGTTAATAGCCACTACCTCCATATTGTTGTTTTCAAGAATCTTGCGGAAAGTTACTCTTCCGATGCGTCCAAAGCCATTGATGGCTACCCTGATTTTTGACATTTAATTTGATTTTAAGAGAAAGCAAAGTTAGGGAATTTGGCTTTGGTTATTGATTATTTATTGCGAATGCCGACTGAAGACTGCCGACTGCTTTGGACTGCCGACTGGCTTTGACTGCCGACTGAAGACTGCCGACTGCTTTGGACTGCCGACTGCTTTTCAATGTCCAAGTCATCCCTCGCACAGGCCAACGCCAAGACTTAGACCAGAGGGGGTTTTAATTGCCGACTACTCTTTCCTAATACATCACAGTCACCGTACCCTGCAATTTGAAATCAGCATCGAGCATACTGGTGTAGCTGATGGTATAAGCATAAGTCCCAGAAGGAGCCAATGTGCCATTGTACTCACCATTCCATTCATCTTCCAACGAATTCGATTCATACATTAATTCGCCCCAACGTGAATACACTTGCAGATTGTAGGTCTTGATTCCAACCCCTTTGACTTCAAAAACATCGTTCGTTCCATCAGCATTTGGTGTAAAGGCCGAAGGTGCATAAACTGCAAAATCAGGATGAATAATTACTTCGCTGGTGGTTTCGCTTTCGCAACCATTGGGCGAAATAACAAGTAAATTAACCAGATAAACCCCGGTTGCAGTATAGGTATGGGATGGATCTTTATCAGCTGAACTATTTCCGTCATCAAAATCCCAATTATAAACCAGGCTTTCACTGCTCACAGAATTATCAGCAAAGTCAATCGTCGCATTTTCGAGTATGGCTTCGGGTGGATCGGCTACAAACTGTGCTGTTGGGGTTTCGTTGGCTTTAATCAAATTAGCCATCGTTGCTATATCAGCACACTTTTGATTGTTGGTAACGCTTAGTGATACATTATAGGTTCCCGGATCGGTAAAGGAATATGTTGGTGATTCCTCCGTGCTCGTTTCCCCGTTGCCGAAATCCCAGGCGTAGGTTACCTCGCTACTTTGATTGGTTGTATTATTGGTGAAATCCACATCGAAAGGCACGCAATCTTCTGTTGGATTGGCATCGAAAGCAGTAATTGGTGATTTCAGGACAATGAGTTCGTCCGTTGTTTCGGTACTCGGGCAACCACTTTCAGTAACAATAAGCTTGATGGTTTTATTTCCTTCTGTATCCCATGCAATGTCCCAGGGACCCGGTCCACTTCCACTATTAATGATTGCATTATCGAAATCCCAGCTATAGATTGCCGATGCTGTTGCATTGCCGGTATAATTTATTTCAAAAGGTGAGTTCTGGCACACCTCGTTGTCCTGCATGGCAAAGGTGGATAGTATCTCTGGTGTTACAATAATTGTTTGGGTAACTATCGCGTGACATGCAAAGCCGGCAACAACCCCATCTTGTGTATAAATTGTAGTTGTGTCGGGCGTAACAGTAATAACCTGGTTGTGTTCTTGTCCGGCTAAACTAGCATCCGGCGGATCAGCGGTCCAGGTGTATTGGGCATCGCCAATTACTGTGATGGTTACCGGGTTTCCATAACAAATCGTTTCATTGTCGGCCGAAATACTTAAGACCGGTACCGGGTTTACTTGTAGTACCATCGAATCTTTTTGCACACAATTGTTGGCATTGGTTACGGTTACCAAATAGGTATAATCTGTTTGCGTATCAGGCGTTACAGTTGGATTGGCGAGGGTTTCTTGTCCTGCAAGACTTGGGTCATTTGGTGTGGAAGTCCATAAATAGCTGGTTCCACCACTTGCCTCTAAATCATAAGATTGATTGAAGCAAACTTCGTCATTGGGGCCGGCATCGGCAGCGGGTAAAGCAAATACATCTACTTCTACATCATCTTCAGCGGAATAGCCACAGTCGTTGGTAACTTTAACCTTATAAACCGTAGTTGCCGTTGGAGAAATCTTAATTGTCTGCAAGCCTTCTTGTCCTGCTAGACTGCCATCGGCTGGTGTGGCCGTCCAAAGGTAAGTCTCTCCGACGTTGCACGAAAGTGTTACACTGTCGCTGAAGCACATGTTTTGGTCAGAACCGGCATCGGCAACAGCTTCGTCAAGAAACACATAGGCGGTATCAGCATCATCGTGAGTGCAATTGTCAGTTACTGCCATTTCATACATGGTTGTCACCAAAGGACTTACAGTTGGGGTTGGAGAAGTCGGGTCAACCAATGTGGCGTCAGCAGGAGTGGCTGCCCATAAAAATGATTGAGCTCCCGGAGATGAGCCCTGCAAAGTAACATCAGGATCGGTACACAAACTCTGGTCGGGACCTGCATCGGCCACCAAATCAGGAACAATTACATAAGCCGTATCAGAAACCTGTTGACCACAGGTATCATGAATCAGAACGGGGAAAAATTGATAATCTAATCCTGACGGGATATACTCAACTTCGGGCGTGTGTTTTGAAGGCGAAAAACTATACCAATTATAGGTATAGGGACTAACACCACCCAATACCGACTCGAAACTGAGCAGGGCAGTGTCTTCGCAATAAACCGGGAAATTCAGGCTTGTATCACCCATTTCAGGTAAATCTTCGATAAAAACAAAGGCAGTGTCGGGTTCAGCAAAAATACTACACATCACCGAATTGAAAATAACCTGCACATCTTCTCTGCTTTCAATCTCGGCATTATAATAAGGCCTGATAATAACTGAATCGTAGGTTTCGCCGGGTTCAATCATAATGGTGTCGCCGGGTTGCGTTGTAATTAACACATAATCCACATCTCTTACGGCAGTTCCTTCTAATTTAAAAGGGATGATATAAGGAAAGCCCATGGGCTCCTCAATCTCGAAATACAGCACCGCTTCGTGGTTGTTGCAACTTTCGTAAAGTAAAGAATCTACAGTTGGGTGCGAATATTCTGTAACTGCAGAAATATTTCCAGCATTGAAACTGCCGCCTTCCAGCAATACACCGGAATCATAGATGGCATCTCCACCGTCTCCAATGGCCAGTTTAATATGATACCATTCGCATTGTTGCATACCTGCCTTAGCAGCAATGGATTTCGTTAAAGCATCGTAAACAAATTTAGTAAAGGCAGGGTCGCTCGATTGACTGTTGTCTTTGAACCATTCGCAATTTTTGCAACCAGTGGGTTTGCCAGTACAAGTTACGCCTCCACTACCAAAATTAACTGTGTTGATGGATACAGCCGTGCTCGTTCCTGGAATCAGGGCAATATTGTCCGCATCGTTCAGGTAAGGGCCGGTAATTCCGGGACCACTCAGAAAAAAACCAAACATATCATTAACAGTTCCCCCCACATAATCGTGGTATTCTTCGGAAGCAAATACATAATTAAAACGAACTGTATCGGCAGTAGGCTTGAAATCAAATTCAATAATACAGCCATCATGAGCTGAAGTATTTGAGATATCTTCCAGATCCTGGTCATTTTCTACTCCACCATTATTAGTGCTTGCATTTTGGTCAGAATTGCAGATATTCGATTTATCAGCATCATCAGACTTTCCGTTTGTCATAATGATTCCCTGAGGCCTTTTAAAGCCCAGAAAATAACCACCCTTAAAATAACCTACTGATTGGGGATCGCCATAAAAGGTAATATTGGCAATGGATTGAGGGTTTACACCTGCCAGAAAAACGGTGTCAACCAAGTCAACAACTGCCTGGCTATCTGCACAGGGCGTAACTACAAAATCGAACTGGGCATTGGCTTTTTGCGATGTGCCTATTAATAAAACTGTTAGCAATAATATGCTAATAAAATATAATTTTTTCATGGAAGGAGGTTTTAGTCGGTGGGCAAAGGTAATATTTACTAAACAACTGACAAAGTGTGGATGGAAAAAGTTCTGAAGGTTTATGGGTATATGGAAATTGGGGAAATGGTGTGGGGAATAAGGGTAGAGAGGGGTTGAGACCTTTGGAAAAACTCAGTAAACTGTCCTTCTGAACGGAGTGTCCGAAGGAATCCTTTGGAGAAGAATCTTAAGGTTCAGGATTTCTGACAATAAAGTTTCTTCGCTATCGCTCAGAAAGACAAAATTCAATGTTTTGCAAAAGTCTCGGATTTTCGATGGTCACCAGACGACGATTTCGTCTTGACAGACAGCCATATGAGCGCTAAATAATTCTATTTAGTCGGGCGTTGAAATCCCAGATCGGGATAATCATCAACCAATATTTCGATTGATTTTGGAGTGAGCAGCGCATCTTTGAACGCACTGTGGCGTGAAGCCAAAATACCAGTTCCCCCTTCAATATTTGTAAAAAGCGGCACTTCTGTTAAAAGACTGTTGTCGGCCTCATTGATTTCGATGTAACTGTTCAGAATTCCCGAACCGCAGGAAACAATTACATTTACAGGCCCTGCCCAACGTTTTACTCCAGGAATATCGTCCAGTTCTGTTTCAAGTTTAGCATAAAAATCATCCCCGACATAAGATTCCTCACCTGAATTATTTTTATCAATCCCGATAAACCACGGCATTTTTTTATAAACAGTATCCGTGCCCGGCGCTAATTCTTTGTAATTAAAGACAAGGAAACTTTCGTAGCGTTTCCCATTCTTGGCAAGATTATATTCTATTTTAGAATCGTTGGTAAAACTGATGAACCTATTGGGCCTGCTGATGACAAAACTACCAACCAAAGGAGTTTCGGAGGAAATGACATTGCCTTTGTTGTTAATCTTTAATGAATACTTTGCCTCTTCATCCAAGTCGGTTTTGGCATAATAAACCAATTGATCGGGAAAATAAAAAGTAGAATCACCGGGCCTTTTGTTGTGTAGCGTTAATGTATCGAAAACGATGGGTGCAAGTTCAACACCATCTTTTACACCTATCAGTTGCACATTTAGTTTGTAGGAATAATTGCTGGAATCGGGGTTTTGCGCGATAAGCAAGGCATTGCCCGGCCCTGTAAATGCTTTGGTGATTTTAATCCAGGAAGTATCGTCAGATATATCGAGCAGGCCGTAAACAACAGAAATGTCTTTGTAGTCAGCATACAAATCAAAGTCGGTAGTGCAACTGTTTACAAAAGTTAAACCGGTGATTAATAAAAGGCCAAAAAGTATTTTTTTCATTCGGTGTTGTTTAAACAATTGTGTTTTAATTAACGGTCAAAATTAGGCTTTATTTTTGGATGTTAGAAACGCTTCCAGGTTCTACGCACGCCGGAAGATTCAAAATCAGCGTTTCTTTTCTACCCATTCCCTTGCATTCACAAAAGCTTCAATCCAGGGAGTTACTTCATCACCCTTGCGATCTTCGGGATAATGTGCCCATTGCCAAGGGAAGATGGAGCGCTCCAGGTGTGGCATCATCGCAAGATGGCGGCCATTGTTGGAACAAATCGCTGCCGTTTCCCAATCCGATCCATTGGGATTCCCCGGATACAAATCGTAGCTGTAGCTCATGGACAGATTGTATTTATCGTGAAAATAAGGGAAACTGAATCTGCCTTCGCCATGTGCCACCCAGATGCCAAGACGCGAACCAGCAAGACTTTTCAGCATGACAGAATTGTTCTCGTGAATGTCAACATTGATAAATCCCGATTCAAATTTATTTGAAAAATTGTGCTTCATTTTAGGTTTTTCGGGATGATCGGGATAAATCAATCCCAATTCGAGCATCAGTTGGCAGCCATTGCAAACCCCCAGACTGAGGGTATCTTCACGGGCATAAAAACCATCGAGTGCCCTTTTGGCTTTTTCGTTATAAAGAAATGCACCGGCCCAGCCTTTGGCCGAACCCAAAACATCTGAATTTGAAAAACCGCCGACAAAAACAATAAAATTCACATCAGTCAGGTTTTCCCTTCCCGAAATTAAATCGGTCATGTGTACATCCTTCACATCAAAACCGGCAAGGTGCATGGAGTAAGCCATTTCACGGTCGCCGTTCACCCCTTTTTCACGAATGATAGCAGCTTTAATCCCACTGGGATTTCTACGGCTTAGTTGCAATCCGTAGCTTGCCGCCTTTCCTTTAAAATCATTTGCAAAATCAAATTTCAGGTCTTGTCGCTTGAAATTTCTGTACCTGCAATGTGCCGACCCTTCGCCACTTTGTTTCCTGTCGAACATATAAGATGTTTCGTACCAAACATCACGCAGCCGGTCAATATCGAGTGTATAATTGCCACTTTGGTGATGAACATCAATTTTGAATTCCGGAATTACCGTCCCTATTAAATGGAACTGTAGCTTGTTCT
>Ga0164315_10003909_pt1 | contig 11574 bp, 7 predicted proteins | sample GuaBasSedimGuay6_FD_113737 | JGI IMG/M metagenome (GOLD analysis project Ga0164315, IMG submission 113737) | Subseafloor sediment microbial communities from Guaymas Basin, Gulf of California, Mexico - Guay6, Core 4569-2, 0-3 cm | ecosystem: Environmental > Aquatic > Marine > Hydrothermal vents >... | reverse complement strand
CCCTTTAAGCAGGATACCGCCGGAAATGGTAAACAATGCCCATAAAAGGATAATAAAGGGAACATAGTCTGCCAGAATAATATGAAAAATCTCATGAAGTGCAATGCCTTTATAGGCATATAGAAACGGCAGAGCAAGACAGGCTGCCCAGAATGCGGAAATCTTACCAAAGTGATGATGCCATATATTCCCGGCGATCAACGGCAACAGGGCAATAGATAACAGCATGCATGCAAAGGGAATACAACTATACAGCGGCAGTGTCTCTCCTAAATTTACATGACCGTGGGCTCCCTGGTCATGGGTCTCACTTGAAGCGGTTTCAGAATGTTCACCAGCTTCAATCGTGTTATGCGTTTTTTTATCAGAATGGTCTTTGGCAGCAGCAGGTGCTAAAGAAATGAATAAAACCAACAATATTATTAACAATGCCAGCCTGTCCAATTTCATCGATTCGTTCCTTCCTGGTTATTTGGGCTGTAACGCAACATTTGAATGTCTGTTTGGCCAATCCATGCCAATTTACATTTCTGCTTTGGCTTTTCCCATAAAATATTCCAAGTGATCAAAGCAAAATATTTTAATTTAATTATTGAATTTGAATCAGAAAGTCAAGGTGAAAAAAAGGAAGGTTAAAAGGGCTTATCCGGCAGAACAATTTTAAAATCCGTCTCTTTTCCTTTTATGGATGATACCTGGATTGATCCGCCGTGCTGTTTGATAATAGAGTTTGAAATATATAACCCAAATCCTGTTCCTTTCGTGCCCTTTGAAGAAAAAAACAGATCAAATATTTTTTCTTTTGTCTTCATATCCATACCGCAGCCATTGTCATGGATATGAATGACCAATTGATCTTTTTTCCGTAAAATTTTAAACTGGATTTCATGATCTTTCTTTTGTGCATCCGCAAGGCAGGCATCAATGGCATTGTCTAAAATGTTAATCAGAGCTACCAGAATAAACTCTTCATCTATGACCATGGTTTCAGGATAATGGGGTTCATTACAGTAAAATGAGATCCTTGTTCCCTTTAGTTTTAATTCAATTATTTTTTTTATCTGATCAATAAACCCTTTTGTATCAATGACGGTTCTGGAAAGTTTTCTTTCCTTGGAATATAATAATATATCCATGATCATCTTCTTTATCCGGGCAACTGCCTGCTCCAGCAGGTCCAGGCCTTCTTTGGCAGTTTGTTGATTTTTGACTTTCAGACCGGATCGTGCCACATATATTCCCCCGTCAAGATTAGTTAAAAGCCCTTTTATATTATGTGAAATGGTGCCGATCATCAGTCCTAATGATGACAAATGGTCTGCCAGCTTTGACTTTTCATAGATAAGAAGTTCAAGTTTCTGTGTGTATTCCAAAAGTTTTTGTCTTGAAATTATTTTTTCAACTGCTTTTTCAACGGCAATCTCAAGGATATCCACATTGACAGGTTTGGTGATAAAATCCATGGCTTGGTTTTTAAGACTGCTGATGGTCAAATCCATGTCCCCGTGTCCTGTGATCATCAAGACTTCTGTTTCCAGATTTTCCTGTTTAATCCGTCTTAATAATTCAATACCGTCCATGACCGGCATTTTAATATCTGTAATCACAATATCCGGACGTTCTGATTTGAATATCTCAAGCGCTTTTTCACCGTTTTCAGCAAGATATACAGTATAGCCGATATCTTTTAATGCAATCTCAAGAACATCCCGGATATCTTCTTCATCATCGACAACCAATATGGATATTAGATTTTTATCAATCATAATCCCCCAATATTATCAGGTTTCATAGACCAGATCAGCCTCAGTCTCATCAAGTACGGGAAAGGATAAAACAAAGACTGCTCCCCTGTGTTTCCCCCGGGCTATTTGAATTTCTCCTGAACACTCTTTGACAATACCATAACTGATGGAAAGTCCTAGGCCTGTTCCCTTGCCCACTTCCTTGGTGGTAAAGAACGGTTCAAACAACTTATCCGCAGCCTCTTTTTGAATACCGATACCCGTGTCACAAATCTCAATGGAAACCTTATTATTTGTTGCTTTGGTTATAATGGTGATCCTGTCATTATCACCTTGTGCCAACCCCTCTTTTTCCCATTTTTCTTCTATGGCATCTTTTGCATTAATAACCAGATTAACAAAAACCTGTTCAAGCCTGTCCGGATCTGCCAATATGTCCGGCAGTGCTTCATTTTTATCCCAGACAACATCAATGCCATGAACTTTGAGCTGCTGATTAAACATTTCAAAAGTTCTTTGAAGCACATTATTTATATTTGTGCGGGCCAGTTTGATTTCAGATTTTCTTGCAAACTGGCGCATATGATGGATAATTTTTTCAGCGCGATCCACATTGCTGTCTATTTTTGAAATCAGTTTATGGAAAATCTCTTTCTCTATTTTCTCATTTTTTCGCATCTTTTTCATACAAAAACTGCTGGATGATTTAATGACAGACAAGGGCTGGTTCAATTCGTGGGCAATACCAGTTGACATTTCACCCAGGGTGGCCATTTTGCTTGCATGAATCATGTGCTGGTCCGTTTCAAGACGTTTGGTGATATCATTAATGGTGACCAGCAGCACTTTTTTGCCCGAATATTTGGAAGGTGACATCCACATATCAACATAGATGAACCGGTTATCTTTAACAAGATGCTTCACCTTGTTAACCTCCTGGCCGGATTTCATTTTCTTGATCAGCTCGATTTTTTCCTCTTTGATAAAAAAGTCGGAAAATAGTTTCTTTAATAAATTTCCTTTGTAATAGCCATACACCTCAACTGCTTTGATATTGCAATCAAGAATCTCAAATGTTTGAAGATCCACAACAAACACTGGATTTGAAATATTATTAAATATGGCATGGTATTTTTCCTCTGACCGTTGAAGTTCTTTTTCAAGCCGGCGTCTCAGGGTGATATCAATGCTCATCTCCATGGCTGCAACAATATTTCCATCGTCATCTGTCACAGGGGATGTAATAAACATCCAATGATTTTTTCCACCATTCTTACCCATCCCTTCTGCTTCACCATAATGGGATTTTCCATCCACAAAAGTTTTTTCAACGGGGCAGTCCGTACATTTTTCTTCCAGACCTTTGTAGGCAAGATAACAATGAGATCCAGGCTCTGGATCAAATCTGTCTTTGAACACCTTATTCCATGCTTTCAACTTATAGTCTTTACTTTGAACGGTAATCATACAGGGCACTGTTTCAAACAGCGACTGGTATTTATTTTTCTGCCTTTTCAGTTCTGCCTGGTCCAATCCAATCTGGGTACCCATCTTTTGTATGGCTTTTCCCAGAAGGTCGATTTCATAATCCTTCCCAATATCAATCTTCTCATTGTAATTACCTTCTGCAATTTTTCTGGTCCTCTCAACCAGCATGACAATCGGCTTTTTTACAAATTGCAAAATGGAAAAAAAGATAATCAATGATGTGACCAAAATAGTCCAGAGTGCCAGTTTTATAATCCCTTTTTGAATTTTCAACACCTGACGGTCTGTTTGCTCAAGAGAGACGACCACGTCAAGGGAACCCAATACCTTTTTATGCTCAGGATGGAAATGACAATTACTTGCGCAACCTGGTTCATTGCTGATGGGCTGGACAACCCCCAGAAGCCTGTGGCCTTTTTCAGACTTGAAGAACCGCATCCTTTGCTGCAGGTCGATCTGATTATTCGTCGGAGGATCTTTTTGATGGCAGATATCACAGGCCTTTTCCCTGATATCAACAATTTTATCAATCTCACCTTCCTTGTTGGTAAATTTTATCTGTCCTTTTTTGTTATAAATCCTGATATTTTCTATTCCCGACTGGGTGGCAATATTATTAATAATCTGTGTAATATCGTCCCTTGAGTTCAGCATCATGGCATAATGGGTGCCAAGTTTGATGGAACTTGCCAGTTGGTCCGTACTGGTAATGACATTTTTCATGATCTGGGTATTGATATTATTAATATTGAAATAAGCCCAGGCAGATATGGAAAGAATAACGGTCAAGCCGACAGAAATAATCAACTTTGAAACAAGGCTATGTCTTAAATATCTGACAAAATCATTCATATCGCCTTTTGAGTCAATGGCCCTGTATTTGAAAGATTTAAATTCAGTCCGACATCCTTTGGAATCATTCCCATGGCAAGCCCTAAAAATTGCGGCAAAAAAAGAACTGGAATGTCAAGATCAATCCCTTGTTTATGAGAGATCTTTTTCTGATTGCTTTCAAGGTTCATCTGGCACATGGGACATACTGTCAAAATGGCATCGGCTCCCTTTGCAGCCTTTAAAATTCTTCCCACGAGTTCCATGCCGGCTTCAGGTTTTGTACTGGTATTGGATGCTCCACAGCATTGAGCACCCATGTCCCATTTAAACACTCCGGCTCCTGTAGCCTGTATCAGCGCATCCATGGAATGGGGCTCTTCAGGGTCATCGAAAACGGTAAAAGGTCTTAAACACTGGCATCCATAATAGGGTGCGATAGTAAGACCCGCCATTTTATTTTGGGATATATCTTTAATTTTCTCAATATCCACATCCTTTGACAGGACATCTAAAAGGTGCCTGACAATTACATCCCCTTTTAAAACAAGATCTTCTTCGGCAAGAGCCATATTGATTTTTTCAAACAAAATCTTGTCTTTCTTTATGATTTCTTCTGTTTTTTTAAGGTTCAAGTAACAGGCACTACAGGGCACAAGGATCTGTTTTGAAAGCTTCATTTTTTCAGCAAGGGCAAGATTTCTTGCCGGAAGCACATAGGATAGCAACTGGCTGTTGGACTCTGCAGCTGTTGCTCCGCAGCAACTCCAGTCCTCAATTTCTTCGAGCTGACCATCGAGAGCTTTCATTAATACTTTTGTGGAAATATTATATTCAACAGAGGTGCCTTCCAATGAACAGCCCGGATAATATAAGTATTTCATTTCATCCCTCCAGTTCTGCCACTTTTTTAAACAATGCAGTTAAATTTCCTTTGCCGCTGGAACCAAATTCAGGCCGGACCTTTCCCTTAGCCAAAAGCTTAAGTCCTAAAGATGCATAGCCAAACGGAACCACAGGATTTTTCATTGAAATAAAATAATGGGTCATAAATTCCATTTCCCTGAGCCTTCCATGTTTTTTGACACTGTCCAGAAAAGCGTCATAAAAAAGGGAAGAGCGCTGAAACTGCTTTAATTTCAATCTTGAGGCTGCCTGTTTCAAAAGACTCATGGCTTGGGTCAACTCAAGCCCTCTTGGACATCTTAAGGTGCAATAATAGCAGGATGAACACATGATAAAAGATTTACTTGAAAAAAGTGCTTCTGCATGATCCGTGAGCAGCAACCGCCACATATGTCTGGGAGTGATATCCATAAATTCAGTATTCGGGCAGGAAGCGGTGCAGGTGCCGCATTGAATGCAGGTTTGTATCATCTCCTTGACCGGGCCGATCTGTTCCAGCAGCTGTTCATTACTTACTTTCCCCATAAATTTTTCCCCTTTAAAAATATCATGACAATACCATATCAATTGCATCCAGCATCTGCTGCCCGCCAAAACCTTCTAAAAAAGCAGAATCACTTGGACAGACTGATGCACAAACGCCGCATCCCTGACAGGCAGCAGGATCCACCACTATTTTTTCTTCCAGCGCATCAACAAATCGGGCCCCATAGGGGCAGGTATCAACACACATTTTACACAGGCTGCAGGTCGCAGTATGGGTGGCAGCCACTATTTTCCCGGAAGCAAGTCTGTCATGGGAGAGAATCCTTATGGCCCTGATGGCTGATGCTTCTGCTGAAGCAACTGCCTCTTCAATGGTGCATGGTTTCAAGGACAAGCCACAGGAAAAAACCCTGTAATTCATACTGTCCACTGGTCGAAATTTTGAATCTGCTTCCTTAAAAAAATGAAAGGCATCCAGCTTAGCACCAAATTGATCTGCCAGTGCAAAAGGAAGATCCGGTACAATTCCAGTGGCATGAATGACACAGTCGGATTCAATCTCCACTGGCATATCAAGCAGGAGATCATGGGCTTTGACAATGACACTGCCATCCTGCATCTGGGTCACAGGTTTGTTCGCAGGATCATACTGGAAAAAAATTACCCCAAGATTTTTTGCCCTGGCGTAGTATTCTTCATAAAATCCATAGCTCATCATGTCCCGATAAAGGATATAGACCTGAATATCCGGATTCTTTTCTTTAAGAAAAAGTGCATTTTTCAATGCCCTGATGCAGCAGACCCGGGAGCAATAATTTTGCTTTTCTTCTCTGGTTCCCGAACACTGGATCATCACAACGGTTCCCAGTTTTTCGGGCGCTATATTATGCTCCTGAATTGCAATTTCAAAATCTTTCTGGGTCATCTCTTTTGATTGTCCAGCATCTTGGTTCAACTCAAGGGGTACCTGGCTGCCCCCGGTAGCTAAAATGGTCACCCCGTGATAAATAATTTTTGTCGGCTCGTTTTCTTCGGTCAAAACCGTGGCAAATTCTCCCGGACGGTTCTCTGATGTTTTAACCCTTGCCTTTTTGTAAACCGTGATATGTTCATGGGATTCAACTTGCTTTACCCGGTCATTCAGATACCCCTTGATATCAAGATTATCAACGGTTTTATCCATCCAGAGCAAATTTCCGCCAAGGCTATCATTGGCTTCAACCAGATCCACATGATATCCGGAATCTGCAATTGACAGGGCTGTAATAATACCAGCAATGCCTCCGCCAATCACCATGGCATTCTGGTTGGACACAATGCGTTCTTCCGGCACGGGATTTTTAAACCTGGCTTTTGATATCAGTATTTTTAACTCTCTTATGATTCGCTGAGTTGAAAATTCAATCCGGGAATCCGGGGTTTGATTTATGAGTGACATGATGTCCAGGGTTTCCACAAGGCTTGGATGAAGCCCTGCGGCTTTGCCAAGTTCTTTTATTCTTTGTTTCCGGATGCCGGGAAGGCAGGCGCCTATAACCAGCCGATTGGGCTTTCTTGTCTGAATCATTTCAATCAACTCATTTAAGCCTTCATCCATGCAGAATTTATCCATTATTTCAACGGATTCATTTTCCGGAATCCTGCCAAGCTCGTTCTGAAGCATTTCAATATCCAGCTTGGCGGAAAGATCATTCCCGCAGGAACACAACACCGTTAAAATTTTAGGCGTTTGTCTTGCCGGAATCGCAAAATCCGCAATCTCATCCGCATCCACATCTATTGCATCCATATCACTTGCCTGGAGCGTCGTTTTCCCGGCCTGGGCCATGATTTTACAAGCCCCAAGGGCTGCTGCCGATGCACAGGTCACTGAATCACCAATATCTTTCAGCCCGGAAAGAGACCCACCACATAAAATTCCTTCCCTTGATGTCCTGACCATTGAGAAAGGCCTTGGTTGAATAAATCCCCAGGGATTGACCTCCAAATTATTTTTTATTGAAAACTCTGTCATCTGTCTGGCAGGCCGCTGGCCATTTGCCAGTACCACCAGGTCAAAATCAGCTTCATGTTTATTCCCCTGAATATCCACATATTTTGCCAGAAGGGAGGTCTCATCTTTTGCAGGATTTTGAATAAGGGAATGAATCCTTGCCCTGACAAAGCTGACATGATTTTCCTTTTGTGCATTGAATCTATAGTCTTCAGATGATTTGCCAAAGGTTCTCATATCCATATAAAAAATAGTGGTCTCAATATCCGGGCCAAATTTTTCCTGGGCCAGAATGGCTTCTTTTATGGATATCATACAGCAGACACTGGAACAAAATGGTGAGTCGGTCTGAACATCCCTGGACCCCACGCATTGGAACCAGGCAATTTTCCGCACAGGCTTGCCCGTTTCAGGATGAATCAATTTTCCAATTTCCGGCCTTGAGTTTGAACTGAGTCCCGGTCCTGTGCCGCTGATAAGCCGTTCAAACTCCATACTGGTGACAACCCCGGGCAGGACACCATAACCATAAGGATTCTTGCCCAATTCAGGTCTGAAAAACTGTGCTCCCCCGGAAAGAATCAGGGCATCAACTTGTTCAACCCTTGCCTCGGCAATTTCAAACTCTTGATAAACTTTTGTCACCATGGAAATCAGCACATCCGGATCAAAGGGTTTGGTCAGATAATCCAAGGCGCCCTGTTTCATGGCATCCACGGCAGAATCAACGGCTGCATAAGCCGTCATCATGATGACCGTCAGATCCTGATTTTTCTGTTTTGCCTTTGCTAAAAGCTCAACCCCATCCATCCCCGGCATTTTGATATCGGTGAGCATCATATTAAACGAATTCTCGTCCATCAGCTCAAGGGCTTTTTGCCCTGAATCAGCCGTTGAGACGGAGAATCCTTCTTCCTTGAGCCATTCTCTGGTGGATTCCCGAACAATTTTTTCATCATCCACCACAAGGATATTAAATTTTTCCCTGTTCTGGTCTATAAATTTGATGGCCCCTGTGGGACAGATTTTTTCGCACTCCCCGCACCGTGTGCACGCCGTATAATCAATGGTATAGGCATTGGAAAAAGACTGGGGACTGGGAAGATAAACCGCTTTTCTTTTTGTCAGCCCTTCATTAAATGGATCATTCACAAAAACCGGGCAGATACGTTCACACTCCCCGCACCCCGTACATAAAGCAGGATTGATCAGGGACGGATTCTGCTTAAGGGTTACGGTTAAATCACCCGGTTCCCCTTCTACAGATATCAATTGTGTTGACAAAAGAATTTCAATATTTTCATGAAAAAGCCCTTTTCTCAGGCAATGCTGGGAGGATTTGTCCCTGTCAAACATGGGCAGCATCCTGCAATACCCGCAAGTGGATGTGGGAAACTGGTAATCCAGCTGGCATAAAAGGCCCCCTATGTGATCTGATGTGTCAATGAGTAGAACTTTGTAGCCTGTTTCAGCCAGATCCAGTGCAGATCTGATTCCGCTCAGCCCGGCCCCGGCAACCAATGTTTTGCCAATTGCCATATTTATCTTACCTCCCAAAAAAATTATTGTATACCAACAACATCCTCAAATTCCTTTTCATAAAATACAGACAGGGGTGATGGTTCATTTTCGTCACTTCCAGGCAGGTAGTCAAACGCAGCCTGGGTATGGTGGGCAACAGTCTTAAACAGCTCGAAGACATTGATATCGCTGGGACATGCATTTGAACACTGACCGCACCCGACGCAGGCATGACTCATATGCGCCATTCGGGTGAGATGGTAAAAAACCGTGTCCGTCGGCATTTTGATAAGCCCTTTTTTCTCTGACCATTGATGATACTGAACGGGTTGATGAAAAAATACATCTGTATTAAAAACACACTCTTTGCAATAGCATACAGGGCACATATTCCGGCAGTTATAACAATTAATGCACCGGTCAAGAAAAACAGTGAGTTTGGTAATGCTGTCTGTCTTTTCCCCAATATCTGCCATCATTGCCTCATTCGCCTTGGAATGGGTCTCTTTTATCTGCACCATTACCTCATCCCGTTTCTCTGGTATGGAAGTTTCAGGCATTTCCAGAATTTCCAGAATCCGGCTGCCGGCATCACTATAGGATTCCGCCATCAACCCGTCTGAAAGATCAACACCATGCAGAAGAATACTGATATCCGTATTTACGGGAAAAGGATTCTCACAGGTATTACAGGCACTGCTGAAGCTAAATTCATTAAGCGTTTCACTATTTTCGGAAAATACCTTTTGGATATAGGCATCATCATCCAAAGGACTCTTTTCCATATATGCCGTATAATCAGACGATGTCAATGCTTTGGGGCAATCAATTCCAATAAGAATCAATTCCTCTCTTGTCCCTTGTTTGAGCTTTACAAGTTCAATAAAGGCCCGCATTTCACAAGGCCGCAATACGACAGCTGTTTTCCTTCCCGATACCTTATATGAAAGGCGGGATACCATTCTGGCCGAATTAATCGGGAAAGCAGGACTGAACAAAACAGCATCCTTTATCCGGGCCGGATCTGTCACCAGGGACGGCATAATGGATGAAGAGTCTTTTAACTTGACCGGCAAAAAAACCGCATCAATCTCCTTCAACTCCAAAAGCCGTTTAAAAAACTGCTGCATGCCTTTGGCCGGACTGTTATCCTCTTGCTCTATTTTTATTATCATGGCAAAGATTTCCTTTACATCATATGGCCTTGCTCAAACTTGTCTGAGAAGGCCCCATTTCAATTATTTGATCATTTAACCGGGTCATCACTTCGGCAAATTCGATGCCATCGCTTGCTCCAATCCAGGTCAGGCGCAACCGATCCTTTTCAATGCCGAACCGTGGAAGAATTTCTTTTAACAACTTGACCCTGCGCCTTGCCTTGTAGTTACCATTAATATAGTGACAATCTCCTGGGTGACATCCACTGATCAGAACACCGTCTGCGCCTTCCAAAAAGGCCTTGATCACATATTGAGGATCAACCATTCCCGTGCACATAACCCGGATCAAACGGATATTGGTGGGATAGGACAGTCTTGATGTCCCTGCCAGATCCGCAGCCGTATACGTGCACCAGTTACAGACAAAAGCGATGATAACCGGTTCAAATTTCTCCATTTTATTCTCCTTAAAAAATTCCGCCGATTTCGGCAAAAATCTGTTTCTTTGTAAAATGTCTGCTTTGAGCAGCACCACTGGGACAGACCCCTGAGCAGCTACCACATCCTTTACAGACGGCTTCATTCACAACAGAGACATGTCTTCTGTCATCAAACTCAATAGCCGAATACGGACAAACGGAAATGCAGGTCTTACACCCTATACAGATATCCGGATCAATATAGGAAATGGTAGGCGCGATATCAACCTGGCCTTTTGTGGCAAGTGACAAGGCTTTTACCGCCGCGCCAGATGCCTGTGACACCGTATCCGGTATATCCATTGGCTTCTGACAGCACCCACAAAGGAATACTCCGTCTGTAGCAGTATTCAACGGAGCAAGTTTTGGATGCTCTTCAAGAAAAAATCCATCCGCTCCCTGATTGACACCAAACACTCTTCCTATATCTCCGGCATCTTCTCTTGCCTGGATGGCTGTACAGAGAATCACCATGTCTACTGGTACCCGGAGCAGTTCCCCTAAAAGAGTATCTTCTGCAATGGCGATCAGCTTTCCTTCTTCAGAAGCATCCTTTGGTTGATCGGTGATCTGGGCCACTTTTCCACGGATAAAAATCGTTCCCTCTTCCTGGCACCGTTTATAAAATTCTTCATACCCTTCACCAAAACACCGCATATCAATATAAAAGTCATAGACTTTTGTATCATGTCCTACTTTTTCCTTGATCAAATGTGTATATTTCAAGGCATACATGCAGCAAACCCTTGAACAGTATTCGTGATAATTCACATCCCGGCTTCCAACACAATGAACGATTGCGACGCTTTTGGGCTGTTTTGTAAATTCATTATGTTCATCCCGGATCAGGATCTTACCTCCGGTGGGGCCGGTGGCATTGCTGAGACGTTCAAACTCAAGAGCTGAAAATACATTGGGGAACCTGCCATACCCGAATTGTTTCATGGGCGATGGTTCCAGGGTAT
>Ga0164315_10003908_pt1 | contig 11576 bp, 4 predicted proteins | sample GuaBasSedimGuay6_FD_113737 | JGI IMG/M metagenome (GOLD analysis project Ga0164315, IMG submission 113737) | Subseafloor sediment microbial communities from Guaymas Basin, Gulf of California, Mexico - Guay6, Core 4569-2, 0-3 cm | ecosystem: Environmental > Aquatic > Marine > Hydrothermal vents >... | reverse complement strand
CTTAATTATCCTGCTTAGTTCTTCTTTATTCATTTTCTTTCTATACAGAACTAAAAAGAAATCAAATTTACTACTCAGAAATTTGAATGAAGAACTCGAATTAAAGGTAATAGACAGAACTAAAAGTCTTTTTGATGCTAAAGAAAAGGCTGAAGAAGGTAAAGCAAATACTACAGCCATAATTGAAGGTACAAATAATAGCATTTGGGCTTTTAACCTTAAATATCAAATTTTATATATCAACCATGTATTTCAAGAAGAATTTTTACAATCATTTGGTGTTCTCCTTGAACCTGGAATAAATTTAGTCGAAGCTCTACCCGAATCACTACAACCAATTTGGAAAATCCGATACGATAAGGTAATTGGAAACGAGCAATTTACAACGGAAGATGCTATTTCAACCGATAATGGTATCATATACATTCGGGTATCATTTAATCCTATTGTCAAAAATGGAAAGGTTATGGGTGGATCATGTTTCGGTAGTAATATTACTTCACGTAAAGTTGCCGAAATAGAATTGCAAAAAGCCAAAGAAAAAGCTGAAGAAAGTGATCGTCTTAAATCTGCTTTCCTTGCCAATATGAGCCATGAAATCCGTACGCCAATGAATGGGATACGTGGATTTACAAATCTACTTAAGGAACCTAACCTTAGCGGTAAAGAACAGCAAAAATACATCGATATTATTCAGAAAAGTGGCGACCGCATGTTAAATACGGTAAATGATATTATCGATATTTCAAAAATTGAATCAGGTTTAGTAGAACTTTCAACTTCGGAGGTGAATATAAACGAACAGTTGAAATATTTGCATTCATTTTTTATACCTGAGGCAGCGAAAAAAGGAATCCAGTTTGTATTTGATAATGATATATCAGAAGAGGATAATATACTTATCACAGACCTTGAAAAATTCAATTCTATCATAACCAACCTAATCAAAAATGCTATTAAATTTACAAATCAAGGTACTATTGAATTAGGGTATAATATAAAAAAGGAGAATGGATTAGCAAGAGCGGAATTTTATGTAAAAGATTCTGGAATCGGGATTCCCAAAGACAGGCAGGAAGCCATTTTCGACCGTTTTGTCCAGGCCGATATTGAAGATAAACTAGCAAATCAAGGTTCAGGATTAGGATTAGCCATTTCACAAGCTTATACTGAAATGTTGGGTGGAAAAATATGGGTAGATAGCGAAGAGGGAAAAGGTTCTACTTTTTATTTTACTATTGACTACATTTCTGGGTCTGAATCAAAATCCATTACAAAAAATGATGGACAGATATTGAAAGAGGATAATATAAGTGGAAAGCTGAACATATTAGTTGTTGAAGATGATAAAACATCACAAGATTTGATTTCTATTTTGGTTGAAAAGATTGCTGAAAAAATAATAAACGTAAGCTCCGGATTGGAAGCGGTTAAAGTCTGCCGAAATAATGCAGATATCGATGTGATACTTATGGACATACAATTGCCCGACTTGAATGGATATGATGCTACCCGGCAAATTCGTGAATTTAATAAGGAAGTAATAATTATTTCTCAAACCGCTTATGCCTTGGATGGTGATTATGAAAAGTCAATTGAAGCAGGTTGCAATGGTTATATTTCAAAACCAATTGATAAAATTGAATTATTATCTTTAATTCAGAAACACTTAAAAAAACACAAATAGCGACAGTCTGATTCAAAACAACAATGCAGGAAGTAGTGTTTCTTGTGCAGTTAGTTTTACTGAAGACCATGTAACTAGAACTGTTAGCACAAATGCGAATTTCGGGATGTTTCCTCTATTGCACTTTAAGTGCTTTACACATAATATAATCTCGGTAGATAATTACTGCATTGAAAATACAACAATAGATTTCGTCCCAGCCAGAGGCAGGGACGAGACTAGTTAATTAAAAATGTCAATTAGCACTACAAGTTACTTGACTAAAGCTTCCCACAAAATCTCCACAGGATGAAATGCCACGCGCCCTGTACCATCTTTTATCTGATGACGGCAAGAAGTGCCGGGAGCAGCAATAATGGTTTTCTGGGCAGCATTTCTAACTGCCGGGAATAAGACCAACTCTCCAACTTTCATACTCAAATCATAATGTTCTTTTTCATAGCCAAATGAACCTGCCATTCCACAGCATCCCGATGGAATTTCTTCAACTGTATAATTTTCAGGAAACCCAAGCACAAATAGGCTAGGTGAGGTGGAGGCCAAACTTTTCTGATGACAGTGCCCATGAAGTTTGATGTGCTTTTCTTCTTTTATAAAACTCTCTTTTTTTATTTTCCCTTTCTTCATCTCCTTTTCAAGAAATTCTTCAATCAAAAAGCAGTTTTTCTGTAGATCTTCTGCAGCCTTTCGTAGATCCATGTCAACAAGTTCCGGGTACTCATCTCTAAAGGCAAGTATTGCTGATGGTTCAATTCCCACAAGGGGTTCATTATTAGTAATAATATCCTTCAATAATTTAACGTTCTCATTAGCAATTTCTTTTGCTTTTCTTAGCAATCCTTTTGAAAGAAACGTACGTGCACTTTCCTTATGCTTTGGGATTATAACCTGATAACCTAGTTTTTCCAATAGCATAATTGCTTTTATTCCCGTCTCTGTATCATTAAATCGGGTAAATTCATCATTAAAAAGATTAACTTTTCCATTGGGGAAATCATTATTAACTGAGTGCTTTTTAAACCATTTGTCAAGTGGTTGGTTACTAAGTTTTGGAAATTTTCTCTGACTAGCAAAACCAAGAATATTTGCAGTTAGTCTGGAAAAGAAAGCATTGGTAATAAAAAAGTTAAATAACCATGGCGCATAACTTCCAAGTCTGTTTACAGAAGTAATATTGGCAATAAGTCGGGTTCGGATACTTATACCGTTGTCGTCGTAGTAGTGCTGGAGGAATTCTGCTTTTAGTTTTGTAATATCAACACTTGAAGGACATTCGCTTTTACAGGCTTTACACGACAAGCACAAGTCCATTATTTTATAAATCTCTTTATGATCGAATGGGTTAGGTCTTTGGGAGTTAGTCACATATTCTCTTAAAATATTAGCCCTTGCTCTGGTTGTCTGACTTTCATTTTTTGAAGCCATATAACTTGGACACATGGTACCACCCATTACTTCAGTCTTTCTGCATTCTGCTGTGCCATTACATTTTTCTACTGCTCGCAGAAATCCTTTATCACTGGAAAAATCAAAAATTGTTTCAATTTCCCTTGTTTCAATCCCTGGTTCATACCTAAGTTGGGTATTCATTTTAGGAGTATCGGTAATTTTACCCTTATTGAAAATTCCATCTGCATCCCAGCAGTGCTTTATTTTTTTAATTATCTCATAATTTCGATCACCAATCATTAAAGGAATAAACTCGCCTCTAAGTCTTCCATCACCATGTTCCCCACTAAGTGAACCATTATATTTTTTTACAAGTTTTGCTGTTTCCTCAGCAATCGAATGATAGATAGCGACATCTTCAGTTTTCTTCAGATTAAGGATTGGTCGCAGATGTAGTTCTCCTGTTGCAATATGGGCATGGTAAACACAATCACGATTGTATTTCTTTAATATCTCATCAAATTCATTTATGTATGCTGGCAATTTTGCAGGACTTACAGCAGTATCCTCTACTACTGAAACAGGCTTTGAATCACCTGGCATATTACTTAGGATACCCAATCCGGCTTTTCTCAAATTCCACACTTTGGCTATGTCCTCTCCTGAAACAACAGGATATTCAAAACCAAAACCTTTAATTTTAAGATCAGTAATAAGTTTATCTGTAGCCTCAAGCAAGTTGTCTTCAGTATCTTCAGCAAATTCTACAATTAAAACAGCACCAGGATCTCCCTTAATAAAAAATCTATTTTTTTTATGTGTGATATTTTTCTTCGTCAGGTCCATTATTGTTTTATCCATCAATTCAATGGCCTGAGGATTATGTTGAAGTATGGCAATATTTGCTAGCAAGGCTTCATTAACATCCTTTAAATTGACACATACAAGTATTTTATACTTTGGTGGAAGTGGTATTAAATTAAGTTTAATTGCTGTTGTAAAAGCAAGAGTTCCTTCTGAACCCGCCAATAAATTTGAAAAGTTAAACTGCTTTTTATTGTCTGAAAATATCTCTGTTTCTGCAAGGATGTCAATTGCATAGCCTGTATTCCGGCGTTTTATTTCTTTATCAGGAAATTGATTTCTTATTTCTTTTCGGTTTTCCTCAGAAGAGAGAATATCATAGATGTTTTTGTAAATCAGGTTTTCAAGTTTGTCACCCTTTATTTTAGTAAGAAACTCATTTTTAGTAAGTAGTTTAAAGACAACTTCTGATCCATTACTCAAAATCGTTTCCACTTCCAGTGTGTGATCACGAGTGCTACCATAGATCAAAGACCGTAATCCACAGGCATTATTACCAAGCATCCCACCAATCATACAACGATTGGAGGTAGAAGTTTCTGGACCGAAAAATAAATTATGTGGTTTAAGATAAAGATTTAGTTCATCTAAAATTACTCCCGGCTCAACCTTCACCCACTTTTCATCAACATTTAGTTCAATAATGGAAGTCATATGCCTTGAAACATCAGCAATTACTCCTTTTCCCACTACCTGACCAGCAAGAGAAGTTCCTGCTGTCCTGGGGATAATGGTGGTATTGTTTTGATTGGCAAAATCTATCAGGAGTTTAATATCATCCTTATTTTTAGGATATGTGACAGCAACGGGCTTTTCGCGATATGAAGACGCATCAGTAGCATACATTAATAGTATTGACTCATCAAATAATACTTCACCAGAGAAACTATTCCTTAATCCTTGTATTGCCTTTTTGTCAATCATATTATGCAAGATTAAACAATTTCAAATAAATATTAACTTCTTCCAAGGATAAACCTGCATCTATCAATACTGTTCTTATGCTAATCTGACTAAATTTTTTTGAAGTTAATTTTTGCTCAATCTCAGTCTTTCTTTTATCTGATTCAATAATTTCAACTCCCTCTATTTTTGCTTTTTTAATTCTAAGAGAGCACTTAAGATGTATTTTATCTATAATAATTTCATTGCTATAGTCAAAAGCAGGAGAGTAGCCAAAATTCCAATCCCAGGATTTATATCTTTCCTGCATTAATCTTAAAATTTCATTTTTATCATGTTTTGTAAAACTCCTTACTTCATTGATATTGTAATATTTAAGTAAGTATTCCTTAAGTGTTTGTTTAAATTTAATATAGTTAAAATCATCTGCTAAATGATTTCTTAAATTGGTAACAACTGCTTGAATTGACTTTACCGCTTTATCTTCAAACTTACTGGAAGTTGTATTAATAATACTTTCTAGTTTTTCAAGGTCTGTATCATAAAGAATAGTACCATGATGCAATACACGGTTCTTAAAAATATGAGCAGAATTTCCTGAAAACTTTTTTCCATCTATGGTCAGGTTATTTTTTCCTTCAAATATTGCTTTTATACCTAAATCACTTAAAAAATCTATTAATGGTTTTGTGAATTCTTTAAAATCAATTAAACCTTGATCATTTTTACTTGTCCTTATTATAGTAACATTAAGGTTTCCCGGTCCGTGAAATACCGTTCCCCCTCCTGAAATCCTTCGTATTATTGGGATACGATTATTTATCATAAAGGGATAGTTTATCTCAGAGAAAGCATTTTGGTGTTTTCCCAGCACAACAGAATCCTTGCTTTCCCACAGCATTAAAACATCTTCTGTAAAATTCCTGAGGACGTATTCTTCAGCGGCAATATTGAAATATGGATTTGATTCTGTACGATCGATAAAAATCATATCAATTTTTTAGCAAAGTTAAATTATTGTGCGATGTTTTAGCAGTCAAAAAAAGATTAGTTAAGAAATAATGGTAGAAGAAGATATAATGGAAGCGAGTATGCTAAAAGAATGCTCTGCAAGCGATTCTGAACTAAACAGAGTATAAAAATTCAACAGATTATGTTAAATTAGCACTCTCAAAAACAAATTATATTATGAAAACTAAAAGAATAATTATATGGTTAGCAGTAGTTGCCATATTTAGTGGACTTTATTACGGTGTTAATAGTTTTGCTAAAATATTCAACGGATATGCTGCAAAGGATCTCTGTTCTTGTATTTACCTTTCAGAAAGGGATCAGGCAAGCATAGAGGAAAATGATCTTAAATCATTTTTTGTCAGTCTTCCAACAAATGTTTGGGATGAAGAAAACAGAACAGTCACATCCACTTTTTTGGGAATGGCAAAGCAAACAGCGGTTTATCGTGATGGCTTAGGATGTGCATTGATAAATGATGCAGATATTGAAACCGTAAAAAAACAAAATTATAAGCCCCAGTTCCCAGCCTTTGATCCGGATACAGTATATTGGCCTAATGGTAATAAAAAGCGTGACACCCTGCTAAGTAATATCAATATTCCCAAGCTTGAAAAAGCCATAAAAAATGCATTGAATGAAGGACATACAAGGGGAATTGTGGTTGCCTATGATACTCTTTTCATGACTGAAGGCTATAATAATGGCTTCGATCAAAACACCAGGATTTTAGGGTGGTCGATGACCAAAAGTATAATGAATGCTTTATGCGGAATTCTTGTAAAACAAGGAAAACTAAGTCTGGAAGGGGAGACCCCAATACATGAATGGAGTAATGATGAAAGAAAAATTATTAGTCTGAAAAATTTACTCCAGATGAGTTCCGGATTGGATTGGGAGGAGGATTACGGCAAAATATCAGATGCAACGATTATGCTTTTCAATAAATCGGATGCTGCCAAATATGCAATTACTAGTCCTTTTAAAACTACTCCAGATTCGGAATGGTATTATTCTTCAGGTACTTCCAATATTATTTCTGAAATTATAAAAAGGGCAAATCCATCTTATGACGATTATATCGCTATGCCACAGAATGAACTATTTAATAAAATAGGAATTAGAAGTATGGTTCTGGAACCTGATGCTTCGGGTACATTTGTCGGTTCATCATATGCATTTGCAACACCCCGCGACTGGGCTAGATTTGGCTTATTATACCTCCAGGATGGTTACTGGGGCAATGAGCAGATACTTCCTGATGGATGGGTAGATTTCACAAGGGAGGCCGCAAGTAATTCAAAAGGAGAATATGGAGCTCAGTTCTGGCTAAACCGTGATGAGTTCAGGGAACTTCCTGATGCCCCTGAAAGTATTTATTTTGCTGATGGTTATAATGGACAAAGGGTTTATATTGTACCTACTCACAATTTAGTTATCGTGAGAATGGGGCTTTCAAAGCATGGAGAGTTTGATTATAATAAATTTGTGACTGAAGTTATTTCGGCTTTTGATTAATAGAACACAGATGACACTGATTGGGCGGATTTGTTCAGATTTAGTTGTCTCGTCCTCGTTTTTAACGAGGATGGCTACTTACTTTGTTACGAGGTGATTACAACATCCGCATTGCAAATGCGGACGAGAGGATATAAAATGATGATCCAATAAAGATCGAATAACAAAACTTGGTCGACACAAAAAAAAGCAGACTTAAAAGCCTGCTTCTATAATTTTATTTCTAAAAGAATTTCCTAGAATTTATAAAGACCATCTTCAATAAGTTTGTCTGCAATTTTTCTTCTTGCTTCTTTAACATTAATTGATTGTGCCTTAGTAAGCGTTCCCATTGCATTGCAAAGTATAACTTTTTGTTCACCTTCTGCAAATGACCCAATGGTATCAAAACCTGATTTATAAACACTACTGGAAGTGTCCTGTGTCAGGACGTCAAGGATACTCTTATAGTAACTTATATCTTCTTTAAGTACGAGTTTATCAAGTTTCTCAACTCGAAGCAATGTTGATTCAAGAATATAAATATTCATAATCATATCAGAAATATTCATTAATATTTCCTCCTCAAACATCAATTTACGTTTGAAAGTATCCTGAACTACTGGTAAAAGCATAAGTACTGATTTTTTGAGGTTTTTAATATACGCATATTTTACCTGATAATAATCACCCTTATTTATGTCAACCATTTCCACATCAGCAATATTATCAAGCACCTCCTTAGCTGCTTCAAAAAGATCTATTTTATGCCTTAATCCTTTCTTTAAAGTAGAATCCACTGTTATCAGCCTGTTAATTTCATTGGTTCCTTCAAATATCCTGTTAATACGTGAGTCGCGGTAAGAACGATCGGCTGGTGCTTCAGATGAAAATCCCATTCCTCCATAAATCTGTACCATTTCATCGACAATATAGTCCAATGCTTCCGAACCATAAACCTTAAGAAGTGCGCATTCAGGTTCATATTCCGCAACGCCATCAATATTTGCTTCTCCATAAGTTTTACCATCTGCCAAGAGGTAGTTAATATTGTCTTCCATATCTTTACTAGCACGGTAAACAGCAGATTCGGTGGCAAACATTTTTATTATTTGCTCACCCATTTTATGCTTAATTGCTCCAAATTCTGAGAGAAAGGATCCAAACTGCTTACGTTCGTTGGCATAAGAAACAGAGTGGTTAATTGCTCTGCGCATACTGCCAATTACAGTAGCACCTAATTTAATACGTCCAATATGAAGAATGTTCAGAGCAATACGAAATCCGGTTCCTCTTCTACCAAGTAGGTTTTCTACCGGTACTTTTACATCGTTAAAAAATATCTGGCGTGTTGATGACCCTTTGATTCCCATCTTATGTTCTTCAGGATTCATTGTAATACCTTCCGAATCAGCTTCAACTAGAAACGCACTCAAAACTCTGTCATTATCAATTTTGGCAAAGACTGTCAAAATATCAGCAAAACCACCATTGGTAATCCACATTTTCTGACCATTCAAAATATAGTCTTTTCCATCCTCTGTTAAAACTGCTTTTGATGTTCCAGCATTTGCATCAGATCCTGCACCCGGTTCAGTAAGACAGTATGCTGCAAGTTTATCACCTGTTGCTAAATCAGTTAGATATTTATCTTTTTGTTCATCAGTACCGTAGTAGGCTAGTGGTAACGTACCTATTCCAGTATGAGCCATAAAGGCAACTGAGAATGAATAAGCAGATCCCATGGCCTCATTAGCACGCATATTGGTTAAAAATGACTGCCCAAAACCGGCATATTCTTCAGGAATAGAAATTCCCAATAAACCGAGCTCTCCTGCTTTCTTTAACAGTGATGGCATTAGCCCTTCTTCATGCTCATCAAGAGCCTGAAAATGAGGGACAATTTCTGTTTCCACAAAATCAGAACATGTTTCTGCAATCATATTCTGTTCTTCGTCAAACTCTTCTGGAATGAAAATATCTGTATATTTAACTTCCTTAATTAAGAATTCTCCTCCTCTTATTATCGGTTTTTTTTCCATTTCATTCTATTTTTAAAAAATCTTGGCAAAGATAAAATTTCTGACAATAAAGCAAATCAACTATCAGGGCAAACGCATCTAATTGTTAAACACTGGTAATTAGTCACATATAATTATCTTTTCTTTGTGTTTTTCTTTGCGTCTTCTTAGTGTTACTCTGTGAAATAGTTATTACACAAAGGAACCACAAAGTGATACACAGAGTTTCTCAAAGTAAATATACATCATATATTTTTAGATGCATCTGTCCTGAATCAACTATTAACTCTTAAATCAGATAAGATTTAAACATAAAAAAAGCTGCAGTAAAACTACAGCAGCTCAATTTATTATCTAAGATAATCTATTTCTTAGAATTGATTTTAATTGTTATATCATCTTTTTTAGAGTCATACCCAATATTAATAGTATCACCCTCTTTTAAAGATGTTTTTATAATTTGTTCAGCAAGAGGATCTTCAATATACTTTTGAATTGCTCTTTTTAATGGTCTTGCTCCAAACTGCTCATCCCATCCATTTTCAATAATATAATCCTTAGCTTTTGCGCTTACCTTGATCTTGTAACCTAAGTCAATTATGCGGCCATAAAGGCTTTTCAATTCAATATCGATAATCTTGTGGATAGCATCTCTATCAAGAGAATTAAAAATTACAATATCATCTATTCTATTTATAAATTCCGGAGCAAAAGTGCGTTTAAGAGCATTTTCAATAACACCTTTTGTATGACTTGCTCTACTAGACTTTTTTGCCTGGGTACTGTAACCAACGCCCTCTCCAAAGTCCTTCAACTGACGCGATCCGATATTGGATGTCATTATAATGATAGTATTTTTAAAATCGACTTTACGTCCATAACTATCCGTTAAAACACCATCATCAAGAACTTGCAATAGTAGATGAAAAACATCAGGATGAGCTTTTTCAATCTCATCCAAAAGGACTATTGAATATGGCTTACGCCTAACTTTTTCAGTAAGTTGGCCTCCTTCTTCATAACCCACATAACCAGGAGGGGCACCAACCAGTCTAGATACAGCAAATTTTTCCATATATTCACTCATATCAACCCTGATAAGTGCATCTTCAGTATCAAATAGGAATTTTGCCAGCATTTTGGCCAGGTGTGTTTTACCAACACCAGTAGCCCCCAGAAAAATAAATGAGCCTATAGGTTTATTTGGATCTTTTAAGCCAGCACGGTTTCTTCTAATTGCCTTTACCACTTTAAGTACGGCATCATCCTGACCAATAATTTCCTTTTGGAGTTCTTTCTCCATATTAACCAGTTTGTTGCTCTCAGATTGGGCAATATTTGTAAGTGGAATACCAGTCATCATTGCAACTACTTCAGCAACATTCTCCTCAGTTACTTCCTCCCGGTGTATCTTAGACTCATCATCCCATTTCTTCTTTGCCACCTCAAGTTCGTCGCTATATCTTCTTTCCAGATCTCTAAATTGTGCTGCTTCCTCAAACTTCTGGCCTTTTATGGCAGATGTTTTTTTCGATTTAAGTTCTTCAATTGCACCTTCAAGATTAATAATTTCAGAAGGGACATGAATATTGCTTATGTGAACCTTTGAACCGGCTTCGTCAAGCGCATCAATAGCCTTGTCTGGTAAATACCTATCACTTATATACCTGTTAGTAAGTGTAACACATGCATGAATAGCCTCAGGCGTGTATTTTACAAGATGATGATCCTCATATTTCTCCTTAATATTATTTAAAATTTCGATGGTCTCCTCAGCATTTGTTGCTTCAACTAACACCTTTTGAAACCTTCTTTCAAGGGCTCCGTCCTTTTCAATATACTGTCTGTATTCGTCAAGTGTTGTGGCACCTATGCATTGCAGTTCACCACGGGCCAGAGCTGGCTTAAACATATTACTTGCATCCAAAGAACCTGAAGCATTACCTGCACCAACTATAGTATGAATTTCATCAATAAACAAAATTATATCTGTATTTTTAGTCAGTTCATTAAGTACGGCTTTCATTCTTTCCTCAAACTGACCGCGATATTTTGTGCCGGCAACCAGCGATGCAAGATCGAGAGTAATAATTCGTTTATTAAATAAGGCTCTGGAAACCTTTCTGTCAACAATTCTTAATGCCAAACCTTCAGCTATTGCTGATTTACCTACTCCTGGTTCACCAATCAGAATTGGATTATTT
>Ga0164315_10003907_pt1 | contig 11577 bp, 11 predicted proteins | sample GuaBasSedimGuay6_FD_113737 | JGI IMG/M metagenome (GOLD analysis project Ga0164315, IMG submission 113737) | Subseafloor sediment microbial communities from Guaymas Basin, Gulf of California, Mexico - Guay6, Core 4569-2, 0-3 cm | ecosystem: Environmental > Aquatic > Marine > Hydrothermal vents... | reverse complement strand
TTTCACGGATAGTGTCCATTACCATATCTTCATAGAAGAACCAGTAACTTCCAGTTTTAAAGAACCAGTACATTGCATATATAGCTAGACACCACAGTAAAACGGGTATCGCTGCGTCAAATAATCCTAACAGTGTTTTAAAATAATCTTTCATTTTCTACCTTTTGTAATTTATGATATGAATTCTAATTCATTCCTTAAAGCTTTTTCATCGAGTAAATCTTCAATCTTTCTTCTGATTTCAGGAGATTGACCAGCCGGATACTTTTTAGCTTGCCGACGCTTAGTGACCATATAAGAACATCGGATACAATGGTCGTTATTTCTGGCTCTGATCGTTTTACCGTCTTTACCATGATGATTTCTGCAATCTTTACCTATGTACACGGTATCAGGTAAACCCATTGTACCATCTAAATACTGAAATATCCGCAAACTGTTAGTGGTTTTGCTCATTTTATTATACCATTAAATTTATACACCATCAGTATAACATTTTGAAATATAAAAATCAAATTTCTTTGAAAAGTTGCACCAACAATTCGTTATCTATCTTATCGTTTTTAATGTTTCCTAGCATGATAACAATCAACTCTTTCAGTTCCGGTAATTCTCCGTCTTCGTTTTCCATAAGAACTTCGATCTCTTCTGTATCAGTATCAATTAACGATTGCCTAAGCTCTATAGGGTCATCAAATTTTAAAGTTCTCACATCAAAAGACTTATTAATCAAGCCCTTAACTGCCATATGCTTTTCATAATCCAAAACCATATCCAACACACATCGTATTGATATGTTCTTAGGGTATGTTAATGTTTTAGATTTGAGTTGTGTTAATAGTTTGGTTAGTTTGATTTGTGTAAACTTTGCACCAACATCATAGTTGATATATTTTGTTTCGAGTTTAACATGGTCAAATGTTGCCATGCCCTTATCGAAATCATCTATGTCGGAAAAATCGAAACCAAATGGACTACCAATGTAGTGAATATTATTGTAAGACTGCCTACGATGATAATGTCCAGTAAAGACCCTATCAACGTCCTTAAATAATTTCGGGTCTGCACCGTGTTCCATTTTAACATTGTAATATCCTGTAATGTAAAAATCGTTAAGTTCGAAGTGTCCGAACCACGTCTTACACGTAGAGTATTTAACAATATCTTCAAATTCGTGACGGAATAAGAATGGTGTTAATAGCGAGTCGTGCAACTCAGCCCTAACCTGTGGCTCCGAAATTATGACTAAATTTTCATATTCTTTAAAGATGTTAGCCGAATGTATTTCTCTGGAAAATTTACGATATAGATCATGATTACCTACGAGCATATAGATAGGCATTCCCAAACGGTTCAAACAATCAAACGCTTGTTGGGAATACTTTATCGTTTCTTGGTCTATGGCACTTCTAGTTTCAAACCAATCACCTAAGAATATAACGTGGTCAATTGTAGAATCTGATTCCACTTGTTTACAAAACCATTCGACAAATGCCAAACAATCCTTGTTATGCTGTTCGCTATTGTTTTTTCTACCGTAATGTATGTCGGTAAACATAGCACATTTGTTTAGCATAAGCAGTTAAGAATGCGAAACTATCGCAGCAGTGGCACTACCAACTAACATATATAACCATAACAAATCTTCACCTATTATCGCTTTAGACATCACTACAGCGCAAGCCGCACCCCAAACACCACACATGGCGATACCGTCACCAATTGACATGTTAACCCCCTTAAAATTTTATTCAACTAAAGCCGTATCATAATTCAATTCACTTCCAGTGTCAACAACTTCATCGGAAGAGTAATCACCGTGTGATTTAGCAGCATGTTCTTCCAGATATTTAAAAGAAGGTGTTTGACCATGAGCCACTAGGAGAGCATCACGAATATTTCTATGACGTTTTTCATAGGTAAGATATTGGAGGTATGAGTTGTGAACGCACTGTGTATAGAATGCAAAGGCGTTAGAATATTTTTCAGCGTTGAATTTTCGCCACGCATTTTTGACCAAATTTTCCAAAGCGTTAGACTTCATTTCATTAAAAAACGTGTAACGAGTGAAATCGCCATTTTTAGATTTCTTATATTTGTCACATAAGACTAATAACATCGACCCCAATTTTTCGGTCATGCGCCCGTTAGCTTGGCTTTTTTTAGTTTCTTCGAACAAATCGCTATTGTTGAGGAAATTTTTCTTTCTACGTTTCTTCGGTTTAACCACAGGTTTAACCACAGGTTTAGCTTTACTTTCAACGGTTTCTTCTAATATCGTTTCTGACATGATTAAGTTTGTTCCCTTTATTATTGTTTTTATTGGAATTATAAGACCATTAGTATATCAAAATGTTCAAATGTAGTAAAGTATCAATACTAATAAATAAAGGTGTATTTATAAGGAAAGAAAAATGGCAGATTTACCACAAGACCGCTACAAAGTTAAGTTAGCCTCGATTGCTAACCCAAATGATGTTGTGTTGTTTAACGTAACACCAGAACTAAACGAAACCAGAAACGTGAATTATAAGAATTTAGATTTGATTCACATGCCGGGCAATATCTACGCATATGGTAATTCGTCAACAAGAACATTCAGTTTAGTTGCTAAATTGGTATCCAGAACGGTCGAAGAGGCAGATTTGAATTCCAGAAGATTACAACTTATGAGAAGTTGGACGATGCCTTATTTTGGTCAAAACAATGGGAGCGAAACATATACCTCGAAAGAAACCGCTTCACAGAATAGAGAGGCTAGTAATATCAAGGCGAGTAGAAGCATTTTGGGTTCACCACCAGATGTATTACATCTAACAGCGTATGCAGATGGAACAACGTTAAATTCAACGACTGACCAACCAAATAGAGTTGGGAACTTGTATAAAATACCCATAGTAATCACTCAGCTTACAAATACGTACCCATCTGACCTTACCTATATACCATTATCAACAGGTGAACCGTTCCCAGTTATTATGAACATGGATGTGCAATTAACTGAGTCACATTCACCACAAGAATACAACAAATTCAGCTTACAAGATTTCAAAAATGGAAATCTGGCGCATTTTTAAGGATTCGATATGAACAAAGACGTATTATTAGGAAAAGCATCAAGATACACTCAGGGTGGCTTATCGTATTACAACAAAGCCGGAAAGGTGAAATGGTGGGAACAATATAATTTATCTCCTGCTAATGATGATATACAAGTTGAGGTATTACCAAGATTTGCACAGCGTCCAGACCGTATAGCTTATGAAATATACGGGAAAACGGAATTGGCGTGGGTAGTTTTACAATCTAATCACATTGTAGACATACAAGAAGAACTAACTATAGGAAAAGTGTTAACACTTCCATCACCTAGCAGAATGCTATTTGATATTTTAAACAAAAAAACAGGTGGAGAACTAGAATAATGAGTACCCCTTTAAACGTCTTAGCACAATACCGCACTTACTCATATCACCACATCTTAATGATATGCGATAGTGTTACTACAGCAACTTCGGTAAGCCTAAGCAACAACAGTAGTGGTTCTACAGAATTAAACGAAATCATAAAGAAATCGGTTAATGGACTATATTCATCAGAAGAACGATTGTCTATTGACCCCACTTCGGGTGGAGAATTTGTGGTGATGATTAACGGCTTAACAGACGCGCATTACACGATAGATGAACTCAAATGGGAATCTATCACTGGACAAAAGGGTAATAATAACTCAGGCAACTATACTGCTATGGTTACTGAAGGTGCAATGGTTATCAACGAACCTAAAGGTATCAGATTTTTAAACGATGTCAAGAAAGCTTATGAACTTCTAAGACGTGACCATAATTCGTGTGTTTGGATGATAAAAACCATATTTGTCGGCTATAACGATCATCACACTACAAGCTTACCTGACGCACCAGAATATTATACTAACATACAGCCACTAATATTCACGGTAATCGACTTAGAAGCTGATTTTAACGTGCAGGGTTCCGTATACGACATAAGCTTTGTTAATATCAACAATGGTGTGTCAAAAATGCCACAAATTAACGACATAACATCTACAGTTAAGATGAATCTTACTGGGGATACGTCGCTAAACACGACCATAAACACGTTATTTAACAAAATTAACGAACGCTATGGAATATATTACGATACAGTTAAACAAGATATTATAAGTCAGGGGCTTAAACCATTACCAGTCATATACGAAGTAACCCTATCTAAAGAATATCTCGATGCAGAATATTTAGTTGACGATGTACAACAACAAACAACTAGTGATGGTGTCGAAAAATCAGGCGCAGCTTTAGATTTCAGTAAAGGTATTACCATAGAAAATGCTATCAAAACCATAATGAACAAATGCCCTAAAATAAAACAGGACGCAAAAGGTGACACCGCGACTAAGGATAAATATGGTTTTAAAATTCGATCTATATTAGATTCTAAAAAAGACGCATACATAGTCAAGTATCACATCGAACGTCAAAAGCTGATGTTTAACAACATTTTAGACGCTTCTAAGAGTAATGACCCTGAATTACAAGCGCAGTTAGACAGCAACACGTTAACGCTTGATTACATATACACTGGTCGTAACATAGACATCATCGACTATACGATGAAAATGGAAATGGGATTCATATTCTTCCAACAATTAACAAATGGTAATAATCTTCACAACCAAACAGATGGTAGTTCGCAAGGTTTGGGTAAGGTTAGTGAGGTTTCAGATAAAACACCAGCTAACTATGAAGATCATGAGGATGGTGGTAAGAAAAACAAACCTAAAACTATACCAATCTTCTTTACAAAGAATAACAAAAATCCAGAAACTATCAACACGAAGAATCCTAAAGATGCAGCAGAATTTCAATCGTTATTAAACCGTCATGCTGCCTTAGAAAATATACAAGCTAAAGTGAAAATTCATGGGAACCCAGCTCTTTTAAATTCGATAAATAAAGTACCTAAAGGGTTCGGAAAAGATGAATCACAAAAGGTGGATGCTGACGAAGTGTTCCCATTTTGGGAGAAAGTGCCAGCGTTGTTAGAAATTAACATTATGATGCCAGTTGAAGAAAATGGTGTGGTGATTAATATGGAACAATTTTGGTACACTGGGAAATATTATGTTTTCTCCGTTGCTAACGAATTTTCTGGCGGTCTATTCACTCAGGAATTGGAAATGATTAGTATGCCTAATTCTACACCGGATTCCGAAAACACAAACACTCAATCCACACAGTACGCGGTTGCTAATGAAAAAACTGAACAGATCGAAACAATTAGGAGCAACCCTGACGGTAGTAAGACTAGATTGATTAACGGTGTGCCACAAGTAAAAGTTAAGCCTTATATACCTAAAAAACCCGTAATTTCCGATGGTGAATCCATAGGGACACGCTTATCAAGTTTAAAACAAATTAATACATAATATTATGAAAAGACGTAAGACTAAAATAAAAAACATCACTAGGGTTAGACAGCGTATTACGAAAGAGTTAGAGAACGAAACTCAATTTACTAAATCTACCTTTAGCGGTGTAACTATAGGAACACTCATAGACACTAATGACCCTCAACAAATGGGGCGTGTAAAGGTTTTTTGCCCTATGTTTGGCGATGACCCTGAAGAATCCTTAGATGATGTTCCTTGGTGTATATATTGTTCACCCTTTGGCGGCTCATTGAAAGGTGGGACACGCGGTTCAGAAACCACACAAACAGACGGTAACGTTTCCTATGGTATGTGGGCGATACCTAAAGTTGGTGCTAATGTTATGGTAATGTGTTTAGACGGTAATCCCACTAATAGAGTATGGATAGGGTGTATGTACGATCAATATCTACCTCATACACTGCCACACGGTCGTTATATGGACGATACTTTAGAAGGTCCACTAGCAAGCAACGAGGCTAAAATAGAGCCGCTATATGGTAACGGTGAGGAACAATTTGATAATGGTCTACTTAAAAAGAATACCAGTAAAGAATGGAAAACTCGTGGAGCCGATTCACAGAATACAGCGGTTGATAATGTCAGAACTTCGGGTGCTGGCACGGTTAATAAAATTGCAGACAATACGAGTGGCAGTGAAAACGAGTTGCATCGCGGTTATCCGTTAAGTAGACAGCAACCAGAAATACAAGTTAAAGGGACAAACAACAACGATTCGCAAGGTTACAGCATTACAACACCTGGTTTCCATTCCTTTGCTATGGACGATTCTCAGCAAAATTGTAGAATACGTTGTAGAACAACATCTGGTCATCAAATCATATTAGACGATACTAATGAACGAATTTACATTTCAACAGCTAAAGGCGAAAACTGGATTGAAATGGACCAAGCTGGAAACATTGACATGTTCACTAGTGGCAACTTTTCAGTACATGCGGAAAAGGATATAAATTTCACGGCTGATAAAAAAATTAAGATGTATGCTAAGGATGGCATACATTTGAAATCGGAAGCTGAAATCAAAATACATTCTGAAAAAGAAACGCATTTAAAATCAGACCAAGATATAAAAGTGTTTACTGACATGAATATGAAAGTTCACACCGGATTAAATTACCACTTACAAGCGGACTTAAATGTTTTAGAACACGCTATAGGGGATGTTGTCGTAAACGGTTTAAATGTTTACACCTTGGCTACTGGTGGCAATTTTGTTAACGGGGCTAGGGTTGACCTTAATATGAGTGGGAGCTTACCTAATATAGTTACAGATCGTGACCCAACATTAACGATACCATTCACCGAATACGCTTATGTCCCATCTAAGGTTCCCGAACATGAACCTTGGGGTCGAATTGCAACTACAGAAGGTTTGGTTCGTAATGAATCACAGTTCTTACCTAACGTTTTGGACGGTTTAGGCTTTCCTGGTGGTATTTTAGCTATCAACTTGGAACATAGTTATGATAGTGATAGTGTTGGGAAAAGTGAACGTGGGACTACGTTTAGTCGTGGCGAAAAATGGAGAAGATAAATGACATTGTATAAAGGATTTTCAACGGCAAACTATAAGGCTAACGGGTCATTCTCATTAACTGATATAGAAATAGTAAAACGAGATATATTATCTCATATTTGGACTAGAAAGGGCGAAAGAGTCATGATGCCTAATTTTGGCACAACTTTACAAGACTTAATGTTCGAACCATTAGATAATACGACCGTTAACACAGTAAGGGAAGAACTCATAGAAGTTATAGAACATGACCCTCGCGTTCAATTGTTGAATATGGACGTTCAGCCAGTTCACACGGATAGTGCGATTTTGGTCATTATAACTCTACGTTATATAGAATTAGATATAGTCGATACCATCAACCTTAACATAACGTTTGAAGATTTATAATTTTTTTGTGCCATTTCCATAAATATTGTTAGTAGAAATAACAATTAATGTTGATGTGATGTCCAACACATTCTGCGGCACAAAAGGGATTTTAAAAAACAAACAATAAAACATTATAAGGAAATATCATGGCATCATTAGTAAGTGCAGGAGTATCGGTAACGATTACGGATGAAAGTTTTTACATCCCTGTAGCAGCGTCTACAGTTCCATTATTTTTCATCGCCACAGAAGATGAAAAGCTCCAAACTGACGGAGAATCAGAAGCGTTAGGAACTTTCGAGTTCGACGTAATTAGAACTATCACATCACGTAAACAATCTTTAGAATTGTACGGTTTGCCAAACTTCTTAGAAGACACATCTGGTAATCAATTTCATGGTGATGCTAGAAACGAATACGGATTATTTGCATTAAACAACTTTTTAGGCGTTGGTGACAGAGCATTTGTTATCAGAGCAAACGTCAATCTTAACGACGATCTTTTAGACGTTAGAACTATGTGGAATGCTAAAGTACAAGAAACTTCAATATTGTTAGAAACATTGACCACCGAATACATTAACGAATTCAATATCATTAACGGTTATATCCCTGGTGACGCAAGTTCAGGTTTCCAAGACGTAAATTACACGAACCCAATCGTAGGTGGTGATTTAACTACCGTAGCGGCTGGCACATACGATTTTCAAATTAACGTGGATGCTGGTGGTTTTGTAACTGTTAATATCATACTTGCTGGTGGCGAAACATATGACGACGTTATCAACCTTATTAACATAGCTTTAGTTAGTTCAAGTGTTTCTATAGCAGTTGGTAATTTAAGATTTACTGCTAACTCTTCGGGGGCAACTTCCACAGTGTTATTAAACAACGGTACAGTTAACGATTTATTCGTTGCGTTACCAGGTTTAATAGCTATCGAACCTGCTGAGGCTGGCGCACCTTTATTCAAAGAAACTGTTACTGGTTCTGAACTTATTTCATTAACGGTAGAATCCGCAACCGAGTTATTCACATCTTTCTCGTTTACCACTTTAGAAGATGATTTTTTCGATGATGCTACATTAGCACCTTTAGACGTTTTTGCTAACGGTTACGACCAACCTGCAACAACTACATATATAGGTTTCAATGGTAGCGTTGCTGACTGGGTAACAAACCTTTTAGGTTCTTTTATTTTAGATGAATTTTTACCATCAGAAGGTGGGAATCTTTTCATCGCCAACGCTGATGATTTTCAGTACACCAAAGAATTTAAAAACGGTATAAGCTTAGGGGCTAACGATGCTGCTAGACGTGTTGCTATTACTACAGCACTTCAAGCTACTATCAATAGTAACGAAGGTATCCGTTCAGAAAACTTCGAATATAACTTAATTTTATGTCCTGGTTATCATGAGGTGGTTGATGAAATGGTTGCTCTTTCTATAGATATTATGGAAGAAGCTTTTGTTATTGGTGATACACCTTTCAACATGAACGCAAGTGAAGTGGTTGCGTGGGCGAATACTGCTGGTAGACAAACATCGCAACATTTAGCTTATTACTACCCTCAGCAATTAGCATCTAATTTAGATGGTAAAGATGTTTTCGTTCCTGCTTCAAGCACAGCTATCAGAACTTTCACTTACAGTGATGATGCGTCTGAATTGTGGTTTGCTCCTGCTGGTACTCGTCGTGGTTTAGTTAGTGCGGTTTCCGACATTGGTTATGTTTCTGGACAATTAGGTAGTGCCACAACTTTTGAGCAGTTACACCTTAATCAAGGGCAACGTGATGATTTATATAAGTTTGATACTAATCTAAATCCTATCGTATTCTTTCCTGGTCGTGGTATTATTGTTTGGGGTCAAAAAACTTCTGCACCGGATGCTTCTGCAATGGACAGAGTTAATGTTTCCCGTTTAATGAAGTACATCAAACGTCAACTACGTAAAAACACTTTATCATTTGTGTTTGAACCTAATGACCAAATCACAAGAGATAACCTTAAAGCATTGGTTGATAATTTCTTAGGTGATCTAATCGTTAAACGTGGTTTATATGATGCTGTTACTGTTTGTGACGAATCTAATAACACACCTGATCGTATTGACCGTAACGAATTGTACATTGATGTAGCCTTAAAACCAGTGAAGGCGGCGGAATTTATTTATATACCAATTCGTATTGTTAACACTGGAACTGATATATAACAATTTGTTACATATCACACTTAAAGTAATATCTTAGATTTTTACGACTTTAAGTGTTTGACAAAAAACCTATCCTGATATATAATCATGGTAGGTTTTTTTATGAGTAACAATATGTATTCAAAAGATTTATTAGATTTAATCAACGATAAAACAGTTAAACGTCCTAGTTCAAAATGCAAAGAAGGAACATACTTAGGAACTCTTCTTAGAAACGAAACTGATTTTTTAGACAATGACCCCAAGTTAGCGGTTCGGTTGTGGTATATAAAAAATGATATTTATGAACAAGTTAAATGTCCGCATTGCTCTAAACCAACAAACATTAAAATCAATAAAGATGGTGACAGAATCCAATTTTGTTCATTAGTATGTCGTTCAGCCAGCAAAGATGAATCGGGTTTAACTTTAGCTAAACGAAATGGTCTTAAACAATCTGTAACTAAAAAAACCATAAACCAAGTGACAGGAACCTCTATCGCACAGGATGCTGCGGCAAAAGCTGCTAACACCATGAAAATTAAAGACATTGATGGAACGTCGATATATGAGAAAGCTGCACAGAAACAGTCCGCAACAAAAAAAGAAGGTTATTATCCAGCTTGGAATAAAGGCGTTCGACACACACAGAAATTCAAAGACCATTTGTCCTATATACGAACAGAGCTATATGCTTCTGGTGAACTTGTTCATTGGAACACAGGGAACGAAACTTCTCACGAAACTAGAAACAAAATTCGTCAAACTTTACTAGACCAAGAACTATCTATGTCCGACGAAAGTAAAATATTAAGAGCTAAAACAATGAAAACACTGGTAGATAATGGTTGGGTGTATCCTAGCCAAAGACCAGAATTAATAAAGGCTAAACAAGATTTAGCCTTGAAAAAATATAATAGGTTATCGAAAAACCAAACACATATATCAGATGATGCTTATATTAAATTAACAAACAAAGATTGGTTATATAATGAGCATGTGGTGTTAGAAAAAACATTAACTGAAATATCTAATGATTTGGGGGTCAATGGGACTACGCTAGGTAGACACTTACATAAGTTTGGTATAGAAACACACAATTTTCAACAGTCTATGGCAGAAAAGGAACTGTTTAACTTCGTTAAATCTATTATCTCCTGTAAAGTCGTAGCTAATACACGCTCTATCATATCACCCAAAGAGTTAGATATTTACATACCATCTAAAAGTATAGCAATCGAATACTGCGGTTTGTTTTGGCACAATTCTTTAATATTAGGGAACACTTATCACGCAGATAAGCTTAAAATGTGCATCAACCAGAAGATAACCCTAATAACAATTTTCGAAGATGAATGGGTTAACAACCGAACCATAGTAGAGGGAAAGTTGAAGTCTTTGTTAGGTTGTGACGATAGAAGTGTTATATATGCTAGAAAATGTATAATAGATACAGTTAAGAAGTCGGACAAAAAAGAATTTTACACAGTTAATCATATACAAGGTAATACTAACAGTTCAATAGATTTAGGACTGTTTTATGATGGAATACTAGTAGCGTGTGCATCGTTCGCTATCAAAGGTGATGGTGTTTATGAATTGGTCAGATACGCCACTTCACAGCGCATAACTGGCGGTTTATCTAAGCTTTTAAAAAACTTCATAAAGTTGTATCAACCATCTGAAATTATATCATTTGCCGATTTGCGGTGGAGTGTAGGTGATATGTATTATAAAAGTGGGTGGGAATTAGAAAAGATAATCCCACCAGATTATAGTTACATTTTTGGACAAACAAGAAGTCATAAATTTAATTTCAGACATACTAGCGGATTAAAATATTTACCTAAGTACGATTCAAAATTGTCAGAAAGTGAAAATATGTTAGCGCATAACATTCACAAAATTTATGATTGCGGAAAGATGAAATTCATCTACCGTCGTCATAATAGCTAAGGGATTCTTTAGCGGCTTCTTCTGGATTAATAACTGGGTCATCATCATAATGAGTGTCTACA
>Ga0164315_10003906_pt1 | contig 11577 bp, 8 predicted proteins | sample GuaBasSedimGuay6_FD_113737 | JGI IMG/M metagenome (GOLD analysis project Ga0164315, IMG submission 113737) | Subseafloor sediment microbial communities from Guaymas Basin, Gulf of California, Mexico - Guay6, Core 4569-2, 0-3 cm | ecosystem: Environmental > Aquatic > Marine > Hydrothermal vents >... | reverse complement strand
TTTACTTTCCCAACTAATAATCTGAACAATTGTTTTATCATACTTAATAGTTTTTACACACCCCTTGCCGAAGGTATCCCTTTGGGAAAATCCCCTCTCGAGAGGGGACTTTTTTATACCATTCCTAGAGTGAAATGTCTTGAATATCCCCTCTTGAGAGGGGAAGATGCGCAAGCATCAGGGGTGTGTTCTTGCTTAAGTTGACATCATTTCGTTTCAACTTAGGACTATTCTGATATATAGTTTTTTAAAACATAACTATAAAAATTTGCCATATATAAAAAAGCCTCTAAAACAATATTGCTCTAGAGGCTTTATTTAAAATCTATTAGATTTTAAATTTAATTATTTAAACTATCTGCAGCATTTTTTGACTTGGCTAATTCTTTATAACGAGTCACAATTTGTTTGACATTTGCATCGCCAGGAATTTGTTTCTCAAGTCCTGAAAACAATTTAACTAATTTATCGTAATCTGCTCTGTTCTCGTAAATATCTCTTAAAATTACATAAGGGTTATACTGTCGTTGGAAATCACGTGGATTTGCTTCCAAACGAGCAAGCATAATTGGTTCTAAATCTATAACCAATGCTGCATATTGTTCAATACCTCCAGCAGAATAGTAGAGATTTGAAATATCGTATAACAATTCATATCTTAATTCAATATTTGCTCGTGGAAGTTTTTTCTCCATTTCGTCAAGAGTTTCAACTGCTTTTTCCTTCTTTCCGTTATCCAGATAGTAAATTGCCAATCGTAAAAACGAGTTTCTGTAATTCTGCGAAAGCCGCTGATGATTATCATCCAAGAATACTGTTGGGTCATCTAAACCTCTAAATTTAAACCCAGTTTGATAAGAACGACTATACTCTTCAGGTTCATTAAATAGCTGCTCTCGCATTAAGTCTTCATTTATGTAATAGCTTTTAGTTTTTCTTTTCTTCGGTACCAATCTAAAAGCCATTCCTTCCATTTGCAAATAATCTTCGAGTCCTATTCGACTATTTTCTGAACATGTTACAGCATAATAAATTGGTCGTTCCCAATTTGTTTCTTGAATAAGATCTAGAACTACCAAATCCTGAACACGAACAACTTTAATATTTCCATATGATGTGGTATTATTCATATGCCAACTAATGTTTCCTTTATTTGTAATAGCTGTATCCGTAACTCCAGCCTCAGCAAATACAGATTGAGGAACAGAAAGGCTCATTGTTTGTGGTTCCCAACGTTTTGGACCAATCCTCTCAACTTCTCTATCACTCATTGAGATAGCAACTTTTTGACTTCCATAAGGCGCAGTGTTTTTAAGCTGCTTAATATACCAAGGTGTATTTAATAAACTTAAGTTTGCAATTCTTACATCACGTCTAACTCCTTCAACATCTTGTAAATACCAGAGTGGGAAAGTATCGTTATCACCATTGGTAAATAGAACGGCATTTGGCGCAACTGATTGCAGTAAGTTGTAAGCGTAATCCCAAGGTATGTAGTTTCTCGATCTATCGTGAGTAAAATAGTTTGATGTATACATTGTTACTGGTACCGCAACAAATATAAGTGCCAACACAAAGATGTAAACTGGTTTAAGTAATGTAGAATTTTTAAACTGAGTTACAATAAAATCTAAAATTCCTCTTGTTCCAATTGCAATCCAGATTGAGTAAACAAAGAATGCACCTACATAAAAGTAGTCACGTTCTCTCGGCTGAGGCTGCTGTTGATTCTGATAAAACACAGTTAAATATCCAAGGAATATAAACATCGCCATCAAGACTGAACCCATTTTCCAATCTCGCCGGAATTGATAATAAATACCAAAGAGACCAATTAAAAATGGAATTGCAAGCAATTGCCAAAAATGAACTCCAGCTCCTTGTTTGGTACCTTTAATCTTACCAGTAACTGGATCTTGATGAAAACGTCCTATATAATTCCATCCAAGATATCTATTAAACATGTGATGCATCTGGTAGGTCCAGAAGAAATCTAAATCACTACTGTAGTTTTTGTAAATTCCCGTTTGATGTCCTTCTTGTGAAAAACGTCTTTTAAAAGTTGGGAAATCTCCATATTGCTCTCTATTCATATAAGAGTGGAACTCTGACATCGTTTTTGGATCGTTCAAATTTATCGGAGTATCTTGATTAGCTCTAATCATAATCATTGCATAAGTAGAATATCCAAGCAAGATAAATAGTGCGCTCTTTGCAATTAAGTTTGTAGTAGCCTTATTGCTTTTTTGAGACCAAAAAATTATGTATCCAATTACTGCAAAAATTGCGATGAAGACAGTAAAGTTCATCACAAAATCATCACCACTTAAATTGTAAATAAGCTTTGGAATATATTTTACAAACCCCGGGTAAACAGACATCAGAACCACACCACCAATTATAATTGGAAGATAGAATGAATTTTTTCGGAAGATTTTTTTCCACATTGCCCCCATATAAACAACCCAGAATAATCCAACCAGAGTAACAAATCGTAAATCGAAAGCTTTGTATTCATCAGGGTTTGGCGCTGATGAACTAGTTGCAAATGCCCAAATAGAAACTGCTATTACAATGGTTCCTGCTGCTTGATATAAAAACAAAAATGAGGTTTTTTTAAGGACTAACTCATCACTTAAATATTTACGGAACATTATAATCATAACTATTGGAACCAACGCCAATACTGACATTAAATGAACTCCTATTGAGAGCCCAATTAAATAAGCAATCATAATTAAGTATTTTTCATTATCGGGTTCATCAGCTTTTTCATTCCATGTTAGAATTAACCAAGTTACAAAGGCAATAAAGAAAGTTGAGAACGCATAAACTTCTGCCTCAATTGCATTGAACCAAAATGTATCTGCAAATGCTAAAGATAAAGCTCCAACAGCTGCTGAAACATAAGTTCCTATTGGTCCAAGCAGTGTATCATATTTATTTTTATTGTAATTTTCGATTAATTTAACCGCCGATAAATAGAGGAAAAGAATTACAAAGGCACTTGAAAAAATAGAAATTGTATTTACCCTAAAGGCAATATTCTCAGCAAATGGTATCATTGATAACAATCTACCAATAAGTATAAAAAATGGTGTTCCTGGTGGATGGGGTACTTGTAGTGAATATGATGATGCAATAAATTCACCACAATCCCAAAAAGAAACTGATGGTTGAGCAGTCATAAAATATGTTGCTGCTGCAATTAAAAACACTATAAATGCTATAATTCTGTGAATGTTTTGTTGACTCATTCTTTCCTCATTTTGTCAAATTACAATTTTAATTTTTCTTGAATAGATCATCCAGATTTGGTTTCTTTCTATTAACATAATACTTAGTATAAAGTTCCTTAAGTTTTCCAAAAGAGATTGAATCTAAATCCTCTTCATCCTTGTTACGTTTTACGGTAGTACTAAAGAAAGTCCGTTCCTTTTCATCCATTTTGTTTTCATATCTTTTAAGTGCTTCAATGAAATTCTTTTGGTCTATGTAACTACTCATTAAATATCTCTTTTATTTAAAAAACAGAATGTTAAATATATGAAATTATTATCTGTTTTAGGATTGTTAAAAGACTTTTCGACGAGGAAGATTCAACAATAAAATTGCACACAGATTACTCCAAAGGTCTGTGAGACTCCTACGGAAAATGCCCTCGGCACTAATTTGTGCTACAATACTATTTTAATATTAATTGAATCACTTTAATTCAGGATACCATTCTTTTACTTTTTTAATAAAATGTTCTGCCGATGCTTGCCACGAAAATTTTAAAGACCATGATTTTGCATTGCTGGAAAATTCTTCTAGTTTCTCTTTGTTATCAAACAACTCAGAAATTCTATCAATTAACTCCCCCTCATTCCCAATTTCAACTAAGTACCCAGTTTTACCATGTTGAATTGAATCTCTGAGTCCTGGAACATTGGAGCCAACAACTGGAGTACTCATTGCATTTGCCTCAATTACAGTAATTCCCCAACCCTCTTTCATTGCCATTGTTACAAATACCCAAGCTCTCCCAAGCAATTCTGCTTTTTCGTCTTCTGATAGATACCCTAAAAATTTAACAGAATCGGATAGACCTTTATCAGTTACATATTTCTTAAGCTCTTCGGTATGATCTCCAGTTCCACCAATGTGCAATTCAATATCTGGATATTTCTCTTTTAATTTTGGAATTACATCTATAACCAATTCAACTTGCTTATATCGCTTTATTCTTCCTACGTATACTAGCAGTGGTGTTTCAGACTTCTTCACTTTTGTTTTTTCAAATAGCTCTTGATCAATAGCATTATAGAGAAAATCTATTTTACCTTCTGGTTGCCCCATTTCGACTAATTCTTCTTTAGTACTTGTAGATACAGTAAACAATGGGGTTTCGCTATAATATTTTGGAATCAATTTTTTGTTTCGAGATATGTAATGAGCCATATGTGTTGGAATTTCTTTATACAATGTATTGCCATGTATGTGGTGTACAATTCCAACAATAGGTTTACTTATATATGTTGGCGTATTCATTGGAATTTTAGAAATGTCATCAACAATCAAATCATAATTATTTTTAACTAAATGTTTTTTGTAAAACCATCTAAAGGCATATTTAAAAATGAATTTGCTTCCAACTCTATATATTTTTATTCCATCTATTGTTTCTTCTGGTTTTGCATTAGGAAATGAATGTACAACAAGAGTTACCTCATGTCCCATCTTAACAATTAATTTGAAGATTTCGTGAAAGTGAATTTCGGCACCACCCATTTCTGGATTTTTAATACACCGCCAATTTGCTGCAAGTATTTTCATCAGTTTACCTGTTCCGCCTTTTCTTGCGGAATAATTTTATATTTTTACTAAACATGAAGAGAGTGATTAGTAGAATTTGTTATCAATTATTATTTTTGTTCACTAAATTGTTTGTGTAGTAATAAAATAATTCAACTCAAAATATATAAAAAACCGCACTTAGTAAGTCTGTTTTTTGGAAAGTGAATTTATAATATGTCAAGGGAAAAGAGCTTCGAATCTTTAGTCTCCATAATTTTGCCTACATATAATCGCGAGAAATATTTAAATCGGTCGATAGATTCTGTTCTCAATCAAACATACAAAAATTGGGAGTTGCTAATTATTGATGATGGAAGTAGCGACGAGACTTTATCGCTAGTAAAAAATTATTTAAATCAATTTTCAAACATCCGATATTTCTTTCATGAAAACAGAGGCGCAGCATATTCAATGAATATTGGAATGCAAAACAGCAGAGGAAAGTTTATCACATTTCTTGGAAGTGATGATGAATACCTAGCTAACCATTTAAAATTGCGTGTTGAATATTTAGTAGAAAATGGGAACGTTGACTTGCTCCACAGTCCGGCTAAAATAATTGGAAACGAATATGTTAAGGACAAAAATGACAAATCAAAAAAAATCCATTTAGATGAATGTGTACTTGGAGGAACCCTGTTTGGCAAAACAGAAGTATTCCAAAACTTAAATGGTTTTAAAGAGGTGAATTACAGTCCAGAATCAGAATTTGTTGAACGCGTAGAAAAAATTTACAGAATAGAAAAATTCAATTCAAAAACATATATATATTACCGAGATACCCCTGATGGAATTTGTAATAATATGTGAGTTTGTTCTGTCATTGCGAGCCAGCCTTGCCGCTAGGCAGGGAGTCCAATCTTTACTGGACGACAGCTTGCCCCGATTCTTTTTATCGGGGTGGCAATCTCTCAAAGATTGTCCCATAGGGATTCTTACAGAGCTTCGCTAAAAGAAGCTCGCAATAACTTTGATAGAAGCTAACCTTTAGCCACTTATAACTTTTAACTTAAAACGCTTCTTCTAGCGAAAAATATATTCCACTAGTATTATTTCCAAAGCCTATATCCATACGTACATTTAATCCCTCTTTTTCATCAAACACATAACGCAATCCTACTCCGTAGGAATATTTAAATTGCGTCAAATCTAATTGACTAAATCTACTCGCAACATCACCCATCCCGAAAAATGCGACAGCACCAATACGGCTCCAAATAATTTTTCGGTATTCTATTTGCCAAGTTAAATATGCTTCATCTCTATATCTACCAAAGAAATATCCTCGCATTCTATTAGGACCACCAAGAGCAGGTAATTTAAAAAACGGAACGTCTCCTGAAGTAGATTCAGCATATATTTGTCCTGCAATAATATGAGAATTCCCCAAATCATGGTATCTTCTAAAATCGACTACCATTCTATTATAAGTAAAATCACTTCCCCAACCTTTTCCATTAAAAATTATACGTACTTTAAAAAAACCATTCATAGTTGGAAAGAAAATATTATCTCTATGATCGACTATTAGCAGCACTCCAAATCCGGAAGTATTTCCACCGTTGGAGCCAACTACTTCATTATTAATCAATTCACTGTTTTCACGTTTATCTATCATCTCATTAATTGTGTACTCATAAATTAAACCAACGTGTAGTTTCGAAATTAAACCTGTCTGAGAACTAAGCTCTGTGTAGAATCTAAAAAGACCCATTTCATATTCTGGGTTTTCAATTTCTGGAGTATTGTTTCCAATACCATAAAATTTAGCAATTTCTTTGCTGTAAATAAATTTTGATTCACTTATTACTTTTGCAGCCCCTCCAAAATATAGAGTTGGCATTGCTGAAACAGAGTATTGACTATTAGTTGTGTAATATGCAGAGAGTTGCACTTTTGAAGGTTGCAAATCTTTTTCAAACCCTAACCTGGAGTACACTAAACCACCAGCACCAACAGCAAATTGCGTTTCTGGAGTATAAAATGCCATTGGATAATATGCGTATTCAATTTTTCTTGATTTGCTTGAGTCTGGATTTTCTTGAGCAAACAATTGAGATATTGCGAGTAGAAGTCCAATTATAATAATGCTTTTTTTCACTTGAAATCTTGTTATAAGTAATGAACCTAAAATAAGAAAATATTCTTCTAAAATTAAATTAAATACTTATCCAAAATTTCTTGAGGGATGCGTACTGGTCTTAGATTATTGATATTTATCAAAGTAAAATTACCATATCCATCAGCAATTAGTTTATTGGTAAATTTATTGTAAATCCAAAAATTTGCTTTTACTTGCGCACCGTTGAATGAGTCAACTTGAGTCTTTACGACTGCAATATCACCCAACTTTAACGCCCTTTTATAATTAATGTTCATATTGGAAGCCACCCAATTAAATCCCATTTCTATAAATTCTTCCATCGAAAGTTTGTAGCATCTACCCATTTGATCGTAACGTGCAGCAAGAAAATAATCAAGATATTTTGTGAAGTGGACATGGTTATTCATATCAATATCATCAGGGCGTACAATAATTTCAGTTGAAAAAACAGAATACATATTTTACCTCAATTACAATTTTATTCCATAGGTAGTATTTTCAAAAACTTGAAGGTTTGATATGATACTTAAAAACCTCAGTTCAGTTGTTTGGTAAATTCTAAAATTTTTCATAATCACCGAGTGTTATTTCATCTCATTCACTCCTGAACCAATATAAACCCATATTATTTTTAAAACAAAAATACTCCTTTTTTGAAGAAATATCTTTATCTTTACTCATCATTCTCGAAAATAATTATAAAAAATTAAATTATTAATTAACTTAATATTATTAGAGTATCTATGGAAAGCACTGAGGGATTAAGCAAAATATTTATTGTTGATGATGAAGAACTTAATTTAAAATATTTTAAGCGAATTCTATCGGATAAATATGAAGTAATAACCACAACCAATTCTGGAAATTGTTTGCATATAATCAAGGATGTGGAACCAGATATTATTTTATTAGATGTACACATGCCTGTAGTAAATGGGTTTGAACTCTGTAAATTAATTATGGATGATGATGAAATAAAAAACATTCCAGTAATTTTTGTTAGCTCACTAAGAACTCCAGAACATGTTAAAATTGGATTAGAAGTAGGAGCAGTAGATTTTATTGGAAGACCAATTAATAAAGTTGAGACTTTTGCGCGTATTAAAACTCATTTAACAATAGGCAATCTTCAAAAAGAATTAGCTGTTGCCAACAATAAACTTAGTACGTTATTAACAACTAAAACAAAAGAATTTCACAAAGAAAAAGCCCTAAAAGAAAAATCAAATTCTGCACTTTTAGAAAGTGAAGATAGATTTAGAACTATTTTTCAAAGTATGCCTGAAGCCATAATTATAGTAAGTGTTGAGACTGATGAAATTATCGATGCAAATCCAGCAAGTTCTATGCTTTCAGGATACCCATACAACGAATTAATTGGAATGAATCAAAAGGACATTTTACAAATTTCCAACGAAATAAATAGTGAAAATTATTTTCAATATCACAAAAACTTTAAAGCTGATGCAGATATTAAAATTTCCTTCAACACTTTAATTTGTAAAAATGGGGAAAACATTCCTGTTCAAAACTCTAACAATACAATTCTAATGGAAGGTGACCTTTATAATTTCGCAGTAATATTTAATTTAAGTGATCAGAAAAATTTTGAAAAAGAATTGGAAAAAGCAAAAAATGATGCTGAAGATTATAGTAGAATAAAAGGATTTTTCCTAGCAAATATGAGTCACGAACTTAGAACCCCATTGGTTGGTATACTTGGATTTTCAAATATACTAGAAGAAGAAGTTAGCGACAATGGCCTTAAATATATGGCTCATTCAATTACTACTAGTGGCAAAAGATTGTTGAACACACTTAAAGTAATATTAGATTATTCTGATCTCGAAAATTTTAGAAAAAATCCCAATTGGACTAAAATTAATTTGAATGAAATTATTAGCGGCGTTGTTGAATCATTTAGTGACATATATAAAAAGCAAGGATTGGAAGTTATTACAAAGTTCGAAAAAACAGATATAGTTATTACTGCTGATAAGACTTCCATAACTGAAGCTATCTCACAACTATTTAATAATGCAATTGTATATACCCAATATGGAAGCATAACCCTTGGACTTAAAACCGAAAAAACAGAGGACACCAATTATGCCATTATATCTATAGAAGATACTGGCGTTGGAATTAGTGAAGAGAAATTGAATTCTATTTTCGAAGATTTTAGACAAGGAAGTGAGGGTTATTCCCGTGCATACGAAGGTTTGGGGTTAGGACTTGCTCTTGTTAAAAATATTATTGACTTACATTCCGGAGAAATTACTGTAGAGAGTAAAGTAAACGAAGGTTCTCTATTCAAAATTAAATTAGAGATTAAAACAGAGAACCTAAAAAAAATTCAATCAGATACTTATTATCAGTAACTACTAGCTTCAGAAATTATAGAGCCCAAAAAGAAGAAAATGCCTATTATATATATTAAGGCTATAACTATTCCAACAATAATTATAATTTTGTGAATTCTAAAAAACTTTGCTTGAAGTTCAAATCCACGACGTAGGGAATTTGAATCGTTTGTGCCTTTAAACGAATTTAACTCATCCGCAGCTTCACGTAGGCGTAAGCCAGAAATTAGAAGAGGTATTCCAATTACAGCTCCAATAATTGAGAGTGATGTTAAAACACCATAAATTATGTAAAACATCCCAAGAAATTTCATGTCTGAAGTCATTCGCGAAAACATTGTACCAAATATACTCATGGGTTTTGGTTGTACCGGAATATCATCAATTTTTATTTCATTAAAATCTTCCATCACACCTCCAATTATCTATTTGAAAATCAAAAAAAAACAAATTAACTTGAAACTTCTCTCCTCAACCAATGATCTATGATCATTCTCATAAAATTAATATTAATAGGTTTGGCAATATAATCATTCATTCCTGCAGTCAAGCACTTTTCCCTGTCTTTCATACTTGAATGGGCAGTAACTGCAATAATAGGAATATTTGATGTTGGAGGTTTTAAAGCTCTAATCCTTTTTGTACTTTCCAAACCATCAAGCTCAGCCATCTCCACATCCATTAATACAAGGCTAAAACTATTTGTTTTAACCGCTTCAATAGCATCATATCCATTTGAAACTGCCTCAACAACATACCCAGTCTGTTTTAATAATTTAAGTTCAACTTTTTGACTAATTGGATTGTCTTCTACCAATAAAATCCGCTTAACATCAGAGCGCGGTTGTTCAGTAAAATCTGAAGATTTCACTTTCTCATCAACTACACTTTTAGCATCTCCATTTTTAGGAGTTAATTCTTCAGTTTTTTCTTCTATAACTTCTTTGCTTTCAGTGTCAACCAATTCAAATTGACTATCATTTTTGGAATCACTTTTATCTTCTATCTTTTTTCCTGCAGGAAGCTTAAAATTCTTTGTGGTTTTAAAGAGAGTTGTAAATTCAACAATAGTACCTTTTCCTAATTTGCTTTTAATAATAATCTCACCATCCATCAGTTTAACTATTTCTTTGCAAATCATTAATCCAAGACCACTACCATCTTTTTTATTCCATTTTTTTGCTTTTACTTGCGTATAGGGTTTAAATAGAATTGAAAGTTGTTCCTTTGGAATTCCACATCCAGTATCTTTTACTGTTGTCTTTATAGAGACACTTGATTCTCTAACTTTATCAATCTCAACTATAATATCAATGTTGCCAGCTTCAGTATATTTTACAGAATTGACCAGAATATTTATCAACACTTGGCGGTAACGAAGCGCATCACCTATTACCTCTGAACTTATCTCATCAGAAATATTCGTTGTAATTTCAATATTGCTATTTCCACCAGCTGGTAATGCAACGGCTTTAGCTTTTTCAATCTCATGTGAGAGGTTAAATTCATCTTCATCTAACTCTACTTTGCCAGCTTCAATTCTAGAAATATCTAAAATATTATTAATAATTTCTAATAACGAATCAGCAGAAATGCGTGCATTGTGTGCAAAATCTTGAAGCTCCTCTTCATTGTCAAATAACTTTTGCTCAATCAAAGTCAAAAATCCAACAATTGAATTTATGGGGGTTTTAATCTCATGAGTCATATTTGCCAAATACTGGCTTTTAACATTTTTAGTATAATTTGCTTTGTATACTTGTGATGTTGCAGATTTTTCTTTTTTTCGTAGTTCTTTAAGTTCTTGATCTAAATCTTTGTTCTCGCTCTCTAAACCGTTGCTTTTGCCCTCCAAGTCTTTGTTCTGGTTCTCTAAGTCCTTAATCTTGCTCTCTAAGTCTTTGCTCTTGCTCGCTAAACCTTTCTCCTTGTTCTCCAGGTTTTTGTCCTTGCTCTCTAATTCTTTGTTCTTACTCTCTAAGTCTTTGTTCTGGTTCTCTAAGCCTTTGTTCTGGTTTTCTAAGTCTTTGCTCTGATTCTCTAAATCTTTGTTCTGGTTCTCTAAGTCTTTGTACTTGTTCTCCAAGTCTTTGTACTTGCTCTCTAAGTCTTTGCTATGACTCTCTATGTTTTTGTTCTGGTTCTCAAAATCTTTGCTCTGATTCTCTAAATCTTTGCTCTGATTCTCCAAGTCTTTGTACTTGTTCACTAAGTCTTTGTACTTGTTCTCTAAGTCTTTGCTATGACTCTCTATGTTTTTGTTCTGGTTCT
>Ga0164315_10003905_pt1 | contig 11578 bp, 19 predicted proteins | sample GuaBasSedimGuay6_FD_113737 | JGI IMG/M metagenome (GOLD analysis project Ga0164315, IMG submission 113737) | Subseafloor sediment microbial communities from Guaymas Basin, Gulf of California, Mexico - Guay6, Core 4569-2, 0-3 cm | ecosystem: Environmental > Aquatic > Marine > Hydrothermal vents... | reverse complement strand
CTCCAGAATTAATACTGACAAAGGATTGGTTAAGTTAGGAAGTTTGTCTGATAATAGAGCAGTAGACACTTTTTGTGATATTGATTCCAAAGTGTTGGTACCTACAGAGAAAGGGCTTAAGCCTGTGAACCAGTTCTATTATAATGGTGAAGTATTAGGTAAAGAAGTAATAACCAAATCTGGGTTAGAATTGACTGGTAGTAATCAACATAGGATTAGGGTATTAAATAACATTCACGAGTTGGAGTGGAAACGGTTAGATAGTTTAGTTGTAGGAGACTTGATAGCAGTTAAGCTAGGCAAGGATATTAGTTCAGAAAAAACTATTAGTCGTATTGTTGGTAAGAAGTTTAGTTATGACACTAAGAGGTGTAAACATATAACTATTCCTACACAATTAACTAAAAATTTATTATGGTGGTTAGGTTGTATAGCTGCTGATGGTGACATTAACAGTGTCGGAGTACATTTATCCCAAGTATCTGGTATTGCTCTAGATAAATTTATCAGAGTTTCAGAAGAACTATTTGCAAGAAAGCCAGTTATAGTCAAAGATCATAGAAGAGATAAGTTATTTACAGCATCAATTAATTCTAAGGTTTTAGTTGAGTGGTTTAATTACATAGGGTTTTCTAAAGAAGAATTATCAGAAATTGTATTCGCGGCTCCGAAATTACTTAAGAAGTCTTTTGTTGAGGGGGTTACTTTAGATGGGTACGTTACTGATGAGAGAGTTTGTTTAAAAACCGATAAAACTGAACGTTTTATTATGGATTTACAACTTATTTGTAACACTATTGGTATTCCAACTAGAATTACAAAAAAATTCAATACACATTATGAAAAGTTTTATTATAACTTGTTTGTTTACTCTGATGGGGTTAACAAATTATCATCTTTTGTTTTTCCTGAGGAACATAAACAGACTAAACTGTTGAAGTTATTAAACGGTAATAAAAATTATAGTAGAAAATCTTTTATAGATTATGGGTGTAGACTTCCTATAGATGATGTTATGGTTCAACGTGTGTCTGACGTGGAAAAACAAGTGTTTAAGTCTAATAAACTATATAATATTTTTCATAGAATAACCAATGATGCTAAAGAAAGCAAGTCTCTAACAATGGACCAGCTTTTAGCAGTTTATACATTTAATAATACAGTACCGAAAGCATTAAATAATAATTATTTATTTACAGCGGTAGAAAGTGTTGAAGATAAGAAAGTAATTACGGCCGATATTGAGGTTAAAGACGAGCATAATTATATTGCTAATGGTTTTATTTCTCATAACACCATTAATCTTCCTGCTGATATTGGTTTTGAAAATTTTAAGAAGTTGTATGGCGAAATTCATGGTTACGGTATTAAGGGTTGTACGACATACAGAGCAGGTACTTCAGTAGCCGTGCTTGAGACACAGAAGAAAGAAAAAAATAAATCTATTAAGGAACAGCAGAAAGAATTTCTAGATGTTTTTAAAAATCAGGAAAACGGAGACACCATAGTTCAGAATGTCAGTTTACCAGAACAGTATCCAGCTAAAGGTTTTATTTTAAAATCTGATGGAGGAAAAAAATGGTATATTCACGTAGCTTTTAAAGATATACAATGTACTCAGCCATTTGCAATTTTTGTAAATACTAATAATAGGGAAGACAATGTTGTTACTTACAATGCTCTTGAAATGATGGTAAATGTTGCTAAATCTAAAGGTATTAGGAAAGATTTAATTGAAGAGGTTCAGCGTAAGTATGGTTATCAAAAAAATCCTGTAAAAATTTGTAGGATGCTTGGATTCCTTCTTAGGCATAACGTAGATGTGCACACTATTGTTATGGGTTTGGACGGACTAGGTACAGCTCCAGGGACATTTGTATTTAGGATTAAAAAATTTCTTTCGCAATTTGTCACTAAAATTGGAGATCCGTTATTGTGTCCTGAATGTGGAGAAATAGCTATAGTCTTTGAAGCTGGTTGTTTTGAATGCAAGAATTGTGGACATACTAAGTGTTAGGAGGTAATTATGAGATTAGGGTTTGACTTAGATGAGGTAGTAGTAAATCTAACAGCCGAGTTTGAAAAGTATATCGAACTTAATTATGGTATTGTATGGCCTATAGACTATTTTGCACACTATAATTTTGTCAAGTGTAAATTTCATGACGATGTTGATTTGAATAAAAGAATTATAAATGATATGCTAGTTACAGCAAATGATGCAGACTTTCAATTTCAGGCAGAGCCTTTAAAAGATGCTAGAAAGGTGTTACAGAAATTAAAAAGGGTCGGACATAAATTATATTTTATTACTTCTAGGCCAGTACAGAATCAGCCATTGACATTTCGCTGGCTCCGTAAAAATGATATTCCGTTTGATGGTCTTAATGTAATAGGGCATAAAGAACCTAAGGGACTTTTTGGCATGCGGCTTAATCTTGATATGTATGTGGATGATTTAGAGAAACACCTTATGTCTATGTGGAGTTATAAAAAAAGATGGAGAAAAGGACTTTTATTACTTGACAAACCTTGGAATCATGCTTATATTGATGGTAGTAGATTTAAGAGAGTAAATAACTGGAAAGATATTTTGAGGCATGTTGGTGTGCAGAATAGATAACAACCAAGCTCACCTGCCCAAAGCAGATGAGCAACCAACTTTGCAATAAGTGCGGAGCTTGGTACAATTAAACAAGTTAATAAAAACCGCACAGTTGCTTGGGGTCAGCGTGCAGCGGTTTGTTATGTTAATTATATTGAGGTTTAAGTATGGAAAACGAATATAGTTTTTGTATAAATCCATTTTTATTGAAAAATAATGATTATCTGCACATTGTTGAAAGTGGAATTTTCAAATCCCTTGAAAAAATGTATGTTGATGGTGTTTTAAATATGAAACCAAGTGATGTAAAAATAGTTGATACAGATCGGAAAGAAGTTTCAAACTATAAAGAAGTAGATGATGTAGTTATTTATTTCCAAGATAAGGAATAGCTCCTTTTTCAGAGATAGAAATAGTTTTGTAGTTATTATTTAAAACTAAATCAATCAACTTAAGCTCATTTAGCATGGTTGGAATATTTTCTATTTTTAAATATTTTAGATAGTTTTGATCAAAGTCTAATGCGGTTGATTTGTTATCTTTAAATAGAAAAGTAATTATATGTCCAGATGTAATAGTTGATTCTACGGATACTGTTTTGTTAAATATATCATTTATTATATCGAGTTTTTTAACATTTAACTTTCTCCTTTTATTAGGTGAATTAATTTAGTAAAACATAACGATCAAGCTCACCAGCCCTGCTTTTTGGGTCTGGTGTAGCGTTTTGTTATGTTAAAAATAAATTTAAAGTGAGGTTAAAGTATGGAAAAAGATCAATACGGTATTTCTGCACAGATTATGAAAGAAGTATTACCTAAAAGCACAACTTGTAGCGGGTCTGACCCAGCAATTAGAAAAAGAGACTTAGAGCATATAGAATATCATAAATATTTGGATGTAATATATGGTAAAGAAAAAAAAACATTTATTGAAAAGTTATGTTTGGCCTTTAAATAATTTGTCAAATATAATTTGAATGTAAGAATTTATTGAACTACTAAATACAAGTATGATTATAAACAGAAATATAGCCCAAAATTTTTTAAAAATAAACTTTATAGATGGAAAAATATATAATGACCGAACTCCTTTTTTAGTAACCAGGACTTTCCATTCATTTTCTAAATTATAGTTTATATTGAAAGCATCAAATATTACTATTTTATTCCCAACTTTTAATTTAACTGTTGTTGGAAGAATTAATTTTCTGTCTTTTAGTATTATAAATATTTGGAAAGCGTCATTTTGGTTTAAATGTAATGTCTCTTTATCTGGATTTTCATCAGTTAGTACTGAATAGTTCCAATATTGAGCATTGTCTTTTCTTTCCCATAACCATTTTGCTGCCATTTGTAATGTTTTTTCGTTCATTTTATTTATTTTAACTTTAAAAGTTTATTTAAGAAACATAACGACCAAGTTGAGTTGCTTGGGGCTTTACTGCAACCAATTTGGTGTAATTAAAAAATAAATTAAAGACAAAACTTTTGGGCACCATCTCAGTAGCCCCAAGTCAACTCAAACGTTTTGTTATATTTGAAGGAGTTAATATGTTAGATAATATAATAGAATTTCCTAAAATGAGTTTAAATATAAAAGAGTTTGAAGAAGGAAATGATTTAACTGAGGATAATTATTTTCAAGAGTATGTACGAAGTGGTACATTTAATTTATCAGACGGCACTGAATATGGATATCATTTTCATCCGGCATTGTCTATATTTAAAACACACGGTAAACCATTACCAAAAACACATTTGGACTAGTCTATTAGTACGCCTGTAAGGTTTGGTTTGTCTTTATCAATTACTAATTTTTTGATATCTTTTTTATTTACTACAATGATGAAGCTGTCTTCTTTTTCATCGCAACTTTCAAAAGGTATTGTTGAATTTAAATTTGATTGAAGAGTAATGGTTAATGTTTTAATTTTAGTTTCTCCTTTATTAGGTGATTAATAGAAAAATATAACGTAGAATTAAGCGGCGGCGTCCTTTTGCCGTCCGCTTGAATAATTTGTTATTCAACTTTTTCGTCAGGGGGTATTAATTTTCGATTTATCAGTTTTGTTTTCGGTTGTTTTATCAATGTCCAAAGAACCACAGTTTGGACAACGTTTTATAGCGTGCTTTGTGTAGATTTTATAGATTGCACCACATTTCAAACATTTAGTTATAATCATTTTAAAATTCCTTTATTTGGAGGTTAACATTATGGAAACAGTATATTTTAATAAAGATAATATCAAAGAATTGAATGAAAGTGGAGTATTTGAAGAATTTAATGAGTATTGGGGCATCGACAAATTTTTTGGTGGCGGTATATTTATATGGAATGATAAAAAATATGAGTTTGATCGTTTGCACACTACTCCTTGTGTACTAATGAAATGTCTTGATGATGGTTCTGTTTTATCCTTCGGTGTTGATTCAGAAATCAAAGATGAATTTGTTCTTGTTGAATAACAACCAAGCTCACCTGCCCAGCTTTTTTGGGTCTGGTGTAGTGATTGGTTATGTTTAAAAATAAAATTGTAGAAGACATATTAATTATGGTAGTAGAAAATTGGGAATTATCCCTTAGTATCAACAATGAAAAAACTTTTGCATTGTATTCCGATGATAATGTGCTTTTAACTCACGAAAAAGAACGCATGCTTGTTTTAAGAGACGTGTTAATTAGAGCACAAAAATTTATAGACAATATTCCCGATGAGCCTATCAACTGATTGTGCTTAAAACAAATAAATTTAAAATGTAGTGGTAAATAAATTACTTATAGTCCTTGACAATAGAAAATTATGTATTATATTTAATTATAACAGATAAAAATATATAGGAGGAGCTTATGATAAAAGTAAGATGCAGTGTTTGTGGTAATGAAAAAGTTGGTTTTTGTTTAATTAAAAAGACTAAGATTAAACCTAACAAGTCACGTAAGTGTACTGCTTATGTTTATGATGAGTCTAAGGTTAAAACTATACAAAATATCCCATCAATTAAGTTTGGGTATAATGAACAACAAGAACAAAAACGACTTATGAAAGAGGAGCGGAACGCTTTAAAAGCCGTAAAAAAACAATTATCATTGGATGGTACGTTTGATAATGAAAGTGAAACTGAGTTTGTAGGAAACCAAAAACACCCTTTAACTGGTGACCTTAGTAGGTTTACGACTACTGCGGTAAAGAATGAGGAATAGTTCATGGAAATAAAATTTCAATGTAATAGTTGTGGTAGTTTGTACCCATGTTGTTGGTCAACTACTAAAGTTATAGGTTCATTAATATCAACTGAGTGTTCTAAATGTAAGAAAAAGATAACAAAAAATATGAGTAAGTTTCTTGAGGAACAAACAAATTGTAAATATTTAGGAAGAATAGCTCAGGCTTCTTTGATGATAAGAATAGCTCAACAGGTAGGTAAGGAAATTAATGGAGATGTCAAAGGCAAAAAAAGAAGAAAAAACAATGATTTACCCAACATATGATTTAGAGAATCTTACTAAGAATAAAAGTTACAAATATATAGTAGGGACTGATGAGGCTGGACGGGGTTGTGGTGCTGGTCCAGTAGTAGCGGCTGCAGTACATATACATGAGGATGTATTACCTGAGCTCTTGGGTAAGGTTAATGATTCTAAAAAGATGTCTTCTAAACGCCGTGAAGTTATGTATGAGTTTATTAAGGAGCATTGTAACGTCGGTGTTCAAGCTATAGAAGCAGAAATTATAGACGACATAAATATTTTAGAAGCTACGAAAGCAGCTATGCGAAGTTCAGTTGAGCAGTTAGAATATTATGACTACATACTAGTAGACGGACCAGTAGATTTGACTAAACACCTTGTTGGGATTCAAACTCAACAAGTTATTAAAGGTGATACTAAATCAATTTCTATTGCAGCAGCATCAGTCATAGCTAAGGTGACTCGTGATAGGATTATGGACGATATACATAACATATATCCAATTTATAATTTTCGTAAGAATAAAGGGTATCTAGTTCCCGAACATCTTAGAGCGTTGGAGTTATATGGTCCATGCAATTTTCATCGTTTTTCTTTTAAGAGGGTTGGTAAATGAATATAAAAAACATGACATTAGAGCAACGAAATCAGTTAATACCAGATAACATAATTTTGTTAGGGTATAGAGGTAGCGTTGCCCATAATATGTATATGCCTAATACAGACCCTAACAGTGTCGATGACATAGACCTAATGGGTGTATTTATGGCTCCTGTGGATCACTACATTGGTATTAAAAAGTCTAAAGAAACAGTAGAGAAATTTATTGACCAGTGGGATGTAGTTAATTATGAATTTAAAAAATTTGTATTACTTCTTTTGAAATCCAATCCAAATGTATTATCTTTATTGTGGATTAAAGGCGACCATTATATTTACAGTAACGATTATGGTAAGATGTTGGTAGAAAATAGAGACTTGTTTGTTTCTAAAAAAGTGTACCAGTCTTTTACAGGTTATGCTTACGGACAACTAAAAAAAATGACACGTGCATCAACAAAGGGGTATATGGGGACAAAAAGAAAGCAATTAGTTGAGAAATATGGTTATGACTGTAAAAACGCTGCCCACTGTATTAGACTTTTAAGAATGGGAATAGAATTTCTCATAGAGGGGAAGTTAAATGTATTTCGTGAAGACGCACCATTACTACTTGAAATCAAGCGTGGTAAATGGAAACTTGATGATGTTAAAGCCGAAGCTGAAAGGCTTTTTGTACTTGCTGACGAGGTTTACCTTAAATCAACGTTACCAGCAGAGCCAGATTATGATCAAGTAAACGAGATGGTAAAAGCCATTATGCGTAACTACATCAATAGGAATTAGTATTAAGTGTGTGGTAGAATGAGGTTTCCAAGATTCTGGAGAATTGGAGAGGGCCTCTAAACAAAATTCTAATATTGTACTATAATATTAGCAAGTCGGTAGGTCTATACCAGAACAGGAGAGTAAATTATGATTAATATAATTAAACAGAAACATAATACTATCTACTATATATGTAGTTGTGGGGCACAAGGGATGTGTTCTTTCAAGCCTATGAATCATGATGCAGCTATTGTAATAGATATAAAGTGTCCAGCTTGTGGTGGGACAGAAAGGATGACGCTTTTACAATATAGTTCTGAAGAGACTAAAGAAAACCTTTTAAATAATTTAGATAATATTGACTTGTCATGGGTCCCAACACTTAATCAAGAGATTTAGTATGGAGATTGTTGAATATGGAAATAATTATTGATGATGTATTTCGTAGCACTCACAATTTATATTTCAAAGGTTTACCTGAGGAAACAGTTTTAAAAAGAATTAATGAAGTATTTAATAGTTATGATCCTGAAATGATAATTGATGTAATTAATCTCATTAAAACATCAATAGCTATTGGAATAACTTATAGTGATTGTTACGATAAGATTGTGGTTGCAATTATTGATAGGTTCTCATTAGATGATAATATAGATCTTTTTATCTTAAGTTTAACTATGAAGGTTTTGATAGCTATTGGTGATGAAAGTATTGAAGAATTACTATTTAAGTCTAGAGATATTAATAAGGAAGTCGCTGCTAAACATTTTAGGGTACCTCTTGAGAAAGTATCTAAAGATATGATAAATGAAGTTCTAAATGCTTCAGATAATTTTACAAAGAATTATTCTATAAATGATGAGCCTGTTGAAAGTTGGGATGAGTATTTCTATAATGTTTGTAGACAAGTTGCACGTAATTCTAAGTGTTTGTCTCGCCGTATAGGAGCTATTATGGTGTGGGATAAGGGGATTATTAGTACAGGGTATAACGGTCCACCTAGAGGTGTACCAAGATGTGATATTAGATGGAAAATTGATAAGGAATTTGTTGAGAAGTACAAGGAAAGGACAGGTGGTTGCAAATTAGAAGGAGTGTGCCCTAGGCAGGCTATCGGGTTTGAATCTGGAGCTGGATTAGAGGTTTGTCCTGCAGGCCACGCAGAAAGAAATACTTTAATTAACGCTGCTCGAAAAGGAATTAAAACTAAAGGGGCTACTTTGTATATGACGTGTGGTATTCCATGTACACCGTGTCTTGTTGAAATTATTAATGCTGGTATCAAAGAAATAGTTGTAATATCACTAAAGACCTATGATCAAACGGCTATGTATCTATTAAATCAGAGCAATTTAGTGGTTAGATTATTTGATTTCGTAAAATAATTGAACAGTTTTGGTTTTTTGTACTATAATATTATTAAGGGCATGTCGCCCACAAGAATATTAGGAGGAGTTTAAAAATGGCAGAAAAATTTTATTTTGATTTTCATCAGATACCCCAAGTAGGGGTTGATGAGCCAGAACTGAAGGGTGATTACGTTCGTGCTGATGGTACGTATGGTAAGACTGTTATCAGACGTCCTGTTGCAATGAAAATTTCTAACTTTGGATCTTTGGAGGTAAGTAATCGTTTGGGTTGGGATTATACAAGAACTGATACTATGGCTTTCAAGGCTAAAGGTGAGCTGGAAGATATCAACGTTATTACAGCAGACACCGGTATAGGTAGTAACGTACGTCTATTTTGTGTTACAGTAAACCATAATCCATATTTATGGGGTAATTCTGTTAAGTACACCCGTGATGACCAGTTTATAAGAATGACTATGTCTAAAGACACAGGTTCTTCTACTGCAGCAACTCAGGTCGACTTGCCTAAGTTTGATATTATGGATGAAAACGAAAGAACAGCTGAAGGTATTCTAGCTACATCTAATTATACAATGAAGAACTGGCCTTCTGAAGGTTGGAGATCATTTGGTGGTAAATACGATTTCTTGCCTTACGTCGGCTAATGGATTAAACATTATCAATGAATAATTTTTGTAAATGTAAAGATTGGTTTGAGTTGAAAGATAATAATAGATCTATTGTAAAATGGGACCCGGCTTATGGCTGGGTCTTAAATTGGATAGAATTGACTGAGGATGACGGTTATACCCAAGTTCATAGGTACGGTATGCCTATTAAATTTTGCCCTATGTGTGGCTGTCAAGTGAAACACCCATAGACTAAAAATCTGTTGGTTTTCTCTGATATTTTTTATAAAGAATTCTTAAGGACTAATAAATGAGTAACAGAGATGGTAAGAAAACCGACAAAGTCACTCTAGATATAGAATTCAAAGATCTAGTAGATATGGTTTCTAGATCTAAAGCCCCACTCATATCAGGAACTTATTCTAAACATATGATAGAGGGGGAGGAGTTAAAAAAAGCATGGTTCCAGCATGTACTAATCAGTATGGAAAAACTTGGGGATACTATCCAAGAAGTACGTACAAAAGATTTAGTAGAGTTGAGGAAAGAGCTTAAAGCAGAGTTTCAAAAGGAGATACAACGGGTTGAGGCTAAAGTAATCAAAGACGAAGACACCTTTGAGATTTATAAGAAAGAAACTATTAAACCGATTCACGATAAGTTAACAGTTCTTGTTACTAGACTAGCGACGTGGAGTGTATTAGCTGGTTTTATTGGTAGCGGTTTAATGTGCTTGCTTATGTACTTGGCCAAGGAATACTTCTTTAAAGGAGGACCGTAAGGGAAAATTAAATATGATTGATGAGCTAAAGAAATTAAGAGAATTAACTGAGACTCTGACAGGAAATGGTTATTTACGAGATCAAGCAGAAGAATGGGAATATGCTTTGGATGCTATTCCTAACCCTATTTACATCATCAACCATAAGTTTATGATTAAGTTTGTTAATAAGGCGTTTGTAGAGCGATTTGGTGTTGAAAAAGAAGATTGTTTAGACAAAACATGTAGCTATTTTATCACAGATAGTGAAGTAGAGGATATATATGAAGATTACATAAATGACATAGTTATGTACTCAGAATCTTTACTTAAAGAAAAATATATAGAGAAATTAAACGGGTGGTTTGACATAAACAGATCTCCTATTTACACAGTTACTAATAAATTTCTTGGTTATATATGTGTGTTACAGGATGTTACTGATAAAAAACTAGCGATAGATAAATTACACCTGTTAGTTGGAAGTGAGTTAGTAGAAAGTAGATAAATCAACTTTATACTTAAGAGTATAACAGTTATAAGAGGCGAGCAAAATAAGAATTTTAATACTTGAAGATGACGGATTTAGGGTACGGGTTTTTATAGAACGTTTCGGTCACCATGAGCTAAAAATAACAGAGAATGCTAATAATGCTATTGAATTTCTTAAAGAATTTACATTCGATTATTTATTTCTCGATAATGATTTAGGACAAGGTAATGGTGAGGGTATAGACGTGGCCGAGTTTCTGCAACACAATACAGAAAATCCAAACAACTACGATATTACTATTATCTATTCATGGAACCAACCTGCTACAGACCAAATCAAAGCACGATTACCTAATGCAGTGCCCGCTCCGTTTAATACTGAACATTTTAATAATTTAAAACTTGACATATAGAATTTAATGCTTATATTATATTTACGTTGGGATTTACTAGACAATTTAGTGATCCATACTACCATTAGGAGGAGTAATGTCGGAGGAATTTGACAATTGTGCTAGGAACGGTGGCAAAATAAGGACAAAGAAGTTAAAGAATAATAAATACATACGTACTTGTTATGATAAAGAAGGTAACTCGTATACCGGAGAAGTGATGGATAGAAAGAAAAAACCCAAGGCTAAAAAATTCCATAAAAAGAAAGGTGGGCCAAAGGATTTGAATGAATCGTTGTTGAGATTGAAAAAATATTATGACGAGTGTTACCATAATTAGGATTAGCCCCTTGACAGATCAAATTTAATGTTTATATTATTAAGATAGGTATTAAATTTATGGAATAATTTATGATAACAAGAGAACTAAAATTACGATTAACTACCAAACAGAAAAATTTACTTAATCAGTGGTTATTTAATTTGACTGGAGTGTATAACTGGGCGAT